>ERZ724526.153-NODE-153-length-39028-cov-7.104406_pt1 | contig 39028 bp, 24 predicted proteins | sample MGYA00376059_ERZ724526 | MGnify/ENA primary metagenome ERZ724526 (study PRJEB28724, sample SAMN07190883) | activated sludge metagenome | isolation source: activated sludge of sewage treatment plant in Hong Hong | place: Hong Kong | collected 2016-03-17 ...
AGCGCGACTCCAAGCTTCCAAAGCGCGACTCTCAGCGTTCTAAGCGCTGCTGCCCGCGCTGGCTGCGTGGCACACGGAACACAAGACCGCGCTTTGGCGCCTGCGAAAAGGGGTGTGATGGCAGCAATCAGCGACGACAAGCGGCCAAGTGCGCTTTCAGATACTTGGAAGGCAGCTCGCGTCCGATGATGGTTCCCACCTGTCGCGAGCAGTCCACCAGCGCTTCCAGGTTCACGCCCGTCTCCACGCCCATTCCATCAAGCATGTAGATCAAGTCTTCCGTTGCCAGGTTGCCACTGGCACCGGGCGCATACGGACAGCCACCCAGCCCACCGAGCGCGCTGTCTACCGTCGTAATACCAAGCTGAAGCCCGACCAGCACGTTCGCCAGCGCCGTGCCACGGGTGTCGTGAAAGTGCAGCGCAAGCTGATCGAGCGAGCAGTGCTTGCCCAGCCGCAGCAGCACATCTTCTACCTGCCGTGGCGTCGCCACACCAATGGTGTCACCGAGCGAGATCTGATACGCGCCCAGGTTGAGCAGCCTATCGACCAGCCGCACGGTGGACTCTGGATCGACCTTGCCTTCATACGGGCAGCCGTACACCGTCGAGATATAGGCCCGAACGCGCGCGCCGGCTTGCTTGGCCGGTGCGACGACTTCTTCAAACGCGACCAGCGTCTCGGCCATCGTCTTGTTGATGTTCTTCTTGTTGTGCGTCTCCGAGGCCGACATAAAGACAGCGACCTCTTTCATCCCCGCATCCAGGGCCGAGTCGAGTCCACGTCGGTTCGGAACCAAGCAAGAATAGCCCACACCGGCCCGTCGAGTGATTCCGCGTGCGACCTCGCTGGCGTCCGCAAGCTGCGGAATCCACTTCGGGTTGACGAAGCTGGTGATTTCAATCTGCGGCAGACCCGTCTGCGACAGAGCATTGATGAGCGCAATCTTGTCCGCCGTCGGAACCATCCGTTGTTCGTTCTGAAGTCCGTCACGAGGACCCACTTCATAGACGGTGACGCGCGATGGAAGACCCGAAAAAAGCGGCGACGATTGCGATTGCGCGCTCATACGCTCAGTGTATCCCCAAAGAAGCCATCCGGTCAGGGAGCTGCGTAAGCGCTGCCTGTGCGGCTTGGTGCTCAGCCTCGCGCTTGCTGCGTCCTTTGCCTCGTCCCAGCTCTTCGTTGTCGAGCCAAACCGCGACTTCAAACACTCGCTCGTGATCTGGGCCTTCAGTCGAAATCACTTCGTAGCGAGGCCGCGAGCGCCGCTGCGCCTGTAGCAGCTCTTGCAGCGCCGACTTGTAGTCGAGCGAGCGATGAACCATTACGCGCTGCACCTCGTCTTGAAGCAGTCGTCGCGCCACACGCAAGACCGCCGCAAAGCCCGCATCGCGATACAGCGCCGCGAACACCGCTTCGTAGGCATCGGCAAGGAGCGATGGCTTTTGACGACCACCGCTCAGCTCTTCCCCGCGACCGAGCAGCAAAAACCGCCCCAGCTCAATCTGCTGCGCCAGCTTCGACAGCATCGTCTCGCTCACAATCTGCGAGCGCAGCAGCGACAGCGTGCCTTCAGACAGCTCCGCGCCACCTTCCATCAACAAGTGCGTCACAGCAAGCTGCAGCACGGCATCGCCCAGAAACTCCAGCCGCTCGTTGTCAGGCAGGTGCTGGGCGCGCTCATTGACGAAGCTGCGATGCCGAATCGCGTTGGCCAGCAGCGAGCGGTCCGAGAATGTGTGGCCCAAATAACCTTCTAGGACTGGCAGATCCTCATGTTCCGAAGACGCAGACACCCGGCGCTTATAACACCTGACGCCACAAATGCGGAAGGTGACTTCCCCAAAACGGCTCGCTCCTGCTAGCTTGGCGCCACGCTGGTCGCGACGGAATCCGTCCACAAAAAGGTCTGCGTGCGCTCGCTGTCTGTTTGCTTGGCTTTAGGCTTGCTGGCTGTCTGGTCCGTGATGTCCTCGTCGGCACACGGAGAGGAATCGCTGCGTCCAACCGAAGCGCCCCATGCAGCCGAAGCACAGGCGAGCCCGCGCGAGACTGCCGCCACCGAGTTTGCGTCCGCACACCGCGCGTTTGAAATCGGCGACTACGAGCGCGCCCAAAAGCACTACAGCCGGGCGTATCAGCTGCTGCCGCACCCAAGCACGCTCTACAACCTGGCGCTCACCCAAGAGCGGCTGCTCGACTACGAAGCGGCGGCGCACTCGTTCGAGCAGTTTTTGGCAATGCCGCTCAGCGAAGACCCTGAGTCGGCGCGACTTCAGCAGACCAGGCAGCGGCTGGCGGAGCGGTCGATCAAGCGCCTACGCAACCTACCCGCGCGGATCTCGGCATCGGCAGTGCCAGATCCTGCGACGGTGTCGGTTCATCCAATCCAGGCCGATGGACAGCCTGGCGCAGCGATGGCGCAAGGCCAGACGCCTGGCATCTTCACCCTGCCCGCTGGACGCTATCGCCTGCGCTATCACCGGGATGGCTACTTTCCTGACGAAGTGGACTTTGACGCGCACATCGGCCAAGCGCTGCTGTTTTCGCGACAGCTGAAGGCCCGTCCGCGCCCGCTGCTGATTGAAACGACGCCGCCAGCGAAGCTGTTTCTGGATGACCGCCCGCTTGGCATGACGCCATTTTCCGGCGCCGTGGAGCTAGGCAGCCACCGCCTGCGCTTTGAAAAGCCGTTTCACCTGACGCAGCAGCGACCACTGGAGCTTGCAGCAGGAACCGGCACGCTGCGCTTTCACCTGACGCTAGAGCCCAGCGGTCGAACCGACATGATTGTGGGCGGCGCGCTGGCAGGTGCGGGGCTCGGCTTGATGGTGCTGCGACTGTTTCAAGGCGAGATCGAAAACTTCGAAAACATGCCGCTGCGCGAGATCTACAAGCCACTTGTTGCAGCAGCACTTCCAGCCGTCGTAGGAGCCACGGTCGCCGGTCTGGCAGGCTGGGAGATGCCGGTCAGTGAATCACAGCTCCTGATTGGTTCTGGTGCGTGGGGAACACTGCTTGGCTTTGGCGTGGGGCTTGGCGCTCAGCCGCAGTGGCTGCTTCCACACGTCCTGGCGGTCGGAGGCGGTCTGGTCGGTGGCACGGTCGGGGTGGCCATCTGGCGGCTCGGCAAGCCACGCAGCGGACCTGTCGCCGTCTGGAACAGCACCGTGCTGTGGGCGGTTCACATCGGCGCGCTGTCCTGGGCCTACGTGATCACGCACAAGCCAGAAGCGACCTTTTTGGGCCGCCCACCGGAAGGACGGACGGGCGAAGGCGGCTTTGCGATGCTGGGTAGCACGGCGCTGGGAATTGGGCTGGGGATTGGGCTGGCGCACATTCCGCAGCTTGGCACCTTGAGTCGTCGGCAAGTGGCGTACGTGGATCTGGGCGGGCTCACGGGGGGGCTGGCGTTTGGGCTGGTGGGGCTCGGCGCGGGCTATCTGTATAGCGGGGACTGGAATGATGCGACGCGGATTGCGATTCCAGCGACGATGGCGGGAATTGGCGTGGGACTGCTCGGCTCGGCGCTGCTCGTGGGGCGACTGCTGCCCAACCTGCCGCTACAGAGCGACCAAGGCACGCTGATCGAGCTAAAGCCACCGACGGTTAGCATCCTGCCGACGGGTAGCAGTGGCGTAAACTTTTCGGCCACGCTGCTCGACGGAACCTTTTAGCCCCGCGTGCGGCGGCAAAGGCCACTCACGTCAGGCGGCGGGCTGCGGCAGACGGATTGACAGCGCGCGGCGGGTAAGCCAAGGTCGCCACGTATGCTGCACTATCCGCATGAGTACGACGTGATTGTGGTAGGCGGAGGTCATGCAGGCTGCGAGGCAGCGCTGGCTTCGGCTCGACTGGGGATGAGAACGCTGCTTCTGAGCGGCAACCTCGACACGATTGGCCATATGTCGTGTAACCCAGCCGTCGGTGGTGTCGGCAAAGGGCACCTGGTCAAAGAAATCGAAGCGCTTGGTGGCGTCATGGGCCGGGCTGCCGATGCAACCGGCATTCAGTTCCGTCGTCTGAACCTGAGCAAGGGCGCAGCGGTTCGATCGACGCGGGTGCAGAGCGACAAGGTGCTGTATCGGTCGTTTGTGCGCTCGGTGGTTGAACACCAAGCAAACCTCGACATCCAGCAGGGCGACGGACAGAAGCTCCTGTACGAACAAACGAGCGGCGAGCAGCCGTTCCGCATCGTCGGTGTGATGACATCGATGGGCATTGCCTATCGCGGACGAGCGGTGATTCTGACGACGGGAACGTTCCTTCAGGGACGGCTCCACGTTGGCGAGCAGCAGCTCGACGGAGGCCGCATGGGCGAGCCGCCAGCGCGAGGCATCTCGCAGAGCCTGATCGAGCTGGGCTTTCGGATTGGCAGGCTAAAGACCGGCACGCCGTGTCGTCTGGATGGCAAGAGCATCGACTGGGCCAGCTTGGAAAAGCAGCCAGGCGACGAGCCGCTGCCGCGCTTTTGTGAAGACGGACCGGAGCCGCCGCTTGCGCAGCTGCCGTGTTACATCACGCACACGACGGCGCAGACGCACGAGCTGATCTTATCGAACCTGCATCGCTCACCGCTGTTTGCGGGACGCATCACCGGCGTGGGCCCGCGCTACTGTCCGTCGATCGAAGACAAGGTGGTGCGCTTTGCCGACAAGCCGCGACACCAACTCTTTTTAGAGCCCGAAGGCCTTTCGACGTGTGAGGTGTATCCGAACGGAATCTCGACGTCGCTGCCCGCAGACATTCAGCTTCAGGTGATTGCCAGCATTCCGGGCCTTGAGCGAGCACGAATCCTGCGCTTTGGCTACGCCGTCGAGTATGACTTTGCGGACCCGACGCAGCTTCAGTCAACGCTCGAAGCCAAGCAGGTCGCGGGCCTGTATCTGGCCGGTCAGATCAATGGCACGAGCGGCTACGAGGAAGCAGCGGCGCAAGGACTGTGGGCGGGAGCCAATGCGGCGCTCAAGCTACGCGGCGACAGCGGCTCGCTGCAGCTCGGACGAGACGAAGCGTACATGGGCGTGCTGGTCGATGACCTGACGACGCGCGGAGTCGATGAGCCATACCGGATGATGACGGCCCGAGCGGAGTATCGCCTGCTGCTGCGCGAAGACAACGCCGACGAGCGACTGCTGCCACTCGGTCACAAGCTGGGGCTCATTTCCGACGAGCGATGGCAGGCGTTTTCGCACAGACGAGCGCTTCTCGAAGCCGAGCTACAGCTGCTGCGGGAAAAGACGGTGTATCCCGATGCAGCGACGAACGAGCGCCTGACCTCGCTCGGCACCGCACCGCTCAGTCGTCCGAGCAAGCTGGCCGAGGTGCTGCGTCGGCCCGAGGTGAGCTACGCCGGCCTGGCCCAGGTCTTTGGACTGAATCCGCTGCCCGCGCTGCTGGGTGAGCGCGTCGAGACCACCATCAAGTACGAAGGCTATCTGGACCGGCAAGCGGAAGAAGCGCGACGCTTTCGAGCGATGGAAGAGACGCCGCTGCCGCCGACGCTCGACTATCTGTCGATTCCCGGACTCTCGCGAGAGATCACCGAAAAGCTCAGCAAGGCGAGGCCGCAGTCGCTCGGTCAGGCGAGCCGGATTCCTGGCGTGACGCCCGCAGCGGTCTCGATCTTGATGGTCATGGCGCGGACGCAGCGAGCTGTTTGAGCCGCTGCTCCGCCTGCTCGACATCGACGCGGTGCGGCGGCGACAGCTTCAGGAAGGTGCTGTAGCTCTGCGTGGCTTGCTGACGGTGGCTGGGATTTCGGCTCTGCATCGCGCGGCTCCACAGCAGGTCTGCAAGCAGCTGCTGCGCGTCGGCAGACAGCGGACTGAGCGACACGGCACGCTGGGCTTCTTCGATCGCCAGCTCGAGCTGATCGCGCTTTTTGGCGACCTCGGCAGCGTGCAGCGACTGAGCCATCATCCGATGGTTGCGATAGTCCGCGCTGTGCAGGACGGGATCTTCGGCGAGCGACGCTGGATCGACGCGGCTTTTGTCCCCCAGCTCCTTGCGAAGATCGAAGCCGACGTATTCACCGAGCGCGTGCGGACCTTTGGCGACCCAGATGACGCGATCGGTCGCATCCACCACCACCGAGTGCGTTGCGATGATGGCGTCGAGCGCGTTGCGATTGCCGAGCCCCAGCTCTTTGTCGCCGACGCCTTTTTTGTCGCGCAGGATCTGAAGCACGCCATTTGCGTCAAGGCTGCCACGATAGCGGGCCAGCAGCTCATCGGCCCGCGCTTGACGAGCCCCCGAGGTCAGATAGGTGCGCAGCCGCTCGTTGGCTTGGTCCCCAGCAAATGGCGCACTGCGCGCGTGATTGGCGACGGCAATGACATCGTGGTTGCGAATGACCTCAAACCGCGTCGGAGAGCGCTCGATCACCGCCGACTCGCCAGTCTTGCCGTCTGCAAACAGATACAGATCCGGCACCAGCACCGCGTGCTCTTTGGCCACCGCGATCGCTTCGTCGAGAGAGTGCGCACGCTCTAGGACATCGCGCAGCAGCAGCTCAACAGGGATTCCATGATCGCTCTTGTCGTCGGTCCGCAGCGCATTGACCGAGACATAGATCCCTGCTTCGTTGAGCCCCGTCACAACGCCCGCCATGCCTGTCCACGCCACCGACGCAAACGCCAGCTTGTCTTGCGGACGGAAAAACAGGATCGCTTTGTCGCTGTCGAACATCGGCGGACCTTCGAAGTCGAAGTTGCGTCCGATATACAGGTGTCCATCCGTCGTCGCGCTTCCCGACGCAGCGACCGCAGTACAGCCGAGCAGCGGCGAGTGCTCGATCGTCTGGGTGATGTCGTGCAGCGCGTGATAGAAGACAACCCGCTGAAACGGGGGCAAAAAGTCCCCTTGTCCGTCGGGTTGCGCTTCGGCCAGGCCCGCGAGTTCAAAGCGCAGCGGCACCGGCACCGCATCGAGCAGGTTGCGCTGCTTGAGCATCACGCCGGTCTTGATCGCCGAGAGCGCCAGCGACGATGGAACGTAGCGACGCATCTCGCCAAACAGGTAGTCTTCAATCTGCACCAGATACGGCGTGCCGAGCCGACCGTGGCTGTAGCCAAGCACGAAGGGATCCCCCGCCAGGTGAAGCTCGAGCAGTCCTCGCTCTCGGCTCATCCAGCTTTCCCCGACGTAGATCCGACCGTCTCGGACTTCGGACTGCGGGCGAATCACGCCGCGTCCAGCTTCGCGCGGTGGCTTTATCTCTGTCAGCCAGAAGAACAGACGAGGCAGCAGCAGCACCAGCGACACCAGGCCCAGCAGCATCCACAGCCAGCGACGGCGAGAGAAGCGACGGAAGGCCGCGATCAGACGCGATTTCATGCGTCGACCTATCTAACACAGGCAAGCCGCAGAGTATGTAGCTTCACGCCTGCACTGTCGGTCTGTGGACCTAGACGGCGCACACAGGCCGCGTTGTGGGTTGACAGCGCACGGTGGCTCTGCTGACAGTAGCGCCGTGAAGCAGCCTGACGTACTTCAGCAACAGTCGCCCATCGGCCAGAGCCCGCCTCGCAAAGAGGGCGTTGCCAAGGTCACCGGAAAAGCCGTCTACGTCGACGACTTGCCAGTCGCTGGCGCCATCTACGGCGTCACCGTCCGCAGCAAAGTCGCCCGAGGCCGCTTGGTCGGCATCACCTATCACCCCGGCGTTCCGTGGGAAGACATCTGTGTGGTCACCGCCGCCGATGTGCCCGGCAAGAACGCGATCGCGCTGATTGAGCACGATCAGCCGTGTCTGGCCGACGATCACATCAATCATACCGAAGAAGCGGTGGTGCTGCTGGCGCATCCCGATCGCGAGGTGGTCGAAAAGGCGCGACGGCTCGTCGAGCTACACATCGATCCGCTGCCTGCGGTGTTCGATCTGGATGAAGCGCTCGAAGGAGACGTGCGGGTCTGGGGCAAAGACAACGTCATCAAAGAGTTTTCCATCGACAAAGGCAGCGTGGCCGAGGTCTTCGCCAGCGCCGAAGTCATTGTCGAAGGCGACTACGCCACCGGCGCGCAAGAACAGCTGTACATCGAGCCGCAAGGCATGGTGGCACTGGCGTCGCCCAAGCACGGAATCACCGTCTGGGGATCGCTCCAGTGTCCGTATTACATTCACGACGCGCTGGCGATGCTGTTTGGTGTGGCCAAAGAGCGCGTTCGCATCATCCAGTGCGAGACCGGCGGCGGCTTCGGTGGAAAAGAAGAGTATCCATCGATGATCGCAGCCCACGCGGCACTGCTGGCGTGGAAGTCACGACGGCCCGTCAAGCTGATCTACGACCGGCACGAAGACATGCTGGCGACGACCAAGCGCCATCCATCGCGAACACGGATTCGCTCGGCGCACGACCGAGACGGCAAGCTGCTGGCGCTCGATGTGGACTTTCGGCTCGACGGTGGCGCGTACATGACGCTGTCTCCGGTGGTGCTGTCGCGCGGCGGACTGCACGCGTCGGGTCCATACCACTGCGAACACATCCGGGTGCGGGCACGGGCAGCTGCGACGAATCATCCTCCGCACGGTGCGTTCCGAGGCTTCGGTGCGCCGCAGAGCGTGTTTGCGATTGAGCGACACCTCGACAAGGTGGCCGAGCAGCTTGGCATCGAGCCGACAGAGCTTCGTCGTCGCAACTTCCTACAGCCAGGACAGAAGATGGCGACGGGACAGGTGGTGCGCGACAGCATCGATCTGTCGCAGCTGCTCGATCATGCGCTGACGATGTCGGACTATCAGCGTCGTCGCGAAGAGTTTTCCCGTCACAATGCCGAGGCAATCGAGCGCGGATCGCCAATTCGCAAAGGCATCGGGCTCGCCAGCTTCATGCACGGCGCGGGCTTTACCGGGTCAGGAGAGCGCTATCTGGCTTCGGTGGTGGCCGTCGATGCAACGCCGCAAGGCACGGTCCGCATTCGTGCTTCCTCGACGGAAATTGGACAAGGCAAAGACACCGTCTTTACCCAGATTGCGCAGGATGTACTCGGGCTGCCGAGCGACATGATCGAGATCATCCGACCCGATACCGCTGAAGTGCCCAACAGTGGTCCGACGGTGGCTTCGCGTACGGTGATGGTCGTCGGGAAGCTGGTGCAGCGCGCCTGTCAGGATCTGCGTCGCAAGCTCAGCGAAGGGGGACTGCTCGGCGAGTCGTACACACCGACGGAGTTTGCCACCGCCTGTAGCATCTTCCACCAAATGGGCGGCACCCTTCGCGTCGAAAGCCAGTATCAGCAGCCATCCGGCATCGAGTGGGACGACAAAAAGTATCGCGGCGACGCCTACGCGACCTATGCCTGGGCCGTCTACGTCGCGGAAGTGACGGTGGATCTGGTCACATACGAGACGCGCGTCGACCGCTTCTGGGCGCTGCAAGACGCCGGACGCATCATTCACCCGGTGATGGCCGCCGGACAGATCGAAGGCGGCGTCGCGCAAGGCGTCGGCTTTGCGCTGTACGAAAAGGTGGTGTGGCAAGGCGGTCGGATGCAAAACGCGCAGATGACCAACTACATCATGCCGACGTCGCTCGACGTGCCGGATATCTTCGTCGAGTTCGATGATCGTGCGACGAGAACGGGTGCAGATGCGCCCAACGGACCACGCGGCGCCAAGGGCATCGGCGAGCTGCCGCTCGACGGATCAGCCCCGGCGGTGATCTCGGCAGTCCACCACGCGACGGGACTGATGATTCCTGCGATTCCGATGACCCCCGAAGACCTGCTGCAAGCGCTGGAGACTGCCCGATGAAGCTCACCCTCACCGTCAATGGCGCCGAAAGAACCTGTGACGTTCATCCCTTGGCGCGACTGCTCGACGTGCTGCGTCGGGATCTTCAGCTGTGCGGAACCAAAGAAGGCTGTGGCGAAGGTGAGTGCGGCGCATGCAGCGTCTTTGTCGACGGAAAGCTCGTCAACAGCTGCTTGGTCCCTGCCCTTCAGGTCGCGGGCCGTGACGTGCAGACGATTGAGAGCGTCGCGCCCTCGGCAGAGCTGCTCGATCGCGTGCAGGAGTCCTTCGTTCAAAACGGCGGCGCCCAGTGCGGAATCTGTACGCCCGGCATGATCTTGGCGGCCAAAGCGCTGCTGCGTCAGCATCCAAGCCCGACGGAAGCACAGGTGCGCGAGGGGCTTGCAGGAAACCTGTGCCGCTGCACGGGCTACACCAAGATCTTTGCGTCGGTACTGGCTGCAGTTGCCAAGGAACAAGCCGCGAGCACGGAGGGCCAGCCATGAGCCACAACCTGTCTGAGTTTGTGGCGTGCTCGGCCCAGTCGCTGTCCGAAGCGCTCGCACGGCTGGCAGAACCGACGGACCCCGAGCGTGGACCGTGGCGTCCGCTGGCAGGAGGAACCGACGTGATGGTGACGATGGCGGCGGGAACGCTGCCGGTTGGTCGCTATGTCGATATCTGGCCGCTCGCGGAGCTACGAGGAATCACGGTCACAGCCGAGGCCATCGAAATCGGTGCGCTGACGACCTATACCGAGCTGCGTGAACATCCGATCATCGCGACGGAGTTTCCGCTGCTGAGCCTGGCTGCGCGTGAGACGGGTGCGATTGCGATTCAGAACCGAGGCACGATCGGCGGCAACATCGCCAACGCGAGCCCGGCTGCTGACACGCCACCGGGACTGCTCGCCTACGACGCAGAGCTCGTGCTTCAGTCGCTGTCGGGGACACGGGTGGTGCCGTATGCCCGCTTTCACAGCAAGTACAAGCAGATGGATCGCCGTCCCGATGAGCTGATCACCAAGGTTCGTCTGCGTCGCGAGCCGAGCGATGCGCCAGGTCAGCCGATTCACTACTACCGCAAGGTGGGAACGCGGGCGGCGCAGGCGATCTCGAAGGTGTGCTTTGCGGGGTTTGCGCGCTTCGATGGACAGAAGCTTGTGACGGTGCGAATTGGGCTGGGCAGTGTGGCACCGATTCCGCTGCGCTGCGTACGGACGGAAGCGGCGCTTGTGGCAGGGCCGCTCGATGAAGCGCTGATTCGCCGAGCCGAAGCGACGCTGTCGTATGAGATCACGCCGATCGACGACGTGCGATCGAACCTGCGCTATCGCCGAACGGTGACGCTGAACCTGCTGCGCGAGTTTTTGACGCGCTGCCAGGGTCACGTCGCCAGCCAGCCTTAGAGCAGGAACAGATCCTTTTCGAGCAGATCGGTGATGCAGGCGCGTAGATCGTGCCTGCCGCCGACCCAGCGATACAGCGCTTGAACGATGGGCAGCGTCACTCGCAGTCGCTGCGCGTGCATCTGGCCTTCGCGAATCATGTTGAGCGCATCGCAGGCGCGATCGATCTGACGGGCGGCGTCTCCCAGCGAAGCACCTTTGCCGATCAGCTTGCCGAGCTGAAAGTCTGGGGCGCCACGACGCTCGGTCGCCACGATCAGCTCGCCAAGTCCCGCCGGACCAAAGAAGGTGCGCTCTTGTCCACCGAGCGACACGGCCAGGCGCGCCATCTCGGCCACGCCCCGCGCAATCAGCAGCGATCGCACCGCCGGACCCAGCTCCATCGCGTCGGCCACACCAATCGCGAAGCCGTAGACCCCGACGAGCGCACGCGCGACTTCCACGCCAATCAAGTCCGACGAGCTATAGACGCGCACATGCTGTCCGTGAAAGCCCTGGTGCACCATCGGCGCGACATCAGGACTGAGACTGCCGCAGACAAACGACACCGGAATGTCTTCTTCCAGATCTTCGGCCAGCGCCGGACCGGCAATCGCGCCAATCTGGGTAATCGGCGTCTCGCGACGGATCAGCTCAGACACCGGCAGCATGCTCTGACGACCGGCACCTTCGACGGGAGCAAAGCTGCCAATCGCGTGAACCATCGCCTGCTCGGGTCGCAAAAACCCAACGATCGAGCGCAGCAGCGGCTTCACCTTCGACGCTGGCACCGCCAAGATGATCAGATCTGCGTCGCGCAGCTCTTCGATGTCGATCGACTCTGCATAGACTTCGCCCGCAGCAAACATCAGCGCATCGGCGGTCATCTGTAGCGTCTCGTCGCCACCTCCGCCCGCGCGCTTGGGCTGTGGATGACTGGGAATCCGAATCGCGAGCTCCGATGGCTCTGCGAACGTCGACAGCCGAGGCAGATCCGGCGGTGGCTGATAGAGCATGGCGCGTCGCAGCCGAGCCCGCCACTGACGCTGGTTGTGCTTGAGCCGCACCGACAGAGCACGCGCCCACCGACCGTTGCCGATTACCGCGATCGAGACCGCTTTCATCCCGCTTTCATCCCCCAGGAGGCCGACGCGATGCGCCAACCGCCCGCCCCATTATAAGAAATGCCGATGTGCGTTCCCAGCGCTCGACTTAGACCGCAAACTTTCCGTCGCTGAACCGCGCAGCCAAAATCGTCGTGGGCGATACCACAAAGAGGCCCGACCAAGGCCCTTGCGGGGGAGCCGGACTCGCACGCAAGATGCGCCGAGCACTGCCCAACAGCCCAGCGTTCTTCGCCGCTGCGGGCACCTGCCTTTTCGTCCCTTTTTCGACGGAGAATCGCCATGCGTCGTACGCTGACTCATCGACTGACTGCCGCTTTGCTCTTGGCTCCGCTGTGGCTTGGCTGTGGAGACGGAACAGCCCCCGAAGACAACCTTCCCACCGACGAAGTTCCGCCTGATCCACCGATCTGCACGACGATGCCCGCTGTGACAACGGAAGTGGGAACCTGCAAAGGTCCGTCGGGAGATCCGCTTCCTTGTGACGAAGCGCATCGCTTCTGCAAAGAAAAATATGCGATTGCCCATGAACCCGGGATGACGCGCGTCGAGCTGCGAGGGAATCATCGTCCGCTCGGCTGGGATGTGGGCTATCCGCTCAAGCTCAGTGCCGACGGCAAGACCTGGGAAGGAGAGCTGTATCTTCCACACGGTCGTGAGTCGGAAGTAAAGTTTGTCGTAAACGGCAACGACTGGCGCGACGATCCGAGCCTGAGTCATCCCGGCAGCAAGTTCACGGCGCGCTGTACGACGGCCCCGGTTGCGACATGTGATCGGCAGCCGCTTGGCGATGCAGTCAGCTGTGGAGAGACGCTTCCTCCATCGGGAGACTTCGACTGGCGCGACATGGTGATGTACTTCACCTTCGTCGACCGCTTCTATAACGGCAAGACCGACAACGACAAGCCGCTCGTGCAGAGCAAGGCCGAGCGTCCCGGCGACTACCTGGGCGGCGACTACGCGGGCATCAGCCGCAAGATCGACGATGGATACTTCACCAGCCTCGGTGTAAACGCGCTGTGGGTGACGGTGCCGTTTGACAATCCCGACTACCTAAGCCCGGTCGATCCGAAAGCCGACAAGCGCCAGGTCGGAGGCCACGCGTACTCGGGCTATCACGGCTACTGGCCGCTCGATCAGTGGCCACAGAGCGGAGCCCGCGTCGAAGAACACTTTGGCACCGAGGCCGAGCTAAAGGACTTGGTCGCGCGCGCCCATCGCAAAGGCATCAAGGTGCTGTTCGACTACGCGATGGTTCACGTTCACGAGCAGAGCCCGCTCTTCAAGAGCCATGCGGCGGCGCTCGATGGCAAAGGTCTGCCGGTGCTGTCGGCGGATCGCAAGACGCTGCTCGACGGAAGTGGCAAGCCCGCGTGGTTTTGGCCCAATGTCGCGCTGCACGACGATCTAACGCCGATCCTAAAAGACGGTCAGACGCAGGAGTGCATCTGCTCTGGCGACGCGCAAAATCCGTGTCAGTGGGACGGAACGAAGCAAGATCCGCTCATCGGGACACGCTGCGCGTTCCAAGGCTACCTGCCGCACTGGAACTATGACGTCGACGATGCGCTCAGCTATTCGCTGGATGCGGCGGTGCGACTGCTGCGCGACACCGACGCGGACGGTTATCGAGCCGACGCGGTCAAGCACATCAGCGACAAGTGGTACAAGGGCCTGCGTGCGCGGCTGCTGCGCGAGTTTCCGAGCAAGCGCGTCTTTGTCACCGGCGAGACCTACGACTTTGGCAGCCGTGACAACCTAAAGCGCTTTGTCGACTCGCAGACGATGCTCGACGGACAGTTTGACTTCCCGCTGCGTGCAAACCTGGCATCGGCGGTTCTGTCGCGCGGCAACACCGGCAAGCACCTTCCCATGTGGGAGCTGGCCGAGTTCGTCCGCACCAACGACACCTACTACGGCTGCGGCAGCGCGGGCGGACTGCCTCCGGTGATGAGCCCATGGATCGGCAACCACGACGTGGTGCGCCCGATTCACATCGCTGAAAACGAGCCGCAGTTCGACGAGTGGTCCGCAGGCAAAGACAGCGATCCCGCCAAAGAGCGAACGTGGGCAAACCTTCCGACGCAGCCGCAGGGACCTGAAGCGTATGAGCGACTCGCCAATGCGTTTGCGTTTCTGCTGACGAGCCCCGGCGCACCGCTCATCTACTACGGCGATGAATACGGCCTGGCAGGCGGCGGCGATCCCGACAACCGACGCACGCTGTTCTATGCAGATGGAACGCTGCGTGGCGCGGTCCGCTCGTGCCATCAGGTGACGCTGTTTGAGCGGGTGAAGAAGCTCGGGCAGCTTCGGCAAAAGCACCCGGCGCTGCGTCGTGGCACGCGCAAGACCTTGGAAGTGTCCGACGAGCTGTGGGTCTATCAGATGGAAACCAAGCAAGCCGCCGTCGGACAGCCGCCCGAGACGGTCTACGTCGCCATCAACCGCAGCGATGTGTCGCAGACTGCATGCTCACTGCCGGCCAAGCCGCTCAAAGAGCTGGTCGGCGACGCGTCGATCACGGGCCCAGCGATTGTGATTCCGCCGCGTCAGGCTCGGATCTTCGTCGTCGAGTAGTGCGAGCTGCTGCTACAGCTCTTGCGTCGCGAGCAGCTGATACGGTCCGACGTAACCCGTCGGGCTTGAGATGATCGCGCAGTAGCGCTGTCCCGCCACAGCCGCCGTTTCTTGCTGCACAGGCCGCAGCGGCACCGACGGCGACAGCGGCGATGCACAGTCCGCTCCGACAATCGCCACCGACAGCGTCGACGGACTGAGCCCCTGTCCCGGCGTCACCACCTGCACATACAGCCGCCCACCCTTTGCGACCTGCAAGCGCACGTAATCGACATCCACCGCCGAGTCGATCGCCCCGCCCTGCCCAAGCTTGGCCCCGTCGAGCATCGCATCCACAAGCGGCATCGCAGCCGAGTCCGGCGTCGCTGGTTCCTTCAAGTTCAGCACCGTCACGTCTGCGGTCTTGGCCGTCACGTTGTAGGTTCCACCGCCGCTCAAGCTGGTCGTCAGCACCGCCGCGTACGCATCGCCTTTCTGCGGCAGATACGAAAGCACCGTCTGACTGAGCAGGTTCGTCGACGCATAGAAGAACTGACCGTCGCCAAAGCGGCCCGTCGCTGGCGCGGTTGCTCCCAGCAGCACGCTCGATAGCAGCCCGCCTTCCACCGCAAACGACAGCATGAGAAGCTGCGAATCCGTCGTCGTCGTCAGCTTATACAGGTTGCTCTGCTTGCCGGTGAGCAGCTTTTCCCCGCTCTGCACCTTCCCAACGGACAGAACCGTCGCCGGACGCGCTGTCACCTGCGGCACCGACGCGCCACTTGGTTCCAGCACGAAGCCCAGCGACGAAGACGGTGACTCACTTACCAAGCGCAGCGACAGCGGTCCCGTCGGCATCAGCGCATCGACAATGCCATAGCCGACCACGCGACCACCAAGCGCAGACAGAAGCAGGCCACGCGCGCCACCGCCGGTACGGACGATGCTTCCAAGTGCGTTGTCGCGATCGATGCTACGAACGTTCCAATCGACGATGCCGCCTTGTTCGACGGTCTTGCTGTTGCCGCTCGGCTCCGCCCCGAGCGTTCCCGCGACCACAAGTGCAGCTTGGAGCGACACCGTCTCTTTGCCCGTCGTCGGCTCTCCGCTGGGTGAAACGGCAGCGCTTTCGACGGTGAGATCATGCGCGCCCAGGCGAACGCCGCTCTGCGCTTGCACCGTCGCGGTCAGATAGGTCGGACTGTGAACCCGCAGATCGGTGACGGAAATCCCTGGGTCGGCAAAACGCAGGGTCGTTCCCGTCCCAAAGTGCGTCAGAAGTCCGCTCACCTGAATCCGAACGGCACGCTCGCTGAGCACGCTACTTGGCAAGACGCCGACGAGCTGCGCGGGCAGCGTTCCGACCGGCCCTGGATCACCTTTGGCACCGGGATCACCGTGCGGTCCCGTCGGACCCACCACCGGATCGGCACAGCTTAGCAGCGAAACAAACGGAACGACCGAGACGACGAAGCGAGCACGCATAAAGGCTCCCGATTACCAGGTGATGGCGGCCAGCGCGTCGACGCGACCAGCCCCAAAAGAGTTGTTTGGCACAAAGTCACTCGACACACCGCCGCACAGCTCGGGGAAGCCAAGCGTCACGGCGGGCACCGACGAAGCAAGCAGCAGCGCTTTGGTCGCGGCAATCTGCCGAGACAGCTCAGGCCGAGCCGACCACAAGAGCGCAATCACACCGACGACATGCGGACCAGCCATCGACGTTCCGCTGAGGCTGCCATAGCGATTCCCAGGCAGACACGAGCGCACGCGAACACCGGGCGCAACCAGATCCGGCTTCATGCGTCCCGAGCCATCGACCGTGACGGGCCCTCGACTGGAAAAGCCCGCGAGCTTGCCGTTTGCGTCAATTGCTCCGACGGAAAATGCCTCGCCAAACAGCGCGGGACCATCATCGACGGTGCTACAAGCGGGACCGGCATTTCCCGCCGACGCTTCGACGAAGATGCCCGCAGCCTGGGTGTTTTCGACGATCAGCTTCAAGGTGTTGACGGCGCAGCCTTCTTCCGTCGGACAGCCCCAGCTGTTGTTGACAACGTGTGGCCGCAGGTCGGGGTCAGGATGGCTGCCGGTCACGTCGGTGGGCGCGATGAAAAACTGAAAGCACTCGATGTAGCGCGCGGGCGTTCCCATTCCGCGTTCCATGTTGCGACAGCCTATCCAGCGAGCCGCAGGAGCGACGCCAATCTGGTTGCCAAGGCCATCGTCTCCGACGACGGTTCCCATCGTGTGGGTGCCGTGTCCTTGATCATCGCACGGTGCGGTCGCGTCGCTGCCACACGGATTGCCCATCACCGGACCGTGAATCGAGTCATGCCAGCTATAGTCGTGGCTGACGGTGCCTGTGACGGAATAGCCTCGGTACTGACTGCGAATGGCGGGATGGTTCCACTGCATGCCGGTGTCGGCGTTGGCGACGACGATGCCTTGTCCATACGCGCCCAAGGCCCAGACAGACGGAGCACCGACAGACTTTACGCCCCACTCGGCGACTGGCGTTAACAAGTAGGGAGACAGCGTCTTGTCGGCGATCGCGTCGGGCTCGATCCAGCGCTGGCTGACGTTGGCTTCAATGTGGCGAACATCGGGACGCGCGGCGACGGTGAGAAGCTGCACTTTGTCCAGCTCTGCGACGACGACGTTGGCAGCCCAAAAGCGCTGAAACGGAACGCCATGCTGACGGAGCCAGTCACACAGCGGACCTTGGCTGCGCTCTGCGGTGTCACGCAGCGTCTGAAACACCAGCCAGCCGCGCGCACTGTCGTCGGACATCGCCTGTGCCTGACGCACATCGGCTTGGTCTTCCATCACAATCACGACGGATGCGCGTCCGACTTGCTGCGCGTCGCGAAGGGCGCGAGCTTCGACTTTTCCGACACGCGGAACCGAAGCGGACGCCGATTGCTGCGATACAGCGACGGAACAGACCAGCGAAAAAACAGCGTAGACAACGCTCTGTGCGACTGAAACGGCAACGCGCATAGCGCTGCATAACACGACGACAGCGGGCCCTGATCGCGGGAAGTTGGCAGCGGAAGCGAAAAGCCCTGCTACAGTGGCCGCACGCGAGGAACCCATGCAGATTGCCCGTTCCGTCCCGTCTGTCGTTTTGGCTTCGGCCCTGCTGTTCGGCTGTAGTGGTGGCAAAAAGCCGCCCAGCCTGCCGCAGAGTCAGCCCGCACCGCTGGCGATTCCCACGCTCAGTGAGCCAGCGTCCAAAGACCTGTGGGGTTACGCAAAGATCAAAGATCCGGCAGCGCTGGCTGGTCGGCTGTTTGGTCCCCTGACACAGCCGCTGCTGCTTTCGATGGGACTGAGTCCAACGGATCTCAAGCCAGGTGGCGTTGCATCGCTGTACCTGTGGGATCCGCAGGACAAGCCAGCACTCGCAGCTCCGTCGGCGATGATCCTACCGATTGCGACGGCCAGCGATCGCGCCCAAGAGCTAAGCCGTGCGTTCCCTGATTCGCAGCGCATGGAGGTTCCGGGTGGAACGCTGTTTGCGCTCAATGCCGCGACGCAGGCCAAGCTGACCACGCAGAAAGAGCCGCTGCTCAAGCTGGCTGCAGCGCCGAGTCCGTTCGATGTGGTTCTCTATGCGTACCTGGACCCGATCATGCAAAAGCATGGTCAGACCCTGCGCGACCTGCTGAACAAAGCGAGCGCAGCGGGACAGCAGCAGCAGCTTCCAGGCACGCAAGAGAGCGTATCCAAGCTGTTTGGCCAGATCGTCGATGCGATGACGGAGCTACAGTCAGCGGCCATCGGTGCCAACCTGACGGACAAAGCGCTGGAGCTATCGGTCGTGGCCGAGCAGAAAGTGCAGACGCCGAGGAGCCAGCCGCATGCGGTGCCGGATCTCGTGTCGTTTTTGCCGCCTGCGCACCTTCGGGTTCAGTGGAACACCCGCGACATGCAGAAGTTTATGGACTTCTACATGCGGACCTACGCGCCGATGTTTGAGTCGCAGCCGCCGCTCAAGGAAGCGATGCAGACGGTGCTGCGCGAGTGGCAGAAGGCTGGCAGCAAGATGTCGACGGCTGCGTCGGTGACGATCGGAGGCGAGCAGTTTGTGCAGATGACCTCGATCATGAAGGTCGACGACGGAAAAGCCGCGATGCAGGCGATGAAAAACGGCTTCAAGCTGCTGCAAGGCCCGGAAGCGAAGAAGTCGTGGGAAAAGCTCGGCATCGAGATGCAGAGCAGCAGCACTCCCGCCGTTCGCAAGCTGCATGGCTGGCCGGTGGATCGCTACGAATACAGCTACAAGATCGTGAAGCCGGACCTGCAGCAAGCGCAGGAGATGTTCAACAAGCTGTCCAACATGAAGATGGAGGTCGCGCAGGTCGGCAACTATCTGCTGTTTGCGATGGGCGACAGCGTCGATGCAGCCGTCAATGCGCTGATGACCGGCAAGGGCGCGTTTCCGACGGAAGCCACCAAGCGATTCCCGGCGGGTGGCAGCGCGTACATCGACGTGGATCTCAAGCGGATCTTGGAAACGCTCGAAAAGCAGACGGGACGACCGCTCGGCGTGCCGCTGCCGCAAGGTGCAGAGATCGTGTCAGCCGCCGCGTTCGACGGAGGCTCGAGCAGCCAGTATCAGCTCTATGTGCCCAAGCCGCTCGTGGACATGGCCCTGGGTGTGCTGATCAGCAACGTGCAGAGCCGCAGCCGTCCAAGCGATGACTTTGGCTACGACCCAGGACCGATGGGCCCACCGTCGGGAGCACCGCCTCCGTAAGCGCTACGAATCGCTCGGCACCCACGTTCCGTGGAAGCCAAACGGCACACGCTGCCGCGTCTGAAGCACCGCCACCGGCTCCGCATCGACCTGCTGCGCATCCCAAATCACCAAGTCCGACTGACCAGCCTCGGCGTGAAACACCGTCCCGAGCAGATAGCCGTCCCCTTCCGGTACACCGGGGCCACGCGGCACAAACAGCACTTCGCTCACGTAGCTGGACCGTCCGAGCACGCGATGACGCACCGTCCCCGTCTGAAGATCGGCGTAACCCAGCGCGTTAAACTGACCTCGTCCGCAGGTTTCCCCGACGCGAGCCGCCAGCCAGCCATAGCGATACGGTCGCATCGCATAGCGCGGATCACAGACCGGAAACTCACACGGGGTCGCATCAAGCTGCGTCTCGGTCAGCTCGCCCGTTCGCAGATCCAGCCGCAGCCGCGTCAGCTTCCCCACCACCGATTCATCTTGCGTCACCGGCTCTTGCTGCTCAGTCGGATCAAACAGCGGCAGTCGCGCGTACTTCACCACGTCGAGCACCACCGCGTCTCCGTCGTCAAATGCATTGAGCGGATGAAACACGTAGCACGGCGGCACCGGGAAAAACCGCAGCGGCGCACTCGGACTGTCGCGATCGACGACCCCGATGCGGCTGCCTCGGAAGGGCTCCCAGCGAATCGTGTTCGGGTCGGTGACATCTTCCAGGTGCAGCACCGCCGGCAAGTGATAGAAGACCGCGCGCGTCTTGGTGACGCTAAAGTCGTGCATCATCGCCGGATAGGGCGCTTCAAACTCACGCTTCACTTGCAGCGTTCCGTCGCGGCCAAACACGTAGTAGCAAAAGCCGCCCGCGTCGCCAAAGTAGCCCATCGTGTAGATGCTGCCCGTCTGAGGATCGACCTTGGGATGCGCGAGCATGCCGCCTTTGGTGAGGTCAATCGCCCCGCCGAAGTCAAAGCGGCCCAGCGTCTCCAGCGTGCGGGGATCGACTTCGTGTGCGCCCGAGCCTTCGACGAGCGTGAGCAGCCGTCCCGCCAGCTTCTGAATGCTGGTGTTGCTGCGATCCATCGCACGCACAATCCGCGCAATCACATCCGGCGACGGCTTCCGTCCGAGCATCCCCAGCGCTTTGAGCTTGAGCAGCTCCGTCGCAGAAAAGCCCAGCCCGAGCAGTCCTTCAATCGCCGTCGAGGTCGCCAGATCCCGCAGCCCGCCAAACAGCGCTCGCCCGGCGCGCTCTTCGATGACCAGCTTTTCGGTGCGCACCCAGCGGTTTTTGTGATGAACGCGTCCGTCTTCGAAGAAAAACGCGTCAATCATCCCGTCGCCGTCGAACCAGTGATACAGGCTCTGATTGGGCGGCGAAAAGCGCGGCGCGGGGCTCATCCGATACAGCGCACCACGCAGCGACGAAGGGATCGTACCTTGTTTCAGCTCCAGCGTCGGTGTATCGGCTTCGTAGCCCACCGGCGCAAAGTTGCCTTCAAGAAACGGATTCTGACGCGAGGCACCCGGCGCTTTCGGCCGCTTGCGATCGAGCGTCACCAGTAGCTGTTCCAGCATCGACATCGCAGTCTCCCGTAACACGCTTTTTGGGTCTGCGAGCCGCGAACTTACTTACATCCGGGCGTGTTGATGAGCGGATGCAGCAGCTTGCAGCCTGCCGAGACAAACTCTTCGTCGCCCACTTGGTACAGCCGCGCTTCACCTTCGCTCTGAAGCACGACAAGCTGCTTGCCGTTGGCGCTAAGCTCCGCCGACAGCGGAACCTTCGACAGCCCAAACAGCCCGTAGACCAAGCTGCCATCGCGACGCGACCACACGCGCACCGAGCGATCCGCACTGGCCGTCACGATGTAGTTTCCGTCGATGGAAAACTCTGCCGACACCACCGCAGCGGTATGACCCGTCAGGGAATGCAGCGTCTCTCCCGTCGCAGTGCTGACCAGCGCCACGGATCCATCTTCCGCCGCTGACACCGCGACTGAATCCGCACTGGCATGAGACAGCGCCACCGCTCGCACCTTGGCGGGATGCTCATGAAGCGATCGCAGCCGCTCGCCGCTCACCGTCTGCCACAGCAGCACGCGCCGACCCGCGCCCGACAGAACCCACTGACCGCTCTGCGACAAGTCCAGCGCCGTCACATCATCGACGTGAGTCAGCCGAACCCCCGGCTTATAGACGCCCTGTCGCATGTACAGAAGCTCTGCGAAGTGACCAATGCCCAGCACCACCGGAAACCCTTGCGGCGGATCATCATCGGGCGACACCAGCGCCGTCATTGCCTGAACCGGCTGCGCGCTGCGCACCTGATTCATCAGCTGCCCTTGGTCATTGAAGCTGAGCACGCGGCCATCGACCGACACCAGCACCTGGCTACAGCGATACTTGGTCGCCAGCGCGCGAACCTTGCCGCCTTCGGGAATCGCAAACTCGGTGGAAAGAGGCTGACCTTCACCATCCCACAGCGACACACCAATCGACGAAGCAGCCAGCAAAAACGGCTTCCCCGGCATGCTGCGTGAAAACGGACACAGCCGCAGGTGAACCAGGCCCGGCTCCGCGACATGATGAAACCGCAGCCGAGGCCCCGCTTTCGACATCGCCATCACCGCGCGCCGAAGCTTGATCGACTCATCCACCGACAGCGAGTCCACTTTCCCCGCGACGCTCGCAATCACGTCGTGCAGCGCTTGCGCTTCTTTGGGCAGCGGCGGCAGCGGTGCGGGCTCTGGCTCTAGCTCTCGCAGTCGATCGTCAATGTTGCGACGCAGCCGCTCGTGTTCTTCGCGATCGAGAACAATCGTCTGTTTGTCGCTGGTCCGCCGCTCGATCCGCACCTGCACGTCCTGCTTTTTGCGCTGGAGCACCGTCAGCTGCGGGTTGGGCTCGGTCTTCTGCTGCACAAGCCGCGCGATCTCTCGCTCTTTGGACCGCAGCTGGAGGTTGGCCGACCGCAGCTCCGCATACAGATCCCCGACTTCTTCTTCCAGCGACGAGATCCGCTCGTTCAGCTTCGCGATCTGCTTTTCCGCATACGACCGATACTCGAGCAGCAGCTTCACTTGCGACTCTCGCACCGCCGCTTTGCTGTCCGCGTCCTTTTTGTCGAGAATCCGACGGTAGGTCTGATAAATCGCAAACGGCAGAATCGACAAAAGGCTAATCACCGCCATCACGAAGATGGTTCGCTGCCGTCGCTCTTGCTTGTCGCGAACGTGCTGGCTGCGACCGATGAAGTCCGCCAAGTCCGGCGACAGCGACTGTCCGCTCTTCGGAATCGAGTCGAGCGCACGCTCAATCTCAATCCGCGACAGAGCAAACGCCGCGCTGCGCTGATTTCCCCAGTACGCAAACAGCTTGTCGCTCAGCCAGTCCGGCGTCGAGCGATCGCGCTCTTGAATCCACTTGGCCCCGAAGACCTCGCGGAAGATGCGGTTTCGCGCCACCAGCCGTCGCTCATCGCCGACCTGACGCAGCTTGACCATTCCCGACAGAAGCAGCAGCGACTGAAGGCGATCTTGCGGCTCATACAGCACGCGATCCCCGATGTAAATCCGACGGTACAGCGACACCACGCTGTGGCGCTCGTGATGATCGCTGATGTGCTGAAACTGCGCCTCGGCAAAGCTCAGGTTCGGATCTTTGTGTCCCGACAGAAACAGCTTCGTCACCGCTGCCCGCGTCACATCGCCCGGAAGCTCGTGAATGGGCCGAGGATGATCGACGAGATACTGACACAGCCGCTGCGTCATGTACGGATGCCCGTCGGTCCACGACATCACCATCGCCAGCCAGTCTTCCGCACTACCGGGCAGCACCGACAGACCAGGCAGCAGCACTTCGGCCTGACGCGCCGTAAAGTCGTCGAGCACCAGCCGCTCGTTGTCCAGGTTAAACGGCGAGCGAACCGGATCTTTGATGAGCTCTTCGGGCGTCGCGACGCCAATCAGACAAAACGTAAGCTGCGGCCTGTGGCTAAACGAGCCGCGAACCTCTTCGTACAAGCTGCGCAGCGACGCAAAAAACGCATCGGTCGAAAAGCGAAAGTCGGGACTGAGCACCGTGTCGATCTCGTCGAAGAAGATCACAACCGGCGCATCAATGTTCGGCAGCACCACCTCGTGAAAGAAGCTGGTCCACTGATGAACCGGACCGCTGTGGGCGTGACGCTCGAAGAACTCCGACGCAGAAAACGGCAGCTCTAGCTCTTTGGCGGCGCGCTGGATGAGCCCGCGATACCACTCCGCTTCGGGCGGAAAGCCAAAGCCTTGCAGGTTCAGGCTCGCGGCCTTGGCACCTTGACGGCGAAGCTCGGTGATGGCGCGAACCCGCAGGCTCGACTTGCCAATCTGCCGTGTGCCCAAAATGTAACAGAGCCGGCCCTGGAGCAGCTCACTCACCAACCGCTGGTCGGCATCGCGCTCGATGTAGAACGCCTGTCCCAGCGGCACCACGCCACCTGCATGAAAGCGCCGCGCTGGCAGCGGAGCCATCTTCGCCATGTTTTCCGATGACGCCATGGGCTCCTACCGCTGCTCGCGTAGATAGTCTTCGTACAGTGGATAGCGCAGACGCAGCCCCGACGCTGTGTTGCGAATCAGCCCGCTGCTCTGAAGCCGCTGACGCTCGGCCACCGATAGCGCGCCCCCTCGAAGCAGCCGCTGCACGGCGTCGTCCAGCTCTGCGCTTCGTCGAATCCACTGCCGAACCGAGTCCAGGTGATGCTGACAAATCCTCGTCAGGTATTCCCGATCCAGGTTCAGCACGCCACCTCGACTGGCATCGTCGAGAATCCGTCGCAAAAGATTTGGCTGTCCGCCCACCACTTGCATCAGCGCGTCGGCGGCAATCTCTGCGCCCGGGAGCCGATCGTAGCTGCGAATCAAGCGAATCACTTCGTCGCGACCAAAGTCATCGACGTCGATGCGCTCTGCGTGGTTTAGAAACTGCGAGCCGTGAACCACTTCCTGCGGCGATTCCATCGTCGAGATCACCGTCACCAGCCGCAGCGCCAGCCAGCTTGGCGCGCCTTCCGACGACAGGTGCAGCGACTGCTGCGTACAGTCCGCCCAGTGACGCAGCATGCCAAACAGCTCCGCCCCAAGAGGACTCGACAACAGCAGGTTTGCCGACAAAAGAACCAGCGACAGCCCCGCTTGCAGACGCGGAAAGATGTCTTCCTCGAGCAGCCAGTTCAGGCGCTCGATGTGATCGTGCTGCTCAAAGCGCGTCTTTACCCAGTGTGCGTAGTCGCGCTCGCCGGTTCGCTGCGCCACCGCGCGGGCAATCCGCAGCCCCAGTCCACGCAGCACTCCGTCGAGATGCTCGCGCTGCTCCAGCCGAAAGTTCGCAAAGTCGAGCATCACTTCCAGCGGCTTGCGCCCACGCTTCGCTTCTTCGCTGCGCACATCGGACAGCACCCGTCGCAGCAGCGTCTTTTTCCCGCAAAACGCCGGGCCCCACAGCACCACCGGATTGTGCGTTTCCCCGAGCAGATAGCGCCGAAGCGGTCGCTCCAGTCGATCGCGCAGCACATAGTGTTCGAGCGACACCGACTGAAGCCCGACATCAGAGTCCTTCAGCAGCGGATCCGACGGCGATCCCCGCGAGCCACTGTCGATCGCCGGAGGCAGCGGCGGCACTTGCACCACCACCGGCGGCGTACGCAGTCGCTTCACGGAAATGGGACGCTGAAGCTGTCCGTCGGATTGCAGATAATAGCGACGGATGTCTGGCTCGAAACGCCACTCACCGTCTGACTTTTCGACGTATTCACGCGGCCACAGCCGAAGCAGCCCGTCGTCGAGGTCAATCTGCCCGACGCTGTAGCCATGCAGCCGCGTTTCATGACTGTCTTTGCCGAAGCGATCACGGCTCCACAGCGACGCAGCTTGGATGCGAAACCGATCGCTGCCGCCGCCTTCGCTGTGCTGAGACACCTGCGGCTCGTGCATGTGACCGTACAAGTGCGCCGCAAACCGCTCGCGCTGAATCAGCAGCGACTTATAACTCTGAAGGCTGCGCTCGCTCAGCCAGTCGGGCGGATGATGCGACAAAAGCAGCGCCGCGTCGTGCAGCTCTTCCCAGCGCGGTCCCGCCACCTGGCTCAGCTGGTTGGGATGAAGTTCCAGCCGACCTCGGTAATAGCCGTCCCCAAGCTGCAAAAACGCCGAGTTTAGGCCCGCCACCATCAGCTTCGCGCCGTTCTTTTCGATCGTCGCGGCGAAGTCACCCGGCAAAAGTCCCGTCGAACGCACCTCGATCCACGACGGCAGCGGATGCTTCTTCAGCCACGCCTTGGCAAACGCTCGATAGTTCGCAAACGCCGTCGAGATCGGCTTGTGATACTGCGCGTGGTTCTTGGCTTCTTTGTCCCAGAACGCGTCTCGCACCTTCTGGTTTTTTTCCCACGCATCGAACACCACCGCCGCCCAGTCCGAGCCATCAGGCCGCGACAGATCGTGGTTTCCCGGCACCGCCAGCAGCACCGGATCCGATCCCAGCTCGCGCAGCCTCGTCAGAAGCTGATCGAGAAACGTCCCGAGCGCCTCGAACTGCCTACTTTCGCCACTTTGCGTCAGATCGCCGGTAAACAGCACCAGATCGATCTCGCCTGTGCGATGCAGGATCTCGATGTCCGACTGGAGTCGCCGCAGCAGCTCGGGAACCTCTGTTTTCTGGTCGAGACGATTGACGCCCTGATGAAAGTCGGACAGGTGCAGCCAGCGAATCCGTCGGTCTTTCCCCATCTTGGCCCCCGAGCCACGCGATCACAGCCGAACCGAGCTTTCTAACGCGCAACCCTTGCTTATGAATCTACGACAACTGGAAAGCCGCGAAAAATTTGGGCCACACAAGCTGCGATTCTCCCTCGCAACCGGACCAAATCGAAGTCACGCGCGGACAGCAGCAGTCGTTACGGTCTGCGCAGCCGCAGCACCTGACATTCTTCCAGGGCTGTTCCGTCGGGACGACGCGGGCAGACACGCAGCACAGTCGGCAGCACTTCCAGACGCAGGTAGTGATGCTCGTTGGCAAAATACAGCGGCTGGTTCTTGCAGCGCCGACGTCTCGGATCGCACTTGAGAGGCCGCAGCTCTGCGCCACCGCCGCCGGTCACAATGTAGTCGAGCCCTTGCCGCTGTCCGCGCTCGTAGTCGTGATCGTGTCCCGAGATGAGCAGCGTCGTCCCGTGCTTTTGCAAAATCGGCACCAAGTGCTTGATCGCCGTCGGATAATCGCCGTGCCAGCCCGACGAAAACGGACCTTCGTGCATCCACGCGATGATCGCGCGCGGCTTCGGAACCTGCTGATCGGCTCGCGTCAGATCCGCTTCCAGCCAGCGATGCTGATCGGCTTTGCCCGCCTGGTTCGAGTCGATGCTGACCAAGTGAACGCCCGAGACATCGACGCTGTAATAGCCGCGCGCAGCCTCGCTGAGGTTTCCAAGCGGCGCGGGCGCAGCCACCGTATCGGCCAGCACCCGACTTGCGGAAAAGACACTCCCCGACGGCGTCGGCAGCTGTGGCGGAAACATCGTCTGAAAGAGCGAATACAGCCGCAGCGATCCTTGTTTGCGGATCGCGTAGTCATGGTTTCCCGGCGAGATATAAACCGCCGTCCGCGCCAGCAGTGGAGCCGTCAGCGAAAAGAAGCGATCCCAGTCGCCTTCCTCGGTGCCACGCTCGACCAGATCGCCGGTATGCAGCACCAAATCGGGATCTTCGGCCAAGATCGACGAAATCACCTGCGCGTGAACCGGATGCCCCGATCGGCTGTCGCCGTACGCCACGATCTTCAGCGGCATGCCTGCCACAGGTGGCGTGTGAAACGTCTGAAGCGGCAGATCGCTCCGCTTCTGACCGTCGCCAAGCAGTACCACTTGATAGTGATGCAGCGTCCCCGGCTTCAGCGGACCCACATGCAGGCGATGCACCGTCTGAGGCTCTCCGCTGCTTTCCACTTCCCGATCGCGATGCTGCACCTTTTCGCCTTTGCCGTAGCGAATCAGCACGCGCGACGGTAGCTCCGTCTCGACCGTCACATCCAGCGTCGTCTCCGTCAGTCGCTCGATGTACGGCCCGCGCAAGAGCCGAGGCCCCGTCAGCGCCAGCAGCTCTGCTTCCACCTGCGGACAGCGCAGCGGCGTCCTCGGATGCACCTCGATCGCCAAGACGTTGCCATGACCGCGCAGCGGCAGCGACGAAACGGGTAGATAATAGCGCTCCGGGTCCGACGGGCCCCGATCGCTGGCAAAGAGCGGAAGATCGCCCGGTGGAGGCTCCGGCAGACGACTGCGCAGCACCTCTGTCCCGTTGATGTGTGCGACCACTCCGTCGCTGTAACGGACCCGCAACAACAGCGTCCCGGCGCTGCCACTGCCACCGGGAATGCCTGAAAAGTCAAACTTCCGACGGATAAACAAGCTTCCGCCACAGTCGGGAAGCAGCGGCTCCGATAGCTCACGCGCGGACCGACCCGAGCGCTTGGCCTGAACCGGCGACGCCAGCAGCAGCGCGCCCGGCATCGTCGCTGCAAGACCCGCGCGAAGTGCAGCACCAGCCAGCTCGACGGCAGCCACGGGAGGCGACGACAGAAGGCCAGCGTCAATGAGTCCATCGCGCAGCGGAACGTCCGGCTCACTGCTCGGCGAGGTCGGCTCATCCGTCGACATTGCGGCGGCTGCGCCCTGCCCCGCCGAATCCCCCGCGAGTGGCCCTTGCGCCCCGAGTCCCGCATCGCCCGGCGTCCACAGCGACGGAATCATCACCACCGCACCCGACGGATCTTTCATCACCTGCGGGCTCGCGCTCACCACGTAGCGCTGCCACTGCGTGTCGTCGAAGTCCGGTCGCGTCCAGTCGAGCGGCGGCTGTCGAAAGCTCCGCAGCATCGCCGCGCGGTCCCCGACCGTCACCCCGTGCGAGAGCAGGATCGACTGAGCCTGCGGCCTATCCGTCGGCAGCAGCGCCAGCATGCCGACGCAGCACAGACCCACGCCCAAGGCGAGCCTGTCCGCGATCCGAGCGCTGTGGCGATGTCCGCGCATCCTGCTCATTTTGGCAAAATCTGCGCCGCGCTGTCGGAAAAGACGGCCCCGCTTGTCAGATCGCCTTGCTATATGTGAAATGAGTAAGCGTCGAGAACCAAGCACTGGGCCGCATCACCTGTGCGGTGAGCGCGTCAAAGGTTCCCTGGGGTCGGGCGTGGGGCGTGTAAACCTTTTCGCAGTGCGCGAGATTGTGCGCGGTCTCCCGCGCAGGCTGATACGCAAAATTCACACAATGGTTGAACCTTCGGTCACCTGACAAGCTCAGCCGTTCCGACGACAAACCGTGGGCAGAAGAGGAAGCAACATGGCAGACAAGCCTGGCGCGCCCCATGCAGTAGAGGGCGAGCAACAACCATCCGCACAAAAGGCCAAGGAGCAGCCTCAGATGATCCAGGCATCTTTGGGAGAACGCGATCGCGCAATCAAGATCTTGGCAAAGTCCATCTTCCGCGAGCTGAAAATGAACGGATATGAGACTCGCCAGATCGTCGCTCTGTCGTCCGAGCTACTCGGACTTGTGACCACCAACATGAAGCCAGAAGGCATCGATGGCGGCGGCTAACCGCTGCACGTTCTGACAAGCTAGCCGCTGTGTCTTCCTCATCCATCCTGCCTGCCACTCGATTCGGTCTGCTCTGCGCGGTGATCAGCTGGGCTGCGGCATCGTTCGCGGCTGCGCCCGAGCGAGATCCGGCAGAGTGGCCGTTTTCGCCCTCGTCACCGTGGAATACGCCGCTGGGCAGTGGCGCGGTCATTGAACCTGCCGATTCACCGTGTTCGCGCATGCTGACCGACGAAAAGCTCGCGGCTGACATCAACGCAGCGCAGTGGAGCCATCCGATCTACCAAGCCTCGTCGAGCGATCCCGAGGTCAAGATCATCGTCCACGGTGAAGTGGTGGCCCAGCTTCGCGTGCCCAGACACGCCGCGCCCGCCTTGCCCAAGAGCGAAGACAGCGACGCACACCTGCACATCATCGACCCCGAGCGTCGCTACGTTCACGAGATGTGGCACGCCAGCCGCAAAAAGTCCGATGTCATCGTCGCCGAGGGCTATAGCAAAAACGATCTCCACGGCAGCGGTGTCGGCGAAGGTGGTGAACGCGCCTACGGAGGCAGCGCCATCGCGGGCCTTGTCCGTCGCCGCGAGCTGAGCATGGGCATTCGACACGCACTGGCAATGGCATTGCCGCGCACGCACCTGAAGCTGGGTCCGATCTGGCCTGCGACCAAGCAAGACGACGGCGCCGAGACGACCTATCGCGGCACGATCCCGATGGGACAGCTTGTGACGCTGGCTCCGAAGACGAACATTGGGCAGCTGGGGCTCAGTCCCGAAGGCCGCGCGGTGGCCGAAGCGCTGCGTGACTATGGCGCCTACGTGGTGGATGCGTCGTCGGATTTGACGCTCTATGCCGAGCCAAGTGCTGAACCTGACCTGACGAGGCTGCGTCAAGATCTGCCCAAGCTACGCATGCTGCTGCGCTGCGTTCAAAATGCCAGCCGAGAAGCCGTCGGAGGTCCGGGGACTCGCCTGGCTCCGTCCGCGCCCGCGCTACGTCCACCGCTGCCACCTGCAGCCACCTTCGCTCCCAGCGGAAAGCCCGCCGCCAAGTCCGCAAAGCCTGCCAAGTCCGCCGCTACAGCCCCGAAGGGAACAGCTCGGCAATAAGCACCCGCAGATCTGGCTCGCGGTCCGGCGGCACGGTCAGCAGCGCGCGCGCATACAGAGGCCGCAGTGAGCCATCGCGCAGCGCCAGCAGACCACGTCGCGCTTCTCGTCGCAGCGGATCGGGCTGACTGACGAACACTTGCAGCAGCCGCTCGACGGCGCGAGGGTCCGCCACCTTCGACAGCGCCGACAGCAGCGCCAGCTGAACCGGCAGCTCGTGCGATTCCGCAAACAGCTGGCCCAGCGTCGAAAGAAGCTCTGCCGTTCCCAGCCGAGACAGTGCCCCGCGCGCTTGCAGACGCACCGCATCCGCCGGGTCCGACAGCGCTGACACCACCAGCGCCAGCGAGCTTGAAAACGGCAGCCTCGGCATCGCATCGACAATCTGCGCCCGCAGCGACTGTTCATCGAGGCTGTCAGGACGGACCAGCGACTCACGGTACAGACGCACCAGCGGAGCCACCGCATCGTAGGCGCGCAGGCTGCCCAGGCTCTTGCCGAGACGCTGCCGCAGCTCGATAGACAGCGAGTCGGTATCCGATTCCTCGACGTACAGCAGCGCGAGCAGCGCATGACGACGCGTCAGCTCTGGGCGACTTGGATCGAGCAGCAGCCGCAGGCACACCGCCGTCGGGGACGCCGCCGATTCCCACGCGAGCAAGTCCCACGACCACACCGGCTCCGCCACCGGCCCCACCGTCGGTCCAGATGGCGACACCGCCTGCGCGACGGGCAGCCGACTGGGCACTGGGACCGCCTGGGCCAGCCGCTGATAGCGCGCACGCTGGATCGGATCGGTAACCAGCGCCGCCAGCTGGGTCAGCACGTCTCGCAGCAGCGTGGGCGAACTTCCCGATGACAACAGCTCCGCCGCCGATAGCAGCGCATGCTCTGCCAGCCGCACCGCGCCCGCCTGCAGTCGCCCACTCGCCACCAGCATGAGCGCCCGCGCCGCCCGCTCCTCATAACGGATCGCCCGCTGACGGTGTCCACAGCGCGCCAGAAACTGCGCCGCTTCCTTACACTGCTCCGCGCACAGCTCGTGTTCGCCAAACCGCTCGGCGTGGGCCAGAAACTCGTCGTAACAGCGCATCGCCGCTTCCACCAGCCGCTCGCCCCGAACGATCCGCAGCATGCCCAAGTAGCCTTCGGCCAGGTTTTCGACCGATCCTCGCTGCTGGCCAAGCTGCGCCAGCACCCGATAACAGTCGAGCGCCTGCGCCCGTCGTCCCGCGCTCTCATGCTCGTCGGCCACTTCTTCCAGCAGCTGTCCCCCGAGCGAGGCATGCCGCTGACCTTCCGCCCACAGGCTGGCGCGCAGTGACGGATCGACGCGTCCATCTGACGGTCCGCCGAGCAGCGCAAGCTGGGTATGAACCAGCGCTCGCTCGTAGGGCGGAAGCTGTCCACCGAGCAGTCGATTCCAAGCCTCCTTGGCGAAGAGGAGCTTTCCCGTCTGCTGCCAAAACAGCGCCGCTGACACAAACCGGCCCGCAGCCTGGCACAGCTCCGCCGCTTCCGTCAGCAGATCGAGCGCTCCACCCGCGCCGTCTGGCAGCGTCTTGGCTTTGTACGACAAAAGATACGCGCGCTCGATCGGATGCTGATCGCTTGGCAGGATTCGCAGCGCGGCATCCGCACCTTGCGCGAGCGCCATCGTCAGTGCGGCCCGCCTCGGCTGCTGCCTGCGCACAAAGCACTCACTGGCGAGCAGCAGAAACTCTTTGTAGTCGCTCCCTCGGCAGTCCACTTCGGACAGAAGCTCGGACACCACGTACGGCACAAGCGCCGGGGAAATCGTCCCTCCAGCGAGCGCTTTTCGGACCTTTTGGGCCTTGTGCTGAAGCTCTGCGGGCTCGGTCACTTCATAAGTTTCGCACAGCTTTTCCTGACCCTAGCTTGCGGTAACATATCTGGATTGTGTCTGCGGTCCGGTGCACCGGGGGGGAACCATGGCTGCGATTGATCTGCTCTTTGACCATCGAGAACACAGCGAGCGCGTCCATCAGGTGGCGCTGTCGGGGCTGCTGCTTCACAGTCGGCTGCTCGGCAAAATCCTGAATCGGCCCGCGCTGCGGGTGCAGGAAGTGGACTGGGAACCCGAGCGAGGCCGCTTCGATCTGGCGTTTTCGGTAAGCGAGCCCGAGGGTCCGCTGACCCGCGTCTACGTCGAGCTTAAGGTCGATGGCGCGCTCGAAAAAGAGCAGTTCGATCGGCAGCTCAGCCACGCGCAGAGCCACGGACCGACGGCGCATGTGCTCTATCTGGTGCTCGGTCTGTCGCAAGTGACCGTGACCGACGATCAGCTTCGCAAGTGGGCCCAGACCGAGGATCGCCGCGCGCTCATTCACCGCTGCGATGCCCAGCAGCTGATCGACAAGCTCGCGGATCCGCAGATTCAGCCGCCGCAGAGCGATCCCCACCAGCGCGATGTCCGCGATCTGGCCAGCGCCTATCGAGACGTGCTGCTCCGCCTTATCGCCCGCACCGAGCACTACGCCGATCGAATCCCGCGATCGTGGCAGCCCGCGGACTTCTACGGCTTCTTTGCCGAGTGCCGCAGCAAGCCCGAAAGCCAGATGGCGAAGGCTGGCATCAGCTACGAAGCCAATCCCAAAGGCGGCTTCATCGCGTGCCACTGGCTGTGGACGCCGATTCACCCGACTGAGCACCTGCGTCTGTATCTACAAATGGAAGATCAGAAGCTGTGTCTGAAGCTCAAGGTTCCCGACGAGCACAAGACCCAGCGCAAGAAGCTGTGGGACAAGGCCCAAGAAGCGCTGCGAGCGGTTGCGTCGTCGGAAACGCAGCTGGTTCCCGGCAACTATCACAGCGGAATCCACACCACGTTTGCGTCGATTTCTGATGTCTTTGGAGACGGTCCGCTCGATCGCGCGCGCTTTAAAAAGACCGTCGAAAAGGCGGAACAAGTGCTGACGGCCATCGCCGCAGAGCTACTCCCCGTCGCGACCAAGCTGATTCCCATTGCTGAAGTCCCGACAAAAAATCCGTGATCGCAGGACTTACGGACGGATCAGCGACTTGAGCGCTGCGACATAGGAGTGGGTGCGACGCTCGGCGACTCCATCGACAGTGAGCCCGATTCCGGCGCCCAAGACCAGCGCAATCCCAAGTCCAGTCGTCCATTCCCGTCGAAGGCCGTAGATCAGCACCAGACCCACCGCCGTCAGCGCACCGAAGGCATAAAAGGTCGATCGAAAGTTCTGCACGACCTTTTCCATGCGCGGAAGCTCGGTCTGCGCAAGCTGCGCCGGAGAGCGCTCGTAGGTCTGCAACAGCTGCTGCACCTGACTTGGCGTTCGCGCACCGACGGTGACTCCGGTTGCAATCAGGATCAGTCCAAACAGCAGGCTCGGCAGCGCGAGTCCCACATCAAACGGCGAGCGGTTCTGCCACAGCAGCGCACAGCCCACCGCCACCAGCAGCAGCCCGGCGGGCACGATAAAAAACCAAGCTTCCACGGACTCGCCGCGAAAATAGGCATGCAGGATGTCGGTAAAGCGCATCGGAACTCCTATCGACGAAGGCAGCCATTATCCCATGTCCTGCGGCAGCGGACCGTCCACGACGAGGTGCAGCGCTCGCAGCGCCGGTCGGAGCGCTCGCATCGCCGCCGGAACGGACGGATACCCAGCCTGCGCACAGACGCGCGGCCACGGCAGCCGTAGCAGCACGCGCGCCCGCAGCAAGCACTGTTCGCGATGGCCCAGCTGGGCCAGCTGGGCTTGGTGCTGCGTCACATAATCGGTCAGCACTTGCGCCAGCGCGTCAAACGGCTGCGGACCCGATAGATAGCGCGTTATCAAGCGCTGACGCGACGCCGACGACAGCGGTACAGGCGACGGCAAGTGAGCCAGCAGCGACGATCGAAGCGCGCCGTCCAAGCAGACCTCGCCATCGGATTCGAGCAGCGCGAGCTGAAGCGACAGGTTGTGCGCCAGATCCTGTCGCAGCGACGCACACAGCGCCTTGGCTTGCGAAGACACCGGACGAATCATCACCGCCGCTGGCTCGCCGGTACGACTGCCACGCGACGCGCCGACGCGCACCAGCTCATAGCCGAGCTGACGACGGAACTGAAGCAGCTCTGCCGTCGCACCAAACAGCGTACCGAACAGATCGGCGTCGGGATAGCTGCGGTGAACGTGCTCAACCAGCAGCGCAGCCAGACCTCGACGACGCAGCGACGGATGAACCGCGACTCGCACACTGCGCACCATCGACAGCCGCCCCGCATCCGGGTAGCCCGCGTGACACATCAGCGTGTCCGGCAGCGCGTGGCCTCGAATGCGACCACGACCTTGGGACAGCGCGACGCAGACCGGATCGGAAAGACTGCCTTCACGAGCAACCACCGACGCAGCGACCACGCGACCGCGCACCAGCAGCGCATGCAGATCCAGGTTCGGCGCGTCGAGCATGCGGTGCAGATCGCTCGGAGTCGTTCGATAGTGCGCGTGAACCAGCAGGCCAAAGAAGTCGCGCAGCAGCGGCTCGTCGAAGGCCAGCGCATCCCGGTCGAGCAGTCGATGCACGGGCGGCTCACCAAGCTGTGCATCGTCGTCAAGCAAGCCGAGGCGCAGCGCTTCGATCGGTGCAGGCTCGGCGTCGATGGCCAGGGCTTGATCGACAAAGTGCTCCAGCGGATCGCCAGGATCCCAGCGAATCGGTCGTCGCAGGGAAAGCTGCTGAAGCGGCCTGCCTTCGCGCGCAGCCCACGCCAAAAAGCGCAGGACAAAGCCTCGGCCCGTGCCTTCGTAGCCGCGTCCGGTGGTCGCAAAGGCCAAGCGCGCATGCGGATGACGATGCGTGATGGCGACGAGCAGCGGCACCGGAAGCTGCGCGGCTTCATCGATCACAATCACATCAAAGGCTTGTTCGCAGGTGGCCAGCGCGCGCGGATCGACAAAGCGAAGCGGTCCATCCGTCGGAGGCTGCGGGTTTCCCGTCGCAAAGCGAAAGATCTCTTGGGCCGCTGCTGGACTGTCAGAAGACACCGCGATGCGCACCGAGCCCGAGGTCAGCACCGTCCGCAGAGCCAGCCCCAGCGCGCTCGACTTGCCGCGACCGCGATCGGCCACCAGCGTCCACAGCGACGGAACCGGAGCAGCCAGACCCGCTGCCAGCTGCTCGACCACGAGGGCCTGTTCTTCATCTCCTGTCACGCGGCGATCGGGCGCATCAAAGACCGCAGCGGGCACACAGGCCGAGCTTTGCGCCAGCATGCGCGCAACGCGCAGAAAAAAGCGCTGTCCCACGTCGTCGATCGAAAACGGCAACACGGCCAGCTCGGCCTGGCTTGTCAGCGGCACCACACCCTCGGGAGGAAGGCGCAAGATCAGGCGGCCTCCACCAAAGACCAGCCCGGCACACTGACCCAGCACGTCCGCCGACAGCCCATCGTGAAGATCGAGCACCACCGCCGAAAAGGCCTGACCCAGCCGCCGCCGAACCTGCGTGGGCGACGACTGCACGGCAGAAAGCGGCGCATCGCCAATCCACAGCACATCTGACGAAGGAATGCGCGCGAGCAGCGGCAGCGCCAGAGCCTGCGTCTCGGCTGGGCTACCGCGAAGGACGATGCAGAAGCGATGACGGGGATCGTTCACAAGCGCCAGGACGCAGCCAGGATCAGCCAGGAATGCCCGAGCAGGTCGCAGCAGGCTGATGCGCGAGGTCGTTTTTGTCTTTGCACTGACCGCTCTGACGCGTTCCCTTGCCGTTGTCACCGACGCGCAGATATAGGTCCACGGCGCGGCCCGGCGGGCTGTTCCAGTCGCAGGTCACGGGCGCGCAGCTTCCCGGAGCGATGGTTCCAGTCGTCTGGCCGGTGCAGATCAGCTTGCCGCCCATGTCGGGATGGCCTTCGTAGAAGCTGGCAAAGACTGGCATCGTCATCGGGCTCGCGCCTCGGTTGCAGACCTCGCCGCGCAGTCGCCACAGCTTGCTGCAATCGGTCGAGTCGAGTCCCGGCACCGTGCGTCCGGTCGGATCAGGAAGCGATCCCGCGCTGCCGCCGCCGCCCTGGACGTTCTGACGGTAGTTGTTGTAGGTGAGCCAGTTGTCTGACTCGGTGGTGGGAATCGACAGGTCGTCGTTGACGTTGGTGATGTGATAGCTGTGCTGGTTCCACAGCGGGCGCGACGGCATCCAGCGGTTCATCGGGTCGCGCAGCACGAACATGCCTTGGGTCAGCCCGGTCCACGGCGTGCGCGTATCGGCTTCCGGCTGGGCCGAGCTGCTGCACGATCCGTACGAGTCGCTCGAAACGATGATGTCGGCGTGTCCGTCGTTGTCGACGTCGGCGATGACTGGCAGCTCAAGGCAGGTGTTGCTGGTGATGTTGGCCGCAAAGAGCGTCTTGCCGTCCTTGCCGTTGTAGACGCGCAGCCAGCACTCGTCGCGATAGACAACCTCGGCGGTACCGTCGCCGTTGAAGTCGAACACGCTCGATCCGGTGCCACCCGACGACGCATCGCGGGTCTGCTTGGACCACAGAACGCCAGGATCGGTGCCGGTGCAGTCGGCGGGCTTGGGCGTATTTGCGCACTTGAGCGCATAGGTGTAGTAGCGCGTGGCAGAGGCCAGGCCAAAGTCGGGAACCTTGTCTCCGTCGAAGTCAGCGATGACCGATGGACCGCCCCAGCCGCCTTCCGCGACGCGATACGGACCGAAGATGGTCTTTTTGTTGGCGTAGTCGTAGATGCTGACCATCTGGCTGCCCGACTGCGCCATCACCAGCAGCAGATCGGGCTTTCCATCCAGGTTGAAGTCAGCGACGGCAGGATAAAAGGGCTTCGTCGACAGCGCAGGCGGGGTCTTGTCCGCGCCAGTGACACCGTCATAGACCTTGTCATTCGAGATGATCTCGGGACGGCCATCGCCGTCGAGGTCAGCCGCGATCGGCAGCGACCCGAGCGACTCGGCGCGGTTTGGCTTGGTCCACAGCACTTCAATGCGCGACGGAGCGCCACGAACAAAGCGCGAAACCTGGGCTCCAGCGACGATCTCGGGCGGTGCGGTTCCATCGACATCGACGATGGCGGGCGCGCTCCACAGCTGACCGTTGCTGTTGGATTCCTGCGTTGGCGTCGGTGACGTAGCGAGCAAGTTGCCTTTGTAGTCGAGCACGATGACGCGATTGGCCGAATCGACCGCGACGATCTCGCCAAAGCCATCCGCGTCGAGATCTGCGACAGCCAGGTTGCCTTGGTTGCTGGCCTGCAGGTTCAGGCTCTTGCGCCATAGCTCGCGACAGTCTTGACCGCTCATCACGACGATGCCGACACCGTGCGCGACCGTCAGGACCTCGGGCTTTCCATCATGATCCAGATCGGCGACGACCGGCACCGACAGCGTCTGAAAGCCAGTGAGCTTACACGCGATGACCGGGGACTTGAACTCTTCGGGGGTGAACGCGACGCCTTTGCACTCGGGATCGAAGCTGCCAAGCTTTTTGCACGCATCCCACGGCAAGCACGAGCCTTTGTAGCAGCGCGAGTCGTCTTGGCAGGTGCTGTCGTCTTGGCAGGGCTCACCGGCTGCGACGCAGACACCTTCCAGGCAGCGCTGTCCGGTGCCGCACGCCACCGCCGCTGAACACTCGCGACCGCGACACCCGAGGCTGTTTTCGCGAACCACGGGATCGCTTGGCGGATCGACGGTGTCGACGGTGTCATCGCTGTCGTCCACCTCGCGGATCGCCGCGCAGCCACCAAGACCCGAGCAGGCGATCGCTCCCCACACTAGCCACGGAGACCACCGCGTCGGGCGTCCCACACGTCGAGAGACTCTCACACGACCATCACGAAGCTGGCTCATGAAGTACCTCCGGCTGAAGGAGGGGACCATACCACCGCACAGCCTGTGGATTTGGGCAATCTGAGTCGCATTTCTGGAGCCGGCACAGGTTCCATGTGGGCCCGTGAAGCACCATGCCTCAGCGCGTCCGCAGCAGACCAACACCGGATCAGTCCTCGGCTGGCTCGACCATTTCGCCAATCATGCCGATAGACTGCGCCGCCTGGAATCCCGAGAGCTATCGCTGATGTATAATCTGCCGCTTGGGGGACGGTTTCGTGGTTGCTCCAAGGCTCGGGACATCACTAACCAAGCGCTGTGCGCGCTGCGGCTTGCAGTTTGCGGTGACCGAGGCGCACCACTGTAGCTCTCCGTCCGCGCCGCAGATTACCGAAGAAGATCTGGACCGTACCGCGCCCAGCTACCCGCCCCCGCAAGAAGAAGATGCCGACCCGGTCGTCGGTGCCGTGCTGGCCGAGCGCTACCTCATCGAGTCACGGCTGTCGCAAGGTGGCATGGGCGTCGTCTACAAAGCCAAGCACGTCCACCTGGATACGCCGGTCGCGGTCAAGATCCTGCTTCAGCCGCAAGATCCGCTTGCGCAGCGACGGTTTTTGGAAGAAGCCAAGATGGCGTCGCTCGTGCATCATCCAAACACTGTGTACATCGCGGACTTCGGTCTTCTGTCCGACGGACGTTCGTATCTGGTGATGGAGCTTCTTGTCGGACCGACGCTGTCCAAAGCGATTGAAGAAGGTCCGATGGAGCCGCTGCGAGCCTGTCGCATTGCGCAGCAGATTGCCACCGGCCTACAAGCCGTCCACGACCACGGGATCGTCCACAGAGACCTGAAGCCAGAGAACATCTTTTTGGTGGAGCAGACGGGGCAGAAGGACTTCGTCAAGAT
>ERZ724526.159-NODE-159-length-38445-cov-5.905705_pt1 | contig 38445 bp, 26 predicted proteins | sample MGYA00376059_ERZ724526 | MGnify/ENA primary metagenome ERZ724526 (study PRJEB28724, sample SAMN07190883) | activated sludge metagenome | isolation source: activated sludge of sewage treatment plant in Hong Hong | place: Hong Kong | collected 2016-03-17 ...
GTCAATGCTCTGCTAAATCCTTACAGGTCTGCTCTTGCGGAATATTATCCTTTACACACGAATAAGAAGTAAGGTATGCTCAGGCAATCCGTTGCAACACCCGTAGCCTCCTGCAATTCGATTGATATCAATCCTTTGCCGACCTGTTGCTAAATCCAGGTCTTTATACAGGGGCTCTATGCTTCGAATGCCGCCATGGTCGCTATGCCCGACCCGAACACCCGGCCTGCCGTGTGCGACAACATCATCCCGGAGCTTCATCCTGCCGCTGATCACGCCCCCACTGATTTCACCGTACCGGGGTACGTGGACATCTCCGGAATGGCTGCTTTTCCAATCCCGACGGCTTCTGCCAACCATAGCTGGTGCTTCGACCTGCGCGGAAAGAAGGCCCTGGTCTGCGGTAATACCCAGGGTACCGGCCAGGCTGCGGTGCTGAAACTGGCGCTGCCCGGCGCCAGGTCACGGGGATGAACAATCGCAGGACTGAGTTGTTCCCTGTTCCGATGCGCAAGCGCCCCTGGAATCTCATTGATGTTCCCGTGTACAGCCTCGTCACCAGGAACGGTGACGAGACGAATATGAATCTTTGCACGTACGTGACGGCCATCAGCCTGAAACCGAAGCGCTATGTGGTGGGAGTTTTCAAGGATTCCTGCACGTACGACCGGATGCGAACATCTGACAAGGCTGTCTTGCAGTTTCTGGGAAAAGATAATCTACCGCAATGCCGGCTGCTGGGTCTAAAGTCGGGCCGAAGGGTGGATAAAACGGCCTTGCTGAACAAAAAGAAACTGCTGGATGAATGGAATGGTTTTCCCATTCTCAAAAACTGCGCTGCTGTTGTTCTGCTGCGAAAACGATCGATGACTTCCGCCGGGGATCATGACCTGGTGTTGTTCAATGTGATGGAGGCAGTCTCTTTTCACGACGATGTACTGATGCTGAATGACCTGCGTGCGGCGAAAATGATCCGGATATGACCCATGATCTCGTGGCTTTTCCGTCGGATCCCGATCAGATCCTGGAGCGGATCGATGCGTTGGATCCTGTCCGCTACGCTTCTTCACGCAACTACCTGACGGGAGCCGTTTCGCGTTTGTCGCCCTACATTTCCCGGGGCGTGATCTCTACACGCATGGTGCTGGAGCGCCTGTTGAAAAAAGGCTATCGACCAGCTCAGATGGAGAAATTCGTGCAGGAGCTGTGCTGGCGCGATTATTTTCAGCGCGTACAGCAGCATTTCCCCGGCTTACATGCTGCATCGATCCGAAAAGAACAGTCGGGTAGCAGGAACGGCGTGCCGATCCGACTGATGGAAGCCCATACGGGAATTCACGCCATTGACGCCGGAGTGCAGGAGTTGTATGCGACGGGATACATGCACAACCACCTGCGCATGTACACGGCCATGCTGGCCTGCAACATAGCGAACTGCCACTGGCGGCTGCCGGCGCAATGGATGAACTATCATCTGCTCGATGCCGATGTAGCCAGCAATTTTTGCAGTTGGCAGTGGGTGGCGGGCGACTTCAGCTCCAAAAAGTACTTTGCCAATCAGGAAAACATCGACCGCTATACGGGAACACGTCAGCCTGATTCATACCTCCATGTCAGCTATGAGGATTTCCCGTTGTCCGATATTCCGGAATCGTTGCACCATACAGGGATTCCCGCGCTGACCACATCCCTGCCGGAAGCCGCGCCGTTGAAATTGGCGGACGCTCTTCCGATTCGGTTGTACACGATCTACAATCTGGATCCGTGGTGGAGAAAAGCGGAACCGGCCAATAACATTTTGATACTGGAGCCTTCGCACTTCAGGCAATTTCCCGTTTCCGGTAAGACGATGGACTTTGTTCTTTCCTTATCGAAGAACATTCCCGGAATTCAGTTGTATACGCAGGAGTTTTCCGAACTAAAGAAGGAAGCGGGAGACCGGGCGATCATCTTCAAAGAACACCCTTTGTTCCGACACTTCAGCGGCAGCATGGACCAACGGGATTGGATCGCGGGAGAAGTGGACCAGTTTGTGCCGGGTTTTTTCGGTTATTGGAAGAAGGTTGAGAAATCGATTTTAAGATACCATGGAAATTGATAAGCAGACATTGTCCACTTACGACCGTTTCTACCGCGGCAACCTGATCAACAGCCTTTCCGGCTTCAAACCCGCTTCACTGATCGGTACATCGGACGACCAGGGCCGGACCAATCTGGCTATTTTCTCGAATATCGTTCACCTGGGAGCGGATCCGGCGTTGGTGGGATTTGTCAACCGTCCGATGGAGGCGGCTCCACATACGATCTCCAACATTGAATCAACCGGCTGGTACACCATCAACCTGATCCCGGCTTCCCTGTCGCTGAAGGCGCATCAGACCAGTGCGAAATACGGTCCAGGCCAGAGTGAGTTTGATGCCGTCGGGTTTACTCCGCAATGGAAAGATGGAATTCCTGCTCCCTTTGTCCGGGAATGCAAGGTGAAGTTCGCGCTAAAACTGCAGGAGATCATTCCAATCAAATGGAACCAGACCTTTTTTGTCATCGGATCCATTGAACATTTGATCGTTGAAGAAGTCATCTTGGAGGAAGACGGATTCTTGTCGCTGGAAAAAGCCGATACGATCTGTTCGCTTGGATTGGATGGCTACTACCTTCCGCAGAAGTTAGCGCGTTATGCCTACGCCAAGCCCGGCAAAACCGCAGCGGTGATCGGATGAATACAGCAATTACAGGTTAGGAAAAATACCGTTTCATTGAAATGGTCCGGGAAGACCGCACGCCTTCAGAAGCCAACCCGGTGCAATCCGGCCTGTGGAAATCGAAAATGAAAACCCCGGACCTGTCTTGACCCGTTCCCAAAATCTCCCGTCATTTACGGCATGAACCTCGACCTGCGCGGAAAGAAAGCCCTGGTCTGCGGAAGCACGCAGGGCATCGGCAAAGCCGCGGCGCTGGAGCTGGCCCTGCTCGGCGCGACCGTCACCCTGCTGGCGCGGAACGAATCGGACCTGAAGAAAAGCCGCAGCGAACTTTCTTCGGTCTTTCACCAGAAGCACGATTACCTGGTCGCCGATTTCTCCCGACCCGACGAGCTCCGGGCATCCCTGGAGCGCTACATGCGCCAGGCCGGCACCGTACACATCCTGGTCAACAATACGGGCGGACCTCCCGGCGGAGCCATCACCGAAGCGAAGACGGAAGAATTCACCCAGGCTTTTTCCAACCACCTGGTCTGTAATCACATCCTGTCCCAGGCCGTGTTGCCCGGCATGAAAGACGCCGGCTACGGACGGATCATCAACGTGATCTCCACCTCGGTCAAGCAACCCCTCAAGGGTTTGGGTGTCTCCAACACCGTGCGCGCAGCCGTGGCCAACTGGTCCAAGACCCTTGCCGGCGAAGTGGCGAAGTACGGCATCACCGTCAACAACGTCCTGCCCGGCGCCACCAACACCCAACGCTTGCGTAGCCTGATCGAGGCCAAGGCGCAAAAGACCCACCAGCGCCCCGACGACATCAAAGCCGAGATGATCCACGAAGTCCCGATGGCCCGCTTCGCCGAAGCCGCCGAGATCGCCAACGCCATTGCCTTCCTCGCCAGCCCCGCCGCCGCGTACATCACGGGCATCAACGTACCGGTGGATGGGGGAAGGACTTCGTGTTTGTAGTTTACGGTTTCGCGTTTCCAGTTTCCAGTTTCGGGTTTCGGGTTTCGGGTTGTTTTTTGTTGAAGAGTTTTCTTCTCCTTACTGTCGCCCTTTGTACTTCGTTCCCTTGATTTGAGATTGAATCAGATAAGACATTAGTGCGCCTGTCTTTTGTGAAAACTGACGGCTTAGTTGCCGCAGGATTTCCATTTCAGACTCGGGAACCCAACCCTGATCAGCCGCTACAACCAGTTGGGAATACAATTCACCGTTGGAACCTTTTGCGATGGAAAGAAAATTCGTGAACTCCCGATTGCCTCCGCGCTCAAATCCCTCTGAAATATTGGAGATCATCGATACGGATGCGCTTCGAATCTGTGATCGAAAGCGAAGATCTTCCTGGAATTCGCGCGATCTTGTAATCGTAAAAACAATTTTGTTCACTTGCCGGGCGATCTTCCAGATCTCCAGGTCTTCGAAGGTTTTAATGCTGGCCACGAAGCAAACATCCAAATCGCTTCAGGGAATTGCATCCAATAAATGCGGGAAACTAATATTAAAAAACCGGAAACCCGAAACCTACAACCTGTTTCCTTTGATCTCCTCCACCACCCCCGGATCCAGCAAGGTCGTAGTATCCCCGAGGGACTCCACTTCGCCTTCGGCGATCTTGCGGAGGATGCGGCGCATGATCTTGCCGCTGCGGGTCTTGGGTAAGCCGGAGACGAACTGGATCTTGTCAGGCTTCGCGATCGGACCGATGATGCGGCTCACCGTGAGCGCGATGTCCTGCCGCGTGAGGTTCTCGTCGCCGTGCGTGCCGCTGTAAATGACATAAGCGTAGATGCCCTGTCCTTTGATATCGTGCGGGTAGCCGACAACCGCGCTCTCCACCACGCCGGCGTGCATGTTGATCGCGTTCTCCACTTCGGCGGTTCCGATGCGGTGGCCGCTGACGTTGAGCACATCGTCCACACGACCCGTGATCCGGTAGTTTCCATCGGCGTCGCGGTAGCAGCCGTCGCCGGTGAAGTACAGGTTCTCGTAGGTCGCGAAGTAATTCGTACGACATCGCTCGTGGTCACCGTAGGTGGTTCGGATCATGCCCGGCCATGGAAATCGTATACAGAGGTTTCCATTGACATTGTTGCCGGTGATCTCTTCTCCCTTTTCATCAACCAACATCGGTTGAACACCGGGCAAGGGAAGCGTGGCATGCGCCGGTTTTGCAGGTGTCACACCAGCCATGTTGGAGATCATGACTCCGCCGGTCTCGGTTTGCCACCAGGTATCGACGATCGGACATTTTCCTTTCCCCACGTTCTCGTGGTACCAGTTCCAGGCTTCTTCGTTGATCGGTTCGCCAACCGTACCGAGTACGCGCAGGCTGTTGAGGTGCTTACCCTGCAACGGCCCGAGTCCGTATCCCATGAGTGAACGGATCGCTGTAGGCGCGGTGTAGAGGATATTCACGTGGTACTTGTCGACGATATCCCAAAACCTTCCAGCGTCCGGCCAGGTGGGAACCCCTTCGAACATGAGCGAGGTGGCGCCGGCGCCGAGCGGACCGTACACGATATAGCTGTGTCCGGTGATCCAGCCAATGTCGGCTGTACAGAAGAAGATCTCGCCCGGGCGGTACTGAAATACATTGGCGAACGAATAGGTAGTGTACACCATATAGCCCGCACTCGAATGCACGACGCCTTTCGGCTTTCCGGTGGATCCGGAAGTGTAGAGGATGAACAAAGGATCTTCCGCGTCCATTTCTTCCGCCGGACAGTCCGGATTGCCCATCGTTTCCACTTTGCGGATCTCGTCTTCCCACCAGACGTCGCGGCCTTTGATCATGGACACGGGAGTCCGCGTACGCGTGAGTACGATCACCCGCTTGACAAACCGGCATTGCACCAGCGCGTCGTCGATCACGCTCTTCAATCCGATCTCCTTGTTGCCACGAAAGGCACCGTCGGAGGTGACGATGAACTCGGCCTGTGCATCCGTCAGACGATCGGCGATGCTTTGCGCGCTGAAGCCGCCGAAGACCACCGAATGAATCGCGCCGATGCGTGCGCAGGCCAGTACGGCGATCGCGAGCTCGGGCACCATGCCCATGTAGATGCAGACCCGGTCGCCTTTTTTGACGCCGTTATTCTTCAACACATTGGCGAACTGTACGACTTTCGTGTGCAAGTCGCGGTAGGTCAGTACCCGGTGATGCTCTTCCGGATCGTTCGGTTCCCAGATGATCGCCGGCTTGTTACCCAGCGTACCCAGGTGACGGTCCAGGCAATTTTCCGTGATGTTCAACTTGCCGCCGGAGAACCATTTGACATCCGGGTCCCGAAAATTCCACTCCAGTGTTTTTTCCCATCGCTTACGCCAGTAAAAATTGGCCGCCACATCGGCCCAGAAACCTTCCGGGTCCTGTACACTGCGACGGTAGGCAGCATCGTAAGCTGGTCGATCGGTATGTTGAAAGGGGTAGGACATGGGCGTTCGAACGTGATGTTGATACGAAGATAGCGATTAGTAGGTAGGTATTGGGCATTGGTGATTGGTGATTGAGGCGAAATAAAACCGGCATTTCTAATTACAAATAACCAATCAAAAATTTCAAATCCTGTTTCCCCCGCCTCCACGAAATCCAGGTACAAAACACTGACTATTCACCAATAACTATTCGCTATTCACAAAAAACTGTTCACTACTTACTATTTACTATTCACTATTCACTGTTCACTGTTCACTATTCACTCTTCACTACCTTTACCCCCATGCTTCACCTCCTGAACTACATCAACGGAGTCCTCGTCCCGCCTGCTTCGGGACAATACCTCGATAATTTCAACCCGGCGCTGGGCGAAGTTTACAGCCTGATTCCCGACAGCGACGAACGGGATGTGGCCGCCGCTCAGGCTGCGGCACAGGCCGCGTTTCCAGCCTGGTCCACCATGCCGAAAGAAAAACGCTCGGCGCTGCTGCTGAAACTTTCGGGTCTCATCCAGAAAAACCTCGACCGTCTCGCGCTCGCGGAGTCCGTGGATCAGGGTAAGCCGGTCTGGCTGGCGAAAAGCGTCGACATTCCCCGTGCGGTTTCCAATTTCCATTTTTATGCCACCGGCATCCTGCACGATTCAACGGAGGCTCACGCGATGGAAGAGACGGCGATCAACTACACCTTGCGGACACCCGTCGGTGTCGCCGGTTGTATCTCGCCCTGGAACCTGCCGCTCTACCTCTTCACCTGGAAGATCGCCCCGGCGCTTGCATCGGGATGCACGGTCGTGGCCAAGCCATCCGAGATTACGCCGATGACGGCTTATCTCCTTTCGGAGCTGGCCATCGAAGCCGGACTACCTCCCGGCGTGCTCAACATCGTACACGGACTGGGGCCCAAGGTCGGCACCGCCATCGTGTCGCACCCTGATATTCCCGCCATCTCGTTTACAGGCGGCACGAAGACCGGAGAGACCATTTCCAGCATTGCCGCTCCCATGTTCAAGAAACTTTCTCTCGAATTGGGCGGCAAGAACCCGACGATCGTATTCGCCGATGCCGACTTTGAAAAATCGGTTCACACGGCCATGCGTGCGGCCTTTTCGAACCAGGGCGAGATCTGTCTCTGTGGTTCGCGCATCTTCGTTGAACGCAGCATCTACGAAAAGTTCCGCGACGCGTTCGTGGACGGCGTGAAGAAACTGCAGGTCGGCGATCCGATGCTGGATGAAAGCTGGATCGGCGCGATCGTGTCCAAACAACACTACGACAAGGTCCTCTCCTACATCGAACTCGCCAAACAAGAGGGTGGTCGTGTTCTTTGCGGTGGAACTGCCTTGCACCCGGAAGGTCGCTGCAAGAACGGTTGGTTTATCGCACCGACCGTGATCGAAGGGCTTTCCTACGACTGCCGCACCAACCAGGAAGAGATCTTCGGGCCGGTGGTTACCCTGCAACCCTTCGATACGGAAGAAGAAGTCCTGCAATACGCGAACAGCACCAAGTACGGACTGGCCTGTTCACTCTGGACTTCCAACCTGAGTCGCACGCACCGCATGGCGGCGAAGATCCACAGCGGCATCGTCTGGGTGAACTGCTGGCTGCTGCGCGACCTGCGCACACCCTTCGGCGGTATGAAAGGCAGCGGCGTCGGTCGCGAAGGCGGTTTCGAAGCGCTGCGGTTTTTTACGGAAGAGAAGAATGTTTGCATTCGGCTTTGAGCAGACAACTACGGTAAATAAAAAAGGCGTCGTGAGTTTCACGACGCCTTTTTTATTGTGCATAACCGATCAGAGATGCGTAACCGGCGTCTTCGCATCGCTGCCGATGACGAGGATACGGTTCACACGGCTGCCCGTGAGGTTGATGAGCGCCATGCCGTCGACGATGCGGATACCGTTGCCGATGACGCCCTGTGCAACTTTGGCCGGGCGACCACGCTTACCGGTTCCTTTGAACGGAGCAATTGCCGCGAGCGGCATGCCTTCCGCCAACAGGGTCTTCTTGTTCTTCGATCCTTTCGGACGTCCCCGTTTGCCTTTTTTAACGACGATTTTGGCAGCATTTGCGGAGGTGTTCTTGTTCTTAGAACCCTTCGGGCGGCCACGTTTTCCTTTTGCCATAATTAATTTATTTAGTTGATTAAATAGTCTTCCGATGGTCTCCTATCATCGGATTTGAAACAGTTGCAGTAATGCACGTCACTAACTCCCTTGCAAGTATACTCCAAATAAACTGATTGAATAAAAATAATTCAATGTATTTGCAGTTATTTATTCACTAAAATAATCGAAAATGCAGAAAATTCGACCCGGCTCCCTTACAATGAATCCAATGTGAATCCTACTACGGATTCCGGGAATAATACTACCTTGACCCATATGCGGAGCCGGCTGATTTCAATGGTTTTCTTGTGCTTCATGACGGCCTCATCCCGGGCCTATCTCCCGCCAGCTGGACCGGTCTTCGACCGTACGGCCTTTGGATTCACTCTATCCATCGACCGTTGCTACCGCGAAATACGGTACGATGGAGCGGATTCCAGTCTGAATGCGGTCTTTAACGATCGCCAAAAACACGAAGATCCGATGATGGGTTACTCCGTCGGTCTTTCGCTGCGTAAGCAACGCTCACTTCATTGGATTCTGGAAGCCGGTTTACGTTACACGATCCGGGGTTATCAATACCGGTCTGCCGACAAAACCTTTGGCCCGGCGATCGACACCAACTATGTGACCGTGACCAATGTCACACAAGCGCTGGACGAAATCCTTATCCGGCATCAATACCGTTATGTGGAAGTGCCGTTGCGGCTCCATTACCAGTTTACCGAAAACCGGTTGCGCTATCACGTCGCCGCCGGCATTGCCTTGGGATTACCCCTGGGCGTAACGGTTTCCACCCGGTACAAATTCAGCAATGGCGAACGGGAGGTGAAGCGCAACCAGCTTCCCGATCAGGACCTCAAGATCTCCATCACACCCATACTTTCAGCAGGCATGGAATTCTATTATAGCCATCGCCTGCGATTCTATCTGGATCCAACCTATCAGTTTGCCCTAAACGACGCAGCAGCTACAACGATACGTGAACGGCTGAATAGTGCCGGCTTACAATTCGGGGTGATCTACCGATACCGCTGATCGAGCTGTTTTCCTTATTGGCGATTCCCTTCACAAGACTTCAACGGTTTTCATGAAACAAAACTCACCCAGGCTAAGTGTTTCGAGTTGCATTATTTCAATTTACCGGGAATGGCTAATGACCGATATCCTTCCGATTGTTTTGTTGGCGAATCTAATCGCGATTCGTCTGCTATTCAGGGTAAGTCAGATACAAGAATTCACTTAGGTTTAACTTCATTTTAATGAAATTCAGGAGCCGGAATTCCTGACCTTTGACAATAGCGCGGTCACATGACCTTGCCGGATACAAGACCGGTCGAATTTTCTTAATTGATGGAACGAAAAATTCTAATCGTCGAAGACGAGCCTAAAGTGGCCGGCTTCATCCGCTCCGGGCTGAGCGAAAGCTCGCTCGCATCCGATTGGGCTGCCGATGGGGAATCGGGTATTGCGATGCTGGAGGCCAATAATTATGACCTGTTGATCCTCGACCTGAACCTTCCGCGAAAAAACGGATTCGAAGTTTGCGCGGCGGTGCGGAAGAATGATCGCAGGATTCCGGTCCTCATGCTGACGGCATGGGGTGCGATTGACGACAAGCTCAAAGGATTTGAAAGTGGAGCCGATGACTATCTGGTCAAACCATTCGAGTTTCAGGAATTACTGGCCCGCGTTAAGGCCTTACTCAAGCGCTCGGAGCCCGAGTTATCGGAGCCGTCCACACTCCGTTATGCGGACATTACCCTGAACTTGGACACGCGCGAAGTGCATCGTGCCGGTAATAAGATCTCCCTGACTCCGAAAGAATACGGTCTGTTGGAATATCTCCTGCGCAATCCAGAACGCGTCGTTACGCGGGCGGAGATCGCCAGCCACGTCTGGTCCATCCAATATGAGACCGGTACTAATTTCGTGGATGTTTACATCAATTTTCTGCGTAAGAAGATCGATCGCGGATATATCCGTAAATTGATCCATACGCATGTCGGCAGTGGGTACATCCTCCGGCAGCCGAACCCATGAACATTAGGATCAGGGAGCGCCTGACGCTCCAGTTCACCCTGATCGTTACTTCCATTCTACTGGTATTTGCGACCGGCATCTACCTGCTGTCGTCGTCCTATCGTGAGCAGGAATTCTATGCCCGTCTGGAAACCAAAGCGCTGACGACCGCCCGCCTGTTGATCGAGGTGAAGGAGGTGGACAACGACATGTTGAAGATCATCGATAAGAATTCCATCAACGCGATGTTCAGTGAAAAGGTGCTGGTATACAACACCGCCAACAAGCTGATCTACAATTCCGTCGATGATGAATCGATTCCGGTTTCCGACAGCCTGTTAAATGAGATCCGGAAATCCGGACAACGACGATTCCACCTCGGACTGAATGAGGCGATCGGGCTTCGCTATGTTGAGGGGGATGATGAATATGTTATCCTTGCTTCCGCACTTGACAAATACGGCCGAAGCAAACTGAACAACCTGTTCTGGGTACTCATCTTCGGATTCATTGCGAGTGTGATCGTCACGGTCATCGCCGCACGCATCTATTCGGCGCGTGCGCTTAAGCCGATGTCGGATATCGTCCGACAGGCCGAACGCATCAGTTTCACCAGCATGGGCATCCGTATACCGGAAGGCAATGGAAAGGATGAGATCGCGCAATTGGCGATTACCTTCAACAAGATGCTGGACCGGCTCCAGTCTTCCTTTGAGTCCCAGCGCGCATTCGTATCGAATGCCTCCCACGAATTGCGCACCCCTCTTACATCCATTACCGGTCAGCTTGAAGTCACCCTGATCCGGGACCGCAGCGGGGAAGAGTACCGGAACGTCTTGCGTTCCATGCTGGACGACACCCGTGATCTGAATCAACTGCTGAACAGCCTGCTCTACCTGGCCCGGGCAAACGCAGACGACCGCCTGGTACGCATCAGCAAGGTCCGCATGGATGAATTGATCTGGCAGATCCTTGGTAAACTACGGAAACAGCATCCCGACTATGAGGTTGAACTGACCTATAGTGAAAAGATCGAGGACGAGAACAGCGTCGTGATCGAAGCGGACGAAGATCTCCTGCGTGTGGCCGTTTCCAACCTCATCGAGAACGGTTGTAAATATTCCGACCCTCACCGCTGCATCGTATCCCTGGAACCGCAGCGCGATCGTTTGCACCTTCGGATAGAGGATGCCGGGATCGGCATTGACCCGGCTGATCTGCCGCACGTGTTTGAGCCATTCTATCGCTCCATGGAAGTGGCGAGAAAAGGCGGTCACGGACTGGGTCTTCCGCTGGCTAAACGGATCGTTCAGATCCACCACGGTGACTTGTCATTATCTTCTACCCCGGATACCGGAACCCGTGTGGATGTTTTTCTTCCCTACCTTCAATCGTAAACGAACGTTTCCGAAGGGGTATCCTGTTTTAGTAAAATCATTAAAGGAATTCCACTTCGTAAACATCGGTCTTGTTCCGGCCGATATTCCGAACCTCGAACCCTCCCGGTTCCGGGATCCGTTCGATGAGATCGAAGCTGGTACAGGAACGCGGCAGTCCTGAAAAAATGAGGGTAAAGCGTGCCGTGCTCCCATTGGGCACATGCATCCATTGAGGCGCTACGGCGACGTTATCGGTGAACAGCAGTTTGCTTTCATGCGATGAGGAGCGATCCGATAAGACCGTAGTACTCCAGATCCTGATCAATTGATCCGGTCCGGTCGCCCGGTAATGGCAGAAAACAATTACCTGGCTCTCTTCTTCAACTGCAGTAGCGGTTTGCAGTTGGACCGCTGTCGTTTCATCCGGCATGCGGTAAAGTTAAGGGAATATCAACCGCAATCAGTTCAACGAATTGATGTCGATGAGTCTCTTGATATGACTTTCATTGGATTAGTTTTGTCAGGACATAATCGAGGTCCCAAAAATATTCGGGTACTGATAATAATCTTGACCCTCAACATGGCACGCGTTCGTTATACGACCATCATCCAGAAATTCCGGGAGAAGGGTGAAAAATCCGGATGGACGTACATTGATGTTCCGGCCGATGTGGCTAACCGGCTTAAAAAGGGTCAACGAACTTCGTTCCGCGTCAAAGGAAAACTGGATGATTCCCCCATTGAAAAGGTCGCGTTGATTCCGATCGGCAACGGGGATTTCATATTGCCGTTGAATGCTGCGCTTCGCAAAGCCATTGGCAAACGCGAAGGCGCCGGTTTAACCGTGGACCTGCAATTGGATGAATCCGTTTATCAGATCAACGCCGACCTGCGGGCCTGCCTTGAAGAGGAACCCGCTGCCAGGAAAATTTTCGATAAGCTTCCCGGCTCTCATCAACGTTATTATTCCAAGTGGATCGATGGCGCGAAAACCGAGGTGACGCGTGCCCGACGCATCGCCACCACGATCGATGGTATGATCAAGGGTTGGAGTTTTGCAGAAATCCTGCGAAACGCCAGCGGAAAGAAATGAAAAACCGGGCGAAAGAGTTTCCTCTTCGACCGGTTGTGCTAACGATGGCAATCTCTTAGCGATGCTGTTCGTCGTGCTTCTGGCGGTGGATCGCCCTGCTGGCACGACGCTGTTCCTTGTGTAGCTGCTTGCGTTCGGCCGGAGTCACGACACCATCCATCTTGGCAACCCGTTTGTCGTGCCGGATCTTCGCCTGGCGCGCGCGAAGATGGCGGGCTTCTTTCTTGGTCAGTTGTCCGGAGTCCACTCCGTCTTTGATCCGTTCATGTTGATTGACCTGCTTTTGCCCGATCGCCGGAGTGGACGTCTGGGCGGAGGCCGTGAGACTGGTGATGCCGGCAAGGGCCAGGCTGAGGATGAGCGTTTTCATCGAATTGGCGTTTAAAGATGGTCTCGTATTAACGAAAGCCATGCCAAAGGGCAGCCCAGACCCATCCCCGGGCGAAATCACTTTTCCGATTGACTGATCCCGTGAACAACCATTATCTATGTAATTGATATTGAGTTGATTGCATTTCTTTAGATTAATTCTAAAAAATCGTTAATGGCTGAACTATGGATGGCTTTCCGGTGTTTTTCTTTGTGCGGTAAAACAGCGTTTCATTCACCCACACTGATGAACCACTATGCAACCAACTTTGATTCCGGCCATTGCCGAGGCGTTCCTGCGGCAATATGGCTTTTCGCAGGAGGCTGACCGACTGGTAGCGCTTCAGACCAGGCTTACCCATGAACAGGAGTTTTCGCTGGATGAATTCCTGGCCAAGCTCACCGAATTCGGTTCTCAATTCAACCTTGTTTTTCTTTCCAACGACTTGCCTTCTGGCGAGCTGAGCAAACTCGCCTTGAGCGGCAGCTATCCGTTCCTGGTATTCAGTAAAAAAGGAACTTCGTTGTATCCCATTCTGGTCCATGCGGGAAAAGGTGAACGATTCGCAACGGCATTCACCGCACAGGGTGAACAGACCATGCGCATTGAGCGCGTTGAGGACCTCGGTGATCTCCAGCGGCATGACGGGCTTTCGGAAGCCGACAGCATTGTCGTCATCACCTGCTTCCCTCATTCCAACTTTGAAGAGCCGGAAGAACTCCGGGCCATCGATGTCGGCAGCGTTCGTTTCAAACTCTTTTCCAAACTACTGAAACTGCTCCAGCCTGAGCGAAAAGAGATCCTCTACATCTTCCTGTATGCGATCCTGATCGGCATCATCAGCTTGTCGCTTCCCCTGGGGGTTCAAAGCCTGATCGGGTTCATCTCGAGCGGACAGGTCGTTACCTCCGTGGTGGTGCTGATTGCATTCATCCTCTTGGGAATCGTGTTTTCCGGGATCATGACCATCTACCAGTTGGAATTGGTCGAATTCCTTCATCAGAAACTCTTTACCCGCACGGCCTTTTCGTTCGCCTCGCGCATTCCGAGAATACGCCTCGAATCAGTCCTGCAATACTATCCGCCGGAACTGATGAACCGCTTCTTCGACACGATCACACTGCAGAAAGGACTTCCCATCCTGTTGATCGACATCACGGCAGCGACCTTGCAGGTGATCTTCGGGATCCTGCTCTTGTCGTTCTATCATCCGTTGTTCATCGTAATGGGTTCGGTCCTGGTCTTCCTGCTGATCTTCATCCTGCGAATGACCGGTCCGAAAGGGTTGGCCACCGCCATGACGGAGTCCGACTATAAATACCGAGTTGCCAACTGGCTGGAAGAGATCGCGCGCACGCTCAGCACATTCAAACTGGCCGGCCACACCAGCTTCGCGCTCGACAAGACCGACCACCTCGTCAGCAATTACGTTCAGGCGCGGGAAGATCACTTTCGGGTGTTGAAGAAGCAGTATTACAGCTTCGTCGTCTTCAAGACCATCGTAACCGCCATGCTGCTCATCCTGGGCGCGGTGCTGATCGTAGACCGGCAGATCAACCTCGGTCAATTCGTTGCGGCGGAGATCGTGATCATCATGACCATCAATTCGATCGAAAAGATCATCCTGAAGATCGACAAGGTGTACGATGTGCTCGTCGGCGTTGAAAAAATAACCAAGGTGACCAGTCTGCCGGTCGAGGAATACAAAGGGATCGACCTGGTAGTACCGAAGAACTCCGGGTTGAGCATCCGCACCGAAAACCTCGGCTACCGGTTTCCGGATCGCGCTCAACCAACCCTGAACGGCGTGAGCCTGAAGGTTGATGCATCGGAACGCATCGCGATCACCGGTTACAACAGCAGCGGCAAGAGCACGCTGATCAACCTTATCCTGGGATTGTACGATTCCTACTCCGGTAATATCCAGTTCAACGGGGTTTCTCTGCGTGAGCTCAACAAGGCTTCGCTGATGAATCATGTCGGCGATTTCGTTTCTGAGGAAGCATTGTTTGACGGGACCATACTCGAAAACATCAGCATCGGCCGGAAAGGCGTCACCATGGAGGATGTCTTGTGGGCATGCAAAGCGGCCGGTCTGAATGACTTTCTCTCGGGTTTACCGGAAGGCTTGAATACGCGCCTGGTCGGCGGGCCTGTTCGGGTGCCGGAAAGCATGGTGAAGAAGATCGTCATCGCCCGGAACATCGTGGAACATCCCGCGTTGCTCATCCTCGACGATTTTCTGCTTGGTGTCGAGCGGAGGGAAAAGAAGCGCATCCTGGAATTGATTCTCGACCGCAACTACGGCTGGACCGTCATCCTGATTTCGAACGATCCCGTCGTATTGACGGCGGTCGACCGGGTCGTGGTCATGAAGGAAGGCCGTATCGTCGATGAGGGAACGTTCGACGCATTGTCCTCCCGCAGTGAAGAATTTCGCGAACTCATTCAAAACTATCCAGCAAGCCTCTAAGCCATGGGACAGAACATACCTCCGGTAAACGACCGGTCGCTGCCCTTCAAAGCGGCGAGCCTCGTGCGCGATACGCGCTATGCGAAGAAGTTCGCACGAATCACCTCCGGGATCTTCATCCTGCTCTTCCTGCTGTTGTTCATGCCCTGGACACAGAATATCCGGTCCAGCGGCTCGGTGACGACCTACCTGCCACAAGACCGGCCGCAATCACTGCAATCGGTTATCCCGGGAAGAATTGAACGATGGTACATTCGCGAAGGTCAATTCGTCCACAAGGGCGACACGATCGTTCGCATCAGCGAGATCCGGGAAAAATTCTTCGACCCGAAACTGCTGGAACGCGTAAGCGACCAGATCAAAGCGAAGGAGGGTTCACAATCGTCTACCGCCGCCAAGGTCTCCGCGCTTGCGCAACAGATCAGCGCCTTGCAAAAAGAAAAAGTACTCTCCCTGGAAAAAGCCCGGAACAAAGTGAAGCAGGCGGAGCTGAAGATCCTCAGCGACAGTGCCGAATTGCAGGCCATCCGCGTCGATATGGAGATCGCCCGTGTCCAGGCCCGCCGCGCCGATTCGTTGCTCAAGCGGGGCTTGATCGCGCTGACCGAACAGGAACGCCGCAACCTCAAGCAGCAGGAAACCACCGCCAAACAAGTGGCGGTCGAGAACAAGTTGCTTACCTCCAGGAACGAACTGATCAACGCGAACATCGAACTCGGTTCGCTCGAAGCAGAATACTCCAACAAGATCAGCAAAGCGGAGTCGGAACTGAACAGCGCGTTGTCGTATCTTTATGAGACCCAGGCGGAGATCGCGAAGATGAACATCGACTTCTCCAACCTCAGCATACGCAGTTCGTTCTACTTCGTCACGGCTCCGCAAGACGGGTATGTCGTACAGGCGAAAGTGTCGGGTGTGGGCGAGAACATCGCGGAAGGCGACGTGATCTGCACCATCATGCCGTCCGATCCGAGTCTCGCCATCCAATTGTACGTGCAGCCGATGGATATCCCGCTCCTCGAGAAAGGCCGAAAGGTCCGGCTGCAGTTCGATGGCTGGCCGGCACTGGTCTTCTCCGGTTGGCCGAACTATTCGTTCGGAACATTTGGCGGCGTGGTAGCTGTCATAGACAACTTCGATACACAGGGAAAGTACCGCATCCTTGTTGTTCCGGATCCTGATGACACGCCCTGGCCGGAACAGATACGGGTCGGCTCAGGTACGTTCGGCTGGATCATGCTGAAGGATGTGCCGATCTGGTACGAACTCTGGCGACAGTTCAACGGGTTCCCGCCCGACTACCTCGGTACGGCCAAGGTGTCGACCAATCCGGTCGATGTGAAAAGTGCGGGCGAAAAGAAGAAACCTGGTAAATCGGAGGAGAAGGAATAATGAAGCGCTCCACGCTGCTGGTACTCCTGACCCTGTGTACACTGCTGGCAACCGCTCAGGATAGCACGCGTACGCTTTCACTTCGGGAAGTGTACCGACTGGTGCTGGATCATCATCCGGTCGCGAAGCAGGCAGCGCTATTGCCTGACGCTGCCAGGGCGGAGCTGCGCATGGCCCGCGGGATGTTCGATCCGGTATTGAAGAGCGGATTCGATGAGAAGAATTTCGAAGGAAAGGAATACTGGAAAAGCTGGGAAAACTCGCTGGTCGTTCCAGTCTGGTTCGGAACCGACATCAAGGCGGGTTTCGACAATAGTCGCGGCCCGTACCTCGATTCCGAACGCGTCACGCCCGAACAAGGGTTAAGTTTCCTGGGGGTCAGCGTGCCCTTGGGACAAGGGCTCCTGATCGACGAGCGACGCGCTACCGTGCGTCAGGCACAATTGCTGGGAACGTTGGCTGCTGCTGAACAGGTGAAGGTGATCAATAAACTGCTGTTGCAGGTCAACAAGGATTACCTCGACTGGACCTACGCGTTTACGCGACTGCAATGGCACGAAGAATCACTCCGCCTGGCGGAAGTCCGGTTCGACGCGATCCGGATGCGCGTGTTGTTCGGCGACCAGCCCGCGATCGATTCGCTGGAAGCCCTGATCGAGGTGCAGAACCGGGAAAACATCCGGAATCAGTCGTTGCTCGATTTCACCAATGCCCGCCTGATCATGTCGAATCACCTCTGGAGCCCCGAAGGCGCTCCGCTGGAGATGACGGCGGAAGTGGTCCCGACCTTTGAAGGAACCGTCATCGATACGCTGGATGCCGTATCACTCAACGCAATGCTCGATTCGGCCAACAGCAACCACCCCGAATTGGTCAAGCTCCGCACCAAATTGCAGGGACTTGAAATCGAGAAACGATGGGCGGCTGAGAAGCTGAGGCCAAAACTCAACCTCGATTATAATTTCCTTGCGCCTCGTGCCGACGGGCTGTTGGAGAACGGATTACAACCGATCTATCAGGAGAATTACAAAATGGGGTTATCCTTTAGGATGCCGTTGTTCCTTCGCGAAGAGCGTGGTAAGCTCAACCTGATGAAGATCAAAATGAACCAGACGGAGCAAGAGCAACTGCAAACCAACCGTGAAATCACCAACCAGGTACGTGCCGCCTACAATGAATTGAATAACCTGGGACTTCAATTACGCATTCAGCAGCAACAGTTGGAGAATGCGGAAAAACTTTTAGCCGGCGAGCTCTACAAATTTGAGAACGGCGAAAGTTTTCTTTTCCTGGTGAACTCCCGCGAAAACGCCGTCATCAACAGCCGTATCAAGCTGGCGGAGTTAAAGGCGAAGTACGGCAAGAGCAGGGCATTCCTGTCGTGGAGCGCGGGTCGCTTGATCGCAGAATAATCGGTACGCTCAGGGTCGTGCTTCCCCTTTCACAAAGGTAGTACGCCAGCAATCGTGATCCGAATAGATGGTGATGGTGTACAATCCGTCGGCTAACATTTTTACAGGAAGGATTCGGGACACCATTCCCTTATCCAGCGTGATGGCCTCTTCCAACACCAATTGACCGATCACATCCGTCACTTGAATGCTGGCGGCTTCGCCGCGCGTGGAGGAAAACTCGAGGGTGATGTCCTGGATTGCCGGACTCGGGTAAACGGAAATGCCAGAAGGGGCTCGTACCACTTTCACTGCTACGACATCGGAATAACCTGACCGGCCGTCGTAATCGGTCTGCTTCAATCGATAATAATTGACTCCCCGTACAGGGTATTCGTGCACGTAAGCATACGTCAAAGTGTGCACACTGTTTCCGGCGCCGTCAACTACACCGACTGATTCGAAATTGATTCCATCGGTACTGTGTTCCACCGTAAAGTAATCGTTATTGGTTTCCGTTGCGGTCGACCACTGCGTTAACACCTGATCGCCGACCAATTTAGCAGTGAATGAAAGCAGCTCGATGGGAAGGGGGAAACTCGACTGTACCGCTGCGAAATCCGAGAAGCCCGACAGTCCAGACCGTTGACTGGCTGTAACCGTACTGGTCAGTACGCAGGTCCCGTCCAGGAACCAGGGACCGGATCCCGAAGGACTGCGCTTCATCACCGACCAGCCTCCGCCGACAACGGCATTGGTGTAGCTGCGGTTGAAGAGCGTGATATCGTAGACCCCGGTGTTTCCGTTGGAAGACGCGGTCAGTGTCCAGTAACCATGGTTAAGGGATGGATTGAGGGAGTAATCGGCGTAGACACACTCACTGGAAGCCGGCCCGTTGGGAACGGCACCCCAGGAGAAGAACTCCGCTTCAATCTCGGGAATCTGGGTTGGACTTGTGAAATCCAATCGCGCAAGTTCGTAGCCACGAGCCGCGTTGCCGACCGGGAAGTCATAGATGCCGGTCGCATTGGGCAGAAGTGCGCGGATCAACTTTCCTTCCACGTAGCTGTTGACATTGCCCGAAGTCACCGCGGCGTTGTCCCCGTTGATTACGTCGACTTCTTCCGTTCCGGTCACGATCTTTCCGCTCGTCAACGTCAGCCGTCCTGCAACGATGAGCTCGCTGTTGCCGGAAGGGCTCAACTGGAGGCTGGATGCCGGTGCCTGGTTCATGACGACGGTATCGAGTACGATATCGCTGCCGTCATTGCGGAACACCTGTACGGCATTACCGTTGAATTCATAGGTGGTTCCTGCCGCCGGGCTGACATGCGTATTCGCGCCATCGGCATTATAAAAGTTCTTCTTCAGGCGGATCCGGTGAGAAGCCGGATCGAACTGGCCACCGATCAGCAGGGAATCATTCTCATCAATGTCAATATCCGAATCCAACACAAGCAAGCCGGAAGGTTTCGCCATGGTGAAATTGGCAAAGCGATTGGCCCCTGTGAAGTTTCCAACGACCGCTTGATTACCGGAGCCAACAAAGCGTACCTGGGAACCCGGTAGCATCACCAAACTGCCGTTATTAATGAAGTCGCCGCAAACGGACAAGGTGATTCCGGGATTGATGGTGAGCGACGCGCCGGCATTGATGAATACGTTACCGACCGAATAGTTGCTTTGGACAACCGGCTGATTGATGGAACCAATATCAATGTTCACGTCGACCGCGCAAGTCGGGATGTTACAGGCACCCCAGTTCCCGGATACGCCCCAACTCGTATTCGTACCGCCTATCCAGTTCATCGACGATGGAACAGCCGAATAATTCACCGGATCTGGCACACCGGAGAAATTCAGTGTAAAGCCCGACGTACTGTTGGTATAGTTGCTGACCATGAGTAGGTAAACCTGCCCGGGAACGACAGCAATAGCGGGTTCATAGGCGCCATTGAAACCCGGATATGCGCCGGGTGAATTTCCCGTTCCGCTAAGTCCTGTCACGCCAAGTGCACTATAGTTACACCGTACCGGTGCAGTTGAACCGAGTTGATTGCATTGTAATCCACTGGCTCCGACCTCCCAGATAGCGAAATCGTAGTCGGTACTGGTCGTACTGGGTGCCCCCAGCCAGTCATTCGGAACAATGTCGAATTCGAGATTGCCGGCCGCATTGATGGGGATGCTATAAAACGCAGATGCCCGTTCTCCGGAAAGGAGGCAATTCAAAAAGCTGCCGAAATCACAACTGTTTCCGAACGCGCTGTAACCCGGGTTACCAACGCTCAAGGAATTCTGGCAAACCGGCAGTGGGCTCTGACATTCCTGTCCATATACGGTTGGGAGTCCGTTCGTGCCATCCACAGCGATGATTCCGAACGTACCGGTCATGTCGTTCTCGCCGTCCACGCGAATCCAATAGTTGTTTCCGGGAGTCAGGCCGGTAAGCGTCACCTGGGAGTTGTTGACGGAATTCGTACCGCAGGTGATATCCTGATTACAGGAACTACCCGTCGGTGAAACCTGGGTAAGCGAGGAACAGGTTCCCTGGTACACTGCGATCTGCGTATTTGCCAGCGTACCCAAAAATGTCTTTATCGTCAAACTGGTCCCGGTGGGTTGCACACGGAACCAAACCGTATTGAGTTCCCCGCCTGTCCAGCAGGAGGGTGCTCCCGGTTCTCCTGTTCCGCCTGAACAACTGTTGTTACCGTTCAGATTCGTGTTGATTGGCAAGAACGTGGCGTTACAGGGCAGGTCGTTAAACGAGGTAATAGGCGAGGTAGTGACATTGATGTCGAACCCTACCGAACTGGGCGGATCCCAACTGTCTACAATGATGTAATAGGTGCCGGCACCAGGTAAGGAGAAATTGGCTGAAACGTTTCCGCCACCTACCGCGCCCAGGCAGTTGGCCCCGGCGCTGCCTGGACAATTCTCATACAACTGAAAGCCCGCGGCCGTGCTGGAGGTATTGCTTAGTGTGATGCGGATGCATTGTGTTCCGGTGGAATTAAACTGGAACACCATGTCTTCCCCGCTTTCATACAACGTCATGCACGAACCGGTACTGCTGTTGTTATAATCGTTCAGTTTACACTGAGTAGTCTGGTTGGTTGCGGTGTAGGGGAGCGCGGCGATGACGACCGGGTTGAAACATGTCGATCCGGGCGGAGCTCCTACCGATGGGGCGGAGATCGTGATATTATAGCTGGAGATACTGGTGCCGCCATTGCGGTCGACTAGGAGGTAGTAGGTGTTGCCGGCAACGACGTTCACACACAGAAACTGGTTGCCGGAAGTGCTTTGAGAATAATCCACGCACGTGCCGCCTTGTCCGATGAACGGACAACCGTTGTACAACATGATACCCACATTACTGCTTCCACTGGTAACCGCGATGCTTACCAGTCCGGAAGTTGCAGGAGTAAAGACAAAAACTTCGTCGTTGGATTGATAGTAATTCGAGTTTCCACAAATAATGGTATTGCTCGCGGTGAACTCGTTACCGCGACCGGTCGTGGTACGACCGGTGGACGAATACGGAAGGGATGCAACGTTGACTACGCCCAACCCCATCGAACCGGGGCAGGTTGGGAGGATGGGAGTCGTGACACAGATCGTGAATTCGTAATCGGATGGGGCGCCGTTATCATAATCATAAACCCGGATAAAGTACGTTTGGCCGGCGACCAGATTATTAAAGACGAGTGTTTCGACGCCCCCGTTTCCCGTCAGGTCGGAACACGCCTGATTGGTCAAAGCGCCACATCCGCCGGAAAGCAGGGCGACTACAGGATCGAAGTTACCGGTTCCATCGACGGTAATGCTATGGCTGATCTGCGTCGCGGTAAAACTGTACCAAACGTCGTCATCAGCCGTACCGGAACACGCTGTAGCAGGTGTTGATCCGGTTGCGCCGAAGGTAGTCCCGCATACGGATGAACAGGCGGCCCCGGGTGCGCCCGGCGTGAGCACGATGGCGCCACCACAATTATCATTGCCGAGTGGTGAACGGACGGCAATCGTACCATCGATATCGTTTCCGGTACTGCCGGAGTTGATCCGGATCAATCGGATATAATAAGTAGTTCCGATAGTCGTAGTGAGCGTAATGGTCTCGGTACCGCCGTTACCGGCATTGTTGACACATCCAACTTCCGTCATGGCGCCGCATGTTCCGGTGTACACCGCAACAGCGATGTTGCGGGTTCCCTGGGCTACCGTGACTTCTATGGTAGAGGTGGTCGACGTCGCAGTAAATCGATACCAACCGTCACGGCGGTTATTCGCGGTCGATACGCAAACTGTCGCTGATGCGACATTCGCCGTATTATCAACCGTAAAGGACTGTGCAACCGTGTAATCCGTGACACCGGCACAATTGTTCACTGTTAAACTGGGAACACTACCGGTCGGACAAAGGTTATTTGACTGCGCCAAAGCGCGCTCCGCGCCAGAAAGTAGCAGCAGCGTTAACCCGATCAATAAGATATGGCGTATCGTTCGTCGCATGAATTGTATCAGCGGGCGGTCGTTGGTTGTATCGGATGAACAGTGATTTCGTATGCACTTCTGATCTTCGGTATATCAGCAGCGTTCTTGAGCTCGATGGGAGAATTGAGTTCAAGGCTTCGAATGATGGACAAAAGACGTTCTTCGGAATCGATTCGTTCCGCATCGTATGCAATGATCACAACTTGCAGCTCATAACAGGCTTCCAACTTCGTTACTCCGGCAAAGTCCCGAAGGGAGCTTAACATGATGTCGACGGTTTTGTCAGACATTAACGGTAAGGAGAGCAACAGCTCCTTTCGGGTGTTGTCAATTACAGGGGCTTGTGCCTGGACTTTCGAAGCAATTCCGAATAAAACCAAGCAAAAACAGGATAAAACCAAGACCCTGTGCTGCAGAGTTGCACAGGCGCTCATATTTGTTTGATTTTAAGGTTTTTACAATTAGTATGGGATTAAAATGGATCAATAATTCAGAGAGGGTACTTTGCAAATATACAGCATGTTTATGCTCAAAATGTTAATTTGATATTATAAATGGTAAAATGTATGTTTTACTTGGTAAACGACTTCAGTCACATGGGGAATTAAGGCCAATAATAAATCCAGCCTTGATGCAACTCCAACCTTATTCTCCTCATAGAAGGAAGAGTTGATGCTAACCGGATTTACTTACCAATCAGTATTTCCTTCACTTCCTTACCCCTTGTATTTCATATATTTGAAAAGGACTTCGCACGGGCGGCATTCGTCAGGTGTGCGGTTGTGCCATTCATTAAAATCATCCATGAAAAGGGAAAGTTCCTACTTACCAATGCTGTTGCTGTTGGCCTGCATTTTTGCATTGCCGGCTTTCGGACAACAGGACATTAAAACGGTTCGCACATCCTGGGTCGACAGTTTAAAGATCATGGGACAGATGACCGGAAAGGAACAGTATGTCAACTACAGTGCGCAACCGATCAGCATGCCCGCGTCGAACCAGCGGGGTGTAGTCATCCCGAATCAGACAACGGCTACTTCCTGTAATTGCTGGCTCCCCCGGGATGCTACCTGGCAGATCGGTCAATTCGACGGAAGCGGAGGCAGTGGCGGTCCCGGTGTTGCACCGGAATATCGAAACGACGACTGGACCACCCCGATCATCAACCTTCCATTCAATTTTTGCTTTTACGGTACCACGGTCACACAAGTCTATTTGAACAATAACGGTAACGTCTCCATCGGCGCGCCTTACTCCACTTTTACCGCAAACACTTTTCCGGATCCGACCTACACCATGATCGCTCCGTTCTGGGGTGACGTTGATACCCGCGCAGCAGGTAGCGGGTTGGTTTACTATCAGCTCACGGCTACTCACCTCGTGGTGCAATGGGAAAGTGTCGGTTACTTCGGTAATCACGACGACTTACTCAACACCTTCCAACTGATCATGACCGATGGCAGTGATCCTTTGCTGCCTCCGGGAAATAACGTTCAGTTCTGCTACCGTGACATGCAGTGGACAACCGGCGACGCCTCCGGAGGAAGCGGTGGCTTCGGCGGAACTGCCGCAACTGTGGGTGTGAACAAAGGCAATGGCATCGACTATATCCAGATCGGCTTGTACGATCAGGCCGGTGCCGCTTACGACGGTCCGTTCGGCGCGAACGACGGCATTGACATGCTCGACAACCAGACGTTCCTCTTTAACGTCTGTGTCAGCGGCACTTCCAACATTCCTCCGCTCATCAATTCCGATCAGGTGTGCGATACGTTGTCTGTGTGTGAGAACGACACCCTCATCATCGATGCGGTTTACCTTTCACCTGAATTCGGTCAGATCACCGTACCCAACGTGAACGCGAACGGTATGCCCGGTGTCAGTACACTGAGCAGTACCAGTGGTAACATCGCGCTTCAACAGGTTCAGATCATCGGACAACCAGGCAACGTAGGCTATCACACAATCTTTCTCGAAGGAACGGATAATGGTACGCCCGCTCAAACAGCCAGTGCACCGATCGTGATCCGCGTCATTCCGGCGCCGAATTCCAACTTCACCGTTAGCCCTACAGGCATTCAGATGCCCGGCACCCTGTTCACCTTCACCAACACCAGCGTGGGCGGCTTCAGCGCCGTATGGGATTTTGGCGACGGGTCGCCTCCTTCCTCACTTTACAATACCTCGCACATCTACGGCAGCGGCGGTACGTACACCGTCACCCTGACGGTCACCAGCCCCAACGGTTGCACCGACGTCTTTACGCAACAAGTGCAGATCCAGCAATGCGGAACCGCTTCGTTTACTACCTCCAACGTGTGCGCAGGCAGCCCCTCACTCATCACGTTCACGGGTACAGCGGGCGTAGGCGCCACCTACAACTGGAACTTTGCCGGTGGTACCGTAGTGTCGGGTTCGGGCCAGGGTCCCTATAACGTGGTCTGGAACACACCGGGTAACTACAACGTCACGGTCGATGTCTCTTCCACCGGTTGCTCCAACGTTTCCGCGTCGCAGGGAGTAACGATACAAGCGGTTCCCAATGCTTCGATTTCGGCAGCCGCCGCTGTTTGTGCGGGACAGAACAATGCCATCAACTTCAACGGTACGGCCGGCGCGGGTGCCACCTATGCCTGGACGTTCGGCGGAGGCACGGTCACTTCGGGCTCCGGCGCGGGGCCCTACAATGTGAATTGGGCCGCTCCGGGGAATCCGAATCTTCAGGTGATCGTAACAGAAAACGGATGTCGCGACACCGCGAACTTTGCCGTTACGGTAAACGCAATTCCGACCTCTCCCTTTACGGTTCCATCGTCAGCATGCGAAGGCACGCCGATGACCGTCACCTATACCGGAACGGCTGGTGGCGCTGCCAACTACAGTTGGAATTTCAACGGCGGAACGGTGCTCAGTGGTTCGGGTCAAGGTCCGTACAGCATCCAGTGGAACAACGCCGGCAACTACAACGTCAGTCTTACTGTCACCGAAAACGGCTGTACTTCCGCACCTACCAGTGTAGCGGTAACGATGAACGATTATCCTGTTGCCGCCTTCACGGCGGATAACGCAGTATGCATCGGCGAAGACAACACCATCAACTTCTCCGGAACGGCGATCGCCGGGGCTACCTACAACTGGAACTTCGGCAGTGGAACAGTAGGTTCCGGCTCGGGTTCGGGTCCGTATGTTGTCCATTGGGCGAACGCGGGGAATGAGACGGTCACCCTGATTGTGAACCAGAATGGCTGCCGCGATACCAGTACGTTCAACGTGCGGGTGAACCCGATTCCGAATTCGACTTTCAGCTTGCCCACTCCTGTTTGCGAAGGGACTCCCATGTCGTTTGCCTACACGGGCACAGCCGGAGCGGGCGCGACCTACAACTGGACCTTCACCAACGGTACCGTGCAGTCCGGTAGCGGTCCGGGGCCGTTGAATGTGTTGTGGAACGATGCGGGCACCTACGCCGTGTCGCTTACCGTCACAGAGAACGGTTGCACCTCACCGGTCACCAACCAACAGGTGACCCTGTATGATTATCCGGTTGCCGCCGTGAGCGGATCTCCGACCGTATGTGTCAACGGCGACAATGCAATCTCCTTCACCGGTACTGCGATCCCCGGAGCAACCTATAGCTGGAACTTCGGAAACGGAACCCTTGTGTCCGGTAGCGGAGCCGGCCCTTACACGGTACGCTGGGCGGCCGATGGCACGGCAACGGTTTCCGTGTTGGTCTCGCAAAACGGCTGCAGCGATTCGTCCACCTTCAACGTTCGCATCTATCCAATCCCGACCTCGGCATTCAGCATCCCGCCGAATGTATGCGTGAACGATCCGCTGTCAATTTCCTACACAGGAAGCGCCAGCGCTACCGCCACCTATACCTGGAACTTCGGCAGCGGTTCGGTACTCGCCGGAAGTGGTTCAGGGCCCTATAGTGTCGTTTGGAATACTTCCGGAAATCCGGCTGTTACGCTTACGGTGACGGAGAATGGTTGCGTATCCCCTGTTACCACGCTCAACACGTTCATCGCTCCCCTGCCTGTGCCGCATGCCGGCCTTGACGTAGGCGATTGCTCCGGAACATCCGTCAACATCGGCGCCCCTCCGATCGCCGGAGAAACCTATTCCTGGTCCCCGGCATTGGGTCTGGCCGATCCCGCCGCGAGCTCCACCTCCGTTTCTTTGAATAACATTGGAACGAATAACCGCACGGACCGGTACATTCTCACGGTGACCTCCAGTTATGGATGTGTCAACCGTGATACCGTTGATGTAACAGCCTTCCCGGTTCCTGCCGCCACCTTTGCGAGACCGACCGGTCAGTGTCTGGAAGACAATGCCTTCACCTTTAATGCCGGCGGTTTGGTGTTCCCGGGCGTTGATCTCCAGTGGGATTTTAGTCCATCCGCTTCCACGCCGACCAGCACCGATCAGAACCCTCAACCCGTCAGCTATTCGGCTCCCGGCGTTTATACCGTAACCCTCCATTCTTCCTACAACGGTTGCCCCGGACCCGACTATATTGATTCGATCGAAGTCTTCGGCATGCCGGTCGCCTCCTTCGAGCCGCTGGTGATCAATGGCTGTGAACCGCTGACCGTACCCTTCCTTAATACCAGTGTAGGCGACATCAACACCTACGAATGGAACTACTTCGACGGAGCCGGTGATGCGATCGCCGAACCTTCCCACACATTCGAGAAAGCAGGCACCTATACCGTCATGTTGGTAGTGACAAGCAATGAAGGTTGCCGCGCCGACACCATCCTTCCGAACATCATCACGGTATGGCCGCAGCCTGTCGCCGGGTTCATCCCGAATCCATCGGTAACGACCATCTGGGAACCGGTGATCAGCTTCGACAATACCACCATCAAAGCGGATTCGTACAAGTGGGACTTTGGCGACAGTACCAGCACCTCCCTGCATGAGCCCACGCACCGGTACACGCAGGTGGGCGCCTATCTGGTCACCTTGTATACGATCAACCAGTACGGTTGCGCTGACACCGCCATTGGTACAATCCGCGTCGAACAAGGCTTCAACTTCTATGTACCCAACGCCTTCACCCCCAACGGTGATGGGGTGAACGATACTTTCCGAGGGTTGGGAACCTCGTTCAAAACGTATGAGTTATGGATCTATAACCGTTGGGGTCGTCAGATCTACTATACCAACGACTACGAAAAACCCTGGGACGGATCGATGGATGATCCGGTACAGAATGAGGTATTCACCTACCGCATCCGGGTGGTGGACATCTTCGACAAAGACCATACGTATCTCGGACACGTTTCGGTAGTACGGTAATTGCACAGGCAAAACGCTCCTTGTGATGGACGCATGTTCATGACAAGGAGCGTTTTCATTTCTTTACCTTTAAGCCATCGGAATTGCCGGCGCAAATCATGCACCAGAACACACCGCTATACGGACTCGTGCTTGCCGGTGGCGAAAGCCGTAGGATGGGTAGCGCAAAAGCTGCGCTGGAGTATCACGGGCTTCCGGAATCAGATCGCATGGTGGACTTGCTGAGACGATCTTGCACGAGTGTCTACGTCGGATGCCGTGAAGACCAACTGAGCAGCTTGCCCGAACATCATCTTCCCATCAGCGACCTGCCGCGCTTCGCCGGCAATGGACCCATCGGCAGCTTGTTGTCGGCCTGGACGGTTTTTCCAGACGTGGACTGGTTCGTTGTCGGTTGTGATTATCCATTTTTCGGCGTACCGGCAGTGGAATATCTCCTGCAAGCCGACGCCTCGGAAGGTTGGTCAGGCTTTCACAACAACGAAACCCAAGAGCCCGAACCGTTGTTGGGTATTTATCGCCAATCCCTGCAGGAAACGCTTTTTCAATATTTCGAAAAAGGTGGTCGTTCACTCCGGAAATTTCTTCACTCCCTGGAGCAAGATCCTCATTTACCGGAAGATCCCCGTTGGATTCGCTCCATTGATACACGGGAAGATTATCTCCTGACATTACAAACCCTACGATCATGAATCAGTCTTCGGTAAGCAATGTCCGGATCAGGCGATTCAGTGGTGGAAGCTGGTCGGAAGACCCCGATCTAGTTGTTCGGGAAGAACCGCTGGAGATACGGCTGGGATTTGGTCCGCGGGAATCACGGGAGCAAGAGAGCATTTCCGTCACCATGCGGACGCCCGGACATGATTTCGAGCTGGCACTCGGCTTTCTGCGGACAGAAGGTGTCATACAACATCCGCAAGACGTGCACACGGTTCGTTACTGCACGGATGGCGGTCGTAAGGAAGAGCAGGAGAACATTGTCCGGGTGGAATTGAACGAAGCAGTACCGGTAGACCTTGCGCGCCTCCAACGACACGTTTATACCTCCTCGAGTTGCGGCGTGTGCGGAAAAACTTCCCTGGAAGCGGTTCATCAGCTTTGTCCTTCTACACAAAGTGCACATGCTCAGAATTTCCAATTGGACGCAATCAAACTCACGACGGTGCCCGAAGCGGTACGGAACGCTCAAACCGTCTTCACGCATACTGGCGGCTTACACGCTGCAGCGCTCGTCGACTCATCAGGAACCGTTCGTTTGCTGCGGGAAGATGTCGGCCGACACAACGCAGTCGATAAACTCATTGGAGCCAGCTTCGCAAAAGGTGATGAATTACTGGACACATATGCGCTTTTCCTAAGCGGACGCGCGGGCTTTGAACTGGTTCAGAAAGCCGCCATGGCCGGTATTCCGCTGGTTGCTTCGGTAGGAGCGCCGAGCGATCTGGCCGTCTCCCTTGCACAAACAACGGGTATCACCCTGGTTGGTTTTTTGCGGGAAGGGCGATTCAATGTTTATTCACATCCTCAACGAATACGCCACTGACGAATCGTATTTTACACGTGCAATAAGGACAGTATTTTTATTGCGGGATCGGCACCTTTGGCAACGATTTCAACTAATCCACCTACCCCATTGCATGGCAGAAGAGAAAGACTCCGCTCTCCCCAATCCTGAAAACCCCGAGCGTTTTACGGGGCTCCGGTTGGGAAAACTGAAGACCGCTGCGGCCGGAATACCCGGTGTAGCGGCCGCTGCTGTTCATGTGTTTCGTGAAATGGATGTGGCGCGCGGAATGAAGGCGTTGCTCAAGCTGAACCAGAAGGACGGATATGATTGTCCCGGCTGCGCCTGGCCGGATCCGGACGACGAGCGGTCGACCATCGCCGAGTACTGCGAGAACGGAGCCAAGGCCATCGCAGAAGAAGCGACGACCCGAAAGCTCGGCCCCGAATTCTTTGCTGCAAACAGTGTAGCTGCCCTTTCGCAACTCAACGACTACGAAATCGGAAAGAAGGGCCGGATCGCGCAACCGATGTTTTTGGGTAAGGGCGAAACGCATTACCGTCCGATCAACTGGGACGATGCGTTCAGGAAGATCGCCGCGCATCTCAACAAATTGGCGAGTCCCGACGAAGCGATTTTCTACACTTCGGGCCGGACAAGCAATGAAGCGGCTTTTCTTTATCAACTATTCGTACGCGAATACGGCACGAACAACCTGCCCGACTGCTCCAACATGTGCCATGAATCATCCGGTGTTGCACTGAATGAATCATTGGGGATCGGAAAGGGTTCTGTAACGCTGGAAGACTTTAATCACGCGGAAGTGATCATCATTCTCGGTCAGAATCCGGGAACGAATCATCCACGAATGCTGACGGCCCTGAAGAAGGCGAAAGAGAACGGCGCTGTCATCATTTCGGTGAATCCCCTGCCGGAGACCGGCCTGATGGGATTCAACGATCCGCAAACCGCGAAAGGCATCCTGGGTATCAAAGCCCGGCTCACGGACATCTTTCTGCAAGTGCGCATCAATGGCGACCTGGCGTTACTGCAACTCATCAACCGTGCGCTGATCGAAGCGGAACGTTCTGAGCCGGGTAAAGTGCTGGACCATGATTTTATCCGTGATCATACCAGCGGATTCGATGCGTACACTCAGGAAATTTTCCGTTCGTCCAAACAAGAGTTGTTGCGGAATTGTGGCATATCTCAAAAGAAGATCGATGAAACAGTCGAGGTACTGAAATACCGGAAACGGATCATCGCCTGCTGGGCGATGGGACTTACCCAACACAAGAATGCAGTCGATACGATCAAAGAGGTGGTGAATCTGCTCTTGCTGAAAGGAAGTATCGGAAAACCCGGTGCCGGCACATGTCCGGTTCGGGGCCACAGCAATGTTCAGGGTGATCGTACGATGGGAATCTACGAAAAGCCGTCTCCGAAATTCCTTGAGCAGATCGAACGCTCCTTCGGCTTCAAGCCTCCGCAAGAACACGGTTATGATACCGTGGAGTGCATTCGCGCGATGCACGAAGGGAAGGCCAAGGTATTCATCGGCATGGGCGGAAATTTTCTTTCCGCTACTCCGGATACCGTTTATACCGCCGAGGCACTTCGTAAGTGCGCGTTGACCGTTCACGTCTCCACAAAATTGAACCGCAGTCATCTCATTCACGGCGAGGAGGCGATCATACTCCCGACTTACGGCCGAAGCGATCTGGATGTGATCAACGGTGAACGACAATTCATCAGTTGTGAAAATTCAATGGGCGTCGTGCAACTCAGCAAAGGCAGCCTGCGGCCCATCTCCGACCAATTGTTGAGCGAGCCGGTGATTGTTTCCCGTCTTGCAAAGGCGACATTGGGAAGTCGCAGTCGGATCGACTGGAATTCGTTTGAACAGCATTACGACCGTATCCGTGATGCCATCGAGCGTACCATTCCGGGTTTTGAACGATACAACGAGCGCGTTCGGGAACCGGGCGGCTTCTACCTGCCCAACTGTACGCGGGAAGGAACGTTTGAAACCCTCAGCGGAAAGGCGCACTTCAGTTCAGCCAGTGTCACGGATATTCCGCTGGAGCAAGGAGAGTTCCTGATGATGACCATTCGGAGTCACGATCAATTCAACACAACCATCTACGGTCTCAACGACCGATACCGGGGAGTTTACAACGAACGCAGGGTGATCTTCCTGCATCCGGACGATATCGCTGACGCGGGATTGTCCGGTGGTGACGTAGTGGATCTTTTCAACCGGTTCGAAGGAACTGAGCGGGTGGCGCATCGGTTCATCGTCGTACCGTTTGATATTCCTCGCCAATGCGCGGCGACTTACTTTCCGGAGGCGAATGTTCTGGTGCCGATCGGCAGTGTGGCGGAAAAAAGCAACACCCCGACCTCGAAATCGGTCGTGATCCGGATTCGTAAATCGGCAATTTAATCCGTTCAGTTGGGGCGTGGAGCCGGTTTGGCTCCTCCCTTTCCCCGATGACCACGTCCGCTTCGACCGTTAAATCGACCGCCTTTTCCTGATGGACGTCCTTTACCGGGCGGTCGGCGACCGGGGTCATAAGCCGGACCGCTGCCGATTTTTTCCGGGAGCGGCATCTTGGGGACGGTTGCTTCAATCAGACTTTCGATCTGCCCGAAGCGTCGTTGATCCAATTCACTGATCAGGGTAATGGCTTCCCCTGTTGTAGCGGCTCGCGCGGTGCGCCCGACTCGGTGTACATAGTCTTCGGCGTCACCAGGTACATCGTAGTTGATCACCATGCCGATGTTTTCGATGTCGATGCCCCTCGATAAAATGTCGGTGGCCACCAGAATACGGGTCGTACGACTTCGAAAACGGAGCAGGACGTTTTCGCGTTCCTCCTGTGCAAGGTCGCTATGGATAGCCTCGACCGGCAATTTGGCCTGACGAAGTTCCTTTTCCAATTGCTTGACCGTAACCTTTCGCGACGCGAACACGATCACGGTTTTGTCCGCATGTTGTTTCAGTATCTCGAGCAACAACGGTCCCTTTTGGGTTTCATACACCACATAGGCTTTCTGATCAACGCCGGCCGCGGGTTTACTGAGCGCGATGTTCACTTCGGCCGGGTCCTGCAGAATGCGCTTGGCGAGTTCCCGGATTTTAGGCGGCATCGTCGCGCTGAACATGAGGTTCTGCCGTTGCTTCGGGAGAAAACTGATGATGCGCAGGATGTCGTCGAGGAATCCCATGTCGAGCATCTTGTCGGCTTCATCCAGGATCAACGTATCGAGCTGATCGAATCGGACATATCCGAGGTTGAGGTGACTCAAGAGTCGACCCGGTGTTGCGACGATAATGGAAGCGCCGTCGGTCAGCGCGCGTTTCTCCCGGTCGAACGACATGCCGTCGTTGCCGCCATAGATCGGAATCGAGCTGGCGTGGGTGAAATAAGAAAAACCCTGCAGGGCCTGATCGATCTGTAATGCCAGTTCACGCGTGGGCGCGATGACCAGCGCGGAGGTATGGGGAATTTCCTGCCGGGAGATCTTGTCCAGCACCGGAAGCAGGTACGCTGCGGTCTTGCCGGTACCGGTCTGTGCACAGGCGATCAGGTCCCGTCCATCCAGGATGAGCGGGATCACCTGGGCTTGTATGGGTGTCGGAGACTGGAATCCCATTGCGTCCAGGCCGTCCAGGAGGCTGTCGCATAGGCCCAGATCTTCGAAATAGTGTGTCGGTTGTTCCACGAAGCAAAGGTACGCCCTCCGAACGGTATCCCGAGCGGTATCCCTATCTTTCTACAAGCTATCGCCTATGAAAATTCATTGTATCCGGCTCCGCCCCGGACAAGACTTGCGGCACGAATTGGAAGCACTTGCAGCTTCCAGCCAATTATCCGCAGCAGCCATCGTGACCTGCGTCGGCAGCCTGACTGTTGCCGCGCTCCGATTCGCATCCCGATCCGGAACCGATCATGTTCCGGGTCCATTGGAGATAACCTCACTGGTTGGCACCTTTTCCGTCTACGGTTCCCATTTTCACCTGACAGTAGCGGACGCGGATGGAAAAGCGTTCGGAGGTCACTTACAGGAAGGTTCGATCGTCCGCACCACCGCAGAAGTGGTGATCCTCGCCATGGAAGATGTCGCATTCCTTCGTGAAACTGATCAGGAAACCGGATACCGGGAGTTGAAAATCGAGCCCTTGGATTCCATTCGAACTCACTAAAAAGAAAGCCGGCTTTGGTGCCGGCTTTCTTTTTTTCTGCTAGATTACTGAAGAACGAATCTCCGGGAATCTTCCATCCCTTCCCCGCTGAGGCGAAGGAGGTAGATTCCTTTCGGAAGATCTGCGTCGGCAAGATTGAGCGGCAGGCGATGATGCCCGGCCGGCAATTCTTCTTCGCTACCTGTTGAATAGACGATTCGGCCATTCAGATCCAAAATATCCAGGCGAACACGGGCGTCCTTGGAAAGGCGGAATTCCACCGTAGCATCATCCAGAATAGGATTCGGATAAAGCGCGATGTCATAAATGGTACTGGCAGGATAGTCGTTGACGAATTGGGAAGGATCCGAAGCAACGGGGGTAACGCTTCCGGTTTTCTGGATCGTGAACTGATCCCAGATCGAACCGGCCGATGTCAGAAATTTGAAGTTGAGCTGGTTGCCCACCACATCGATGACAGCCGATCCATAATAAGTAACAGAAGAGGTATACATCGCATTGTGCGGATAGCCGGAGGTCGTGGAACCCTTTTGACCTGAGACACCCACCACCGCGTACACCGTACCGTAATAATTTGGCGAAGTCTTCGTATAAACACTCGGTGCTATGCCACTGCCACTGTTGACGGCCATGGTGCTGGTGTTGAATGTAGACTCGAGTCCAAAGTGACCGCGGATCAGCATGGAGCGTTCATAGGAGTGGCTGTGTCCGCTGAGAACGAGATCGACTTTTTTCGCTTCCAGGATCGGCATGATGTTCTGACGCATCTCGATCAACTCCGTTTCAGTATCGGAATTGTGTGACCCTTTGGAATATGGAGGATGGTGGAAATAGACGATGGTCCAACGTTGTGTGTTCGCGTTCAGATCATTGGTCAGCCAAGTTGCCATAGCACCAGTCGAAGAACGATAGGCTGAACTGTAGGACTCCAGACAAACGAAGTGAATGTTCGCGTAATTGAAGGAATAATACGCTTCCGTACCACTGGCCACGCCTCCCACTTCGCCTGCTTTGGGCATGGTGAAGTTGTCGTAATAGGGGCCGGTTTGCAATGCGGAATTCGCCGTATGCAGATCGTGGTTACCGGACGAAGGCCATACGACCCACTTCTTGAACTGATAGGGATATTGGTTGAACACATTCGTCTGATATTCCGAATCCGTACCGTCGTTATAGGCGTTGTCTCCCAACCACAACCATACATTGGTATGCGTAGAACCCGTATAGTTCCGGTAGGAATCGCGGACTGCACGTTGGTTAGAGGTGTTGACGCCGAAATCGCCGGTCGCCCAAATCCGCACAGCTCCGGTAGATCCGACGGCCGGATGGGTATAGAAATAGTTGCCGGTATCACCCTGAAGGGTTGTCGTGGAGGTGCCGACAGAATAGAAGTACTTGGTATTTGGCGCCAGGCCCGTCAGTTGAATGACGTGCTCCGTCAACTGCGTCGAATTGGATACCGAAAGGTTGAGGCTGGAGGAGCTGGTTCCATAACGCACCCGTGTATCGCTCGCGATATTGGTCCGCCAGCGAATGAAAATGCTGCTGGTATTCGCCTGCTGCAGATACGGTCCGCGCGAAATGGAAAGTGTTGCGGTCGTGGTTTGGAAGATTCCGGAGGAAGACCAGTTTCCCGCCCCGGAGGAACAAACCGTTTGTACCTGGAATTCATACCAGGTGGTGGGCTGCAATCCGCTCAGTGCGCGTGAATTCGTCGTAGTCGTGACGGTCGTCCAGTTTCCGGAGTAGCGAACCGCATACCGTACATTATAACTCAACGCGCCAGATACCGATCGCCAACCAACCGTTGCGCTATTGTGCGTGATGAGTGTTGAGGAGAAGTAGGCGACATCAGCCGTTCCGCAGCTGGAAGAAAGCGTGGTGAAGGTATTGGTGGAACTATATGCCTGCGACGGCGCGCTTGCACAGATGCAACGGACAGCCCAGTCGTAGGATGTATTCGGAAGTAATCCCGTAAGTGTCAGGGTCCGCACGCTGCCCGGTGTCTTGACCCATACATAATTCGTTGTGTTGCGAACATTGTAGCGAACCATGAAGCTGTCAGCTGTGATCAGATTGCTCCAAGTCAGGGTCGCGCCATTGGCGGTGATGTTGGACGTGACATTCAGGTTCGGCGGAACACAGGCTACCGACTGATTCAGTGTCGTGAAGGATGCCGGAGTAGTTTGGTAAGCACCTGATGAACCGTTGTTACACCAGGTACGAACCTGCCACTGATACGTCAGGTTCGGATACAAGCCGGTGATGGTCGTGTTCGTACTGGTGCCCGGCTTGACCGTCTTATATAAGTATGCGGTTGAACCGGACACGTTGTAGCGGACAAGAAAACTATCCGCCGTTGTTGTCGCCCAATTCAGCTTTGCGCTGGTGTTAGTGATATTGGTCGTGCTGAGTCCGGATGGAACCAGGCATTGACCCCATGCATTCGTCGCTGCAAATGCGAGCAACAGCGTAAATGCTGCTGCAAATTTTCGTCTGATTGTGTGTTTCATAATCATGTTCGCAGGATGATTAGCCCGTCTCGTACGGGTATCACAAGTTAACGAAGTGTAACGGTCAAAAAAACTTTCTAATCGCTGAAAATCAGGCTTATTGCCCGTCTCTTTGGCGAAAAGATGAAAACAGTTGGTAGACGACGTCAGATTCGGGCAATGGCGGTTCCCATCAAGCTGTCAAGGCCTATGGGAACCGTGCAAAGCCGACTACTCTTTTGATATGCTAATACGCGATCCTGCAGAGTGCGCCGAGAACTCAGGCGCATACAAGCATTGCAATTGTGCGGGACCGCAGGTATAAGATCCGGATTGAAACGCACGCAGTGGATAACTGATCACGTAAGTACCTTTCTGGAGTCTCGGAAAGAAAAAGTGAGTTGCTGCATCACGGGTACTCTGATACCAACAGGTGCCGGATTGCCATCTGGTTTCGGAGAGTACCTGCTCCGGCTCAAGTCCGCCCACGCGCGGATCCGCAAGGTGAACGTAGTCCATGTCGCGGTCAACCTGCAAGGTCATCCGGATCACGATCCTGTCGCCTTGCAAGACTTGGGTTGAGTCGGCGAGTGATTCCAGTACCGGTCCGCTATTTCCGGTCCGTTCAACAAACACGGCTTTGGTAATGCTAAAGGGTGCCGCCGTACTACGGACCATATCCATTCGTTCGGTATACTGCCAGTAGAGTGCGCCCCAGGAAATGGAATTACCCGATTGCGGACGGATTTCAAGTCGGGAAAACGCTGACTGAATAGCGTCACCCGCCCAGCTTCGTTCAATCGTTCCGGTTCCTGTTTCGGCATCGGAGGTGATATCCAGCATTTGTTCTCCCAGTCGAAGAACAGCGGTATTCTTGTGCTCAAGCCAATCGGTACCACTATTCAGCAAAGCGAAACAGGCTTGAACAGTTGCTCGCGTCGTCTTCCAGTCTTGTGTTTGCTTTTGGCGAAGCAGCCAGGTCTTCAGATCGTCCACAACGCTTGCGCCCGCTTTCGCTTCATCCAGCGCTTCGATCAGATTCGCTTGTGTTTCAACAGGCGCCGACCACCAGTAATAAGCCGGCACATCCTGCTTCCACCATCGCCCCTCTTCGGGATTGATCAGTGATCGTTCCAGCAGCGATTCCACCATGGCCTTACGTAAAGCCTCGTCACCTCGTCTGACGGCAACGCGCAGCAACATCGACTGGCTGAGCAGGGGCAAACGGCTCCAACGTATCTGAGCCCGCTTATAGCAGTAATCCAGTTTGGATTGCAGTTCTTTCCCCGCTTCCTGAACAAAGCAGGATCGCACGAACAGATAATGCAGATCTTCAATCGCGGCGGGCAGTGTATCATGCCCTGCTAGTTTCTCCTGTTCACGACAACTTGCCAGAAACCGATCATCCAGAAACCGTAAAGCCTGTTGTGTCATCTGCTGTGCATCCCGGTTCAGGGTTAGGTCGAGTACGCCCATCCTGCTCATCCGGCCCATGCCTTCGACAATATAGCGCGTGATGTACTCGTCTCCCGGCATGCCTTTGAACCATGACCAGCTTCCATCCGGATGCTGCGACTGTCGCAAGCGCTCCAGCGAAGTTTGCGATTCGCTTCGTTGCCGGTCCAGGTCGAATAACAGACCGATATTTCGCTTGCGTTCGGATTCATCCCGAGCTGCGAGCAGCCAGGGTGTTTCCTCTAATGCGATCTGCTTCAATTCCGGATTTCGTTCCAATTGGGAAAGCAGTGCCTTCGGTTCGGCGTTTCGCCAGCGTGAGAAAATCGCTTCCAGGCCCGGACGCCTTTTCAGGATAGCTGCGGAAACCGTGTTCGCAAAATACCGGGAGAACAACTGTTCGGCACATTCATGAGGATACTCCTTCAGGTACGGTAAAGCCTGGATGGCAAACCAGACCGGGTCGGGGGTGTACGAAAGAGTGAAGGCGACCGGTTTCAGGGAGGCGCTCCTGTTTTCCTCCATGGCCGCAAACCGTACCGTACGGGTCGAATCCCCCCGGACCACAAATGGTTTCGCCTCAGTGATCAGCATCCG
>ERZ724526.160-NODE-160-length-38325-cov-5.551973_pt1 | contig 38325 bp, 26 predicted proteins | sample MGYA00376059_ERZ724526 | MGnify/ENA primary metagenome ERZ724526 (study PRJEB28724, sample SAMN07190883) | activated sludge metagenome | isolation source: activated sludge of sewage treatment plant in Hong Hong | place: Hong Kong | collected 2016-03-17 ...
GTTGCTGATTTTTTAAAATATAGACATTGTGGGTATCATCTTGCGTATGCGCTGCAGCAGCCTTAAAGGAACCCGCAATGTAAATGTTTCCTTCATTGTCTTTGGCCTGCATTCCCAATCCTTTGATCTCTTCAATTTTTTTCCAGCGAATGAAGTCTTTACGCTTCCAGGCCTCGGTTATACATTTGGCAATGGGATGATTTGAATGTTTTTCAATTGAGTAAACCAGATTTTTAAAATGCGTTTCTGTTTCGCTTTCAAAAATTTTATAATTACTGAGTTCAAATTTTCCCGTTGTCAGCGTTCCTGTTTTATCAAAAACAGCTTTCTTTATATTTCTAAAAAGCTCAAGACTGGTGGCATTGCGAAATAAGATTCCGGTTTTAGCGGCACGGCTGAGTCCTACTGCAATTGCAGCCGGCGTAGCAAGCCCCATAGCACAGGGGCAGGCAATCACCAATACGGCAATGCTTCTTAATAAGGCAGGTGTAAAATCTTTAAGAATTATCCAATTGGCAATAAGCGCAACAGTGGCAATGATCAAAACTATGGGAATAAATACAGCACTTATTTTATCTGCAAGTTGTTGCATGGGTGGTTTTTCACCCTGGGCCTTGGTCACCATTGTAATAATGCCCGATAAAATAGTGTCGTCGCCTACAGCAGTTACTTGTGCTTTTGCAGTGCCATCGGCAATGATGCTTCCGCCTATCAGCGAGTCTTTTGATTTTTTGTGAACGGGAATACTTTCGCCGGTGATGATGGCTTCATTTACCTGCACATCACCCCAAAGAATTTTGGAATCAATAGGAACCTGGTCGCCTGATTTCAGCAATATTAAATCGCCTACACGCAACTGTGTATTTTCTACCTGAAATAATTGCTCCTGATATTTATCGTCGAAAGCAATCATGGTAGCCATTACTTTTTGCGACTTCACTAATTTCTTTAATTCTCTTTGTGTAGAGGCAATGGCCGCATCTTCCAGATAATTTCCCATGAAAACCAGTGTGATGATGGTAGCAGCCGTTTCGTAAAACATAAACTGGTGTGCCTGTCCGGTAAGCGATCCATAAAGACTGTAAAAAAATGCAGCAGTGGAGCCTATAGCAATCAGCACATTCATGTTTGGCATCCGGTTGCGAATACTCTTTAATGCGCTGCGTCCAAAAAAACTCATTCCTACTATGTAAACCGGTGTAGCCAAAGCCAACTGTACCCAATGATTCATGAGCCAGTGAATATGCAGCCCCGGTATCATGTGCAGCATCAGCAAGGCGGTAAAGGGAAGACAAAAAAGAAAACGTTGCAGATGGGTAGAAAGAAAAGCATTTCTTTTTGCTTCGGATCTTTTTTGGGAAACGGCATTTTCATCATTGATAACGGTATAGCCCAAATCGGCAATACCATGAGTGAGTCTGCTTTTTTCAAAATCAGTGGCAGCATCAAAAATTACATCGCCGGTGGCAAAATTTACTTTTACATTTTGCATGCCCTGCTTTTCCAGATATTTATGGATATGGATGGCGCAGGTGTTGCAATCCATCCCCGAAACTCTCCATTGAACCGTTTGCATTTTGCAAAGTTATTATTATAAAATGGTAGCTACTGAATGGCGGGTTTGCGAAAAAGAGAAAATATTATTTATGTAAGGGAGAGCATTTGGCTGATTATTTTTGCATCATGAATTGGACCTTTTCCTTAAACGAACTGGATGCTGTCGCAAAAGAATTTTGGCAATTGCAAAAAGATAAAAAAGTTTTTGCCTTTCATGGTGCAATGGGCGCCGGTAAAACAACCTTTATTCAGGCATTATGTAATGTGATAGGTGTGAAAGAAACCATGTCGAGTCCCACATTTTCTATCGTTAATGAATATGCGTATAACTGTGAGGGTACGTCAAAACCTGTTTTTCATATCGATCTTTATAGATTGAAAGATGCGGAAGAAGCCTTAAGGGCAGGAATTGAAGATGTGTTGTATAGCGGGCATCTTTGTTTTATAGAGTGGCCCGAACGGGCACCTGGAATTTTTCCGGAAGCTACCATTCACCTCACGCTAAAAGATATGGGAGATAATATCAGAAATTTATCTATTGAAAATCAATAATTTAATTTCAAAAAGTTTACTATTTACTGTCAATAGTAAACTGTAAATTTGAGTAAAACACTTCACAAATTTTATTAACTGATTCTTTGTTATGAGCCAGCCAAAACCATCAATCAGCACTTCATTTAGCTACGAAACTTTGGAGGAAACGCTGGATATAAAACCTCGAATAGAAGGAATGATGATAGGCATTCCAAAAGAAATTGCTTTTCAGGAAAACAGGGTGGCACTTACGCCGGATGCAGTAAGTGTATTAATAAGCAATGGCCACCAGGTAATGATAGAGCATAATGCAGGTGAGGCATCACATTTTCGTGATAAGGATTACAGTGAAGCCGGCGCAAAAATTGTGTATAGCCGCGAAGATGTTTTTAAGGCACCCGTTTTAGTAAAAAGTGCTCCGGTGATAGAAGAAGATTTGCCTTTATTACAATTGAATCAGATCATTATTTCCCCCATTCATCAATCGGTATTAAAGTCATCCATTCTGGAAGGCATGATGGCTAAAAAAGTTACTGCTGTTTCATTTGAAAACCTGAAAGACGATAGCGATAGCTATCCCATTGTAAGAAGCATGAGTGAAATTGCCGGAAGTGCGGTAATGTTGATTGCAGCACAATATCTGGGTTCGGCCAATCATGGTAAAGGTGTGTTGCTGGGCGGTATTTCGGGTATTGCGCCTACCAAAGTGATTATCATTGGCGCGGGTATAGTGGGTGAGTATGCAGCCCGCGCAGCTTTGGCATTGGGTGCATCGGTAAAAGTATTTGACAATAATGTATATCGGCTGAAAAGATTGCAAAATAATATTGGCCAGCGATTATGGACATCGGTAATAGAACCACGTATGCTGGCCAAGCAATTAAAAACCTGTGAAGTAGCCGTGGGTGCGCTGGGTTCGCAAACGGGCAGAACGCCTATGGTGGTAACGGAAGAAATGGTAGGCAATATGCGACCCGGCTCGGTAATCATTGATGTAAGCATAGACAGAGGCGGTTGTTTTGAAACTTCGGAGATAACATCGCATGAGCATCCTATTTTTATGAAGTATGGAGTGATACATTATTGTGTTCCCAATATTCCATCAGGTTTTGCCCGCACGGCCTCGCAGGCCATCAGCAACGTCATCATGCCATTACTTTTAGAAGCGGCTGAAGAAGGCGGTTTTGAAAAGCTGGTATGGCATAAGTTGCATTTGCGCAGTGGTATTTATATATTTAAAGGTGCACTTACCAATTTTTATCTCAGCCAGCGGTTCAATTTAAAATATACTGATTTGAATTTGCTGATTGCCAGTCAACGATAGTAGAAATAATCGGCGCTACCTTAAATTTTCTGAATGCAAAATTCCGGTAATAAATTTCTTGAAAGATTTCGCCGTATTACATCTGCCGGAAATTATTTACCTGAAATTGATGGATTACGTTTTGTAGCTATTTTTTGGGTAGTAGTATGGATGCACCTGCCAACGATGTTGGATAAACATTTATTTGGTGGTAGTCTCTTTTCCAATCATTATGCATTTGCAGTAATGATTGAAGGCGGAAATGGGGTTTCATTATTTTTTATGGTGAGTGGTTTTATTTTATCGCTTCCATTTATAAATGAAAGATTGAATAATGGAAAAAAAGTGGTTCTCAGTCAATATTATTTAAGAAGGCTTACCCGGCTGGAGCCGCCTTATTTAGTAGCATTGATAATTGCTTTTTTAGCAACCATGCTGGCAAAAAATTATTCGTTTGCAGATATGTTGCCGCATTTTGGCGCTTCAGCAGTGTATATGCACAATGTAATTTACGATAGTGCATCCCCTATATTGGGAGTAGCCTGGTCTTTGGAAGTGGAGGTTCAGTTTTATTTGTTAGCGCCATTTTTATGTTTTGTTTTTTTAATCCGCAATTCAATATTCAGAAGAGTATTATTGTTTTTATTAATTATACTGTTTGCATTATATGCATGGAAGCAAAATTTTGTGCAACCCACCATACTACCTCATTTTTTATGTTACTTTTTGGCGGGCATGTTGCTGGCCGATTTATATATGCTTAAACATCGGCCGTTATTGAATAATCGATTAGGCTTTGTATTGGGTATTTTAATTTTTGTGGGCAGCCCTTTTATTATCAGTGTAAATTTATTTAGCCTGTTCATATTAAAGTTTGTGTTGTTTATTTGCGCATTTTATTTAGTGCTTTTCAACGAACGATTGAAAATCATTTTTCAAAACCGATATCTTACGCTTATCGGGGGTATGTGTTATTCCATTTATTTATTACACACTTTAATTATATCCGTATTGTTCAATGGTTTAAAACAATGGGGCACCCTTGGGGGCGTAGCAGGTATTATTTTTTATACTGCAATTGCAATAGCCGCCGTTCTCATCATCAGTGCAATATTTTACAAGCTGGTGGAGCAGCCCTGTATGCGGAAGGGGTGGTGGCTCAGAAAGCGACCCTTCAAATAACCGGAACGAGCCATAGAAATCAGATTTTTTTTAAAAAAATTAATTAAACGCTTGTTTAATTTAAACAAGCGTTTAACTTTGCGTCCCTTAATAAGAATTTGATGGAGTATAGTGAAAAGCAATTGCAGATAATGAAAAAGGCAGAAAAGCTCTTTGCCGAAAAGGGCTATAATGGCACATCGGTTAGAGATATAGCCGAAAAGGCAGGTATTAATTTGGCAATGGTTTCTTACTATTTTGGCTCAAAAGAAAAATTGCTGGAAGCCGTTTTTGATTACAGAATTGGAATGACCAAACAGTTGCTGTCTGATATTCTCCACAAAACTAACCTGAGTTCTTTAGAAAAAATGAATCTGTTGATCGATGTTTATGTTAAAAAGATCATTGAACAACAACCGTTCAATAAAATATTGGCCCGGGAACAGGTAGTAAATACCACAGGGCATACTGCTAATTTAATTCTTCAAATGAAAAGAACCTATATGGATACTGTGTTGTCGCTTATTCGTGAAGGGCAAAAGAAAGGTGAGTTTCAGAAGCATATCGATGTGTCATTATTAATGACTACAATTATTGGCACTGCCAATCATTTGGTAACTACCAAACACTACTACAGGCAATTAAATAATTATGAGGAACTATCTGATGAAGCGTTTAATAAACTCATAGAAAAAAAACTACGGAATCATATCAAATTTATTCTTAAAGCATCATTGACCTATGAATCATAAGCAAATCGCTATTTCTTGTTTATTTTTTCTTTCTTCTCTTCCTGTTTTTTCGCAGGAAAAAAGACAATTAAACCTTGACGATGCAATCAATCTGAGTATAAACAATAGTAAGTTGCTTAAATTGAATCAGGCTAAGATTGATGAAGCAATGGCATCAGTAAAGGCTGCTGAGGATAATAAATTGCCAAATGCCAGCGTATCAGGTTCGTATTTAAGATTGGGCAATGCCAATGTGGACATGAAGACGGCAAATAATAATCCGGGTAATGGTGGCGGTGGATCTAAAACACCTGAAGTATCTCAGGCATTATATGGAATGTTGAATCTTTCAATGCCTCTATATACCGGTGGTAAAATAAAGTATGGAATTGAATCTGCTAAATATCTGGCTGAAGCAGTTAAACTGGATGCAGAAGATGATAAGGATGAATTAATTCAAAACACAATAGAGGCTTTTGCGAATTTATATAAAGCAAATACCGCTGTAATGTTGATGAAAGAAAACTTGCAGGCTGCTAAACAAAGAGTAACAGATTTGACGAATTTAGAAAAAAACGGACTGCTGGCAAGGAATGATCTTTTAAAAGCCGAATTACAAGCATCTAATGTGGAACAAAATCTGCTGGATGCAGATAATAACTTGCAATTCGCAAATCTGAATATGAATTTAATGTTGGGTTTTCCAAACAATACACAGCTTGTATTAGATACTGTTGGTATCGAGAAAAGAGATGAAGGTGATAAAGTGCTGAATGATTATATATCTGAAGCATTACAATCCAGAAAAGATCTGAAAGCAATATCATTCAGAAAAAAAGCAGCTGTGAACGGAGTTAAATCTGTAAATGCGGAAAAGTATCCGGGCCTTCAGGTATCCGGCGGATACATAGCGGCAGATATCCCCAACCTGATTACTATAACCAATGCAATGAATATTGGATTAGGTATTTCTTATAACGTATCTTCTCTATGGAAATTGAAGAGTAAAGTGCAACAGGCAGAAGCCAAAGTAAAACAGGTCACTCTCAATGAGGCCATGATGAATGATAATATAACATTACAAGTCAGCAAAGCCTACCTTTCATTGATGAGTAGCAGAAAAAAAATAGAAGTAAGTGAATTAGCCATGAACCAGGCTAAGGAAAACTATCGCATTGTAAAAAATAAATTTGACAACAGCTTGGCTACAACCACCGAATTGCTCGACGCAGATGCCGCTCAATTGCAGGCTACACTTGGCTATACTCTTACAAGAGCAGATGCCTATGTAGCTTATAATAAGCTATTGCAGGTGTCCGGAATTTTAGCATCTTCTTTAAAAAAATAATTTAACAGCTTAATAGAAAATTTAATGGAAACAGTTCAGCAAGAAACAAAAAGAAAAAAAAGAAATCCGGTCTTTCTTGTTCTTTTAGCACTTATCATTATTGGTGGCGGATGGTTTGGTTATATCAAGGTCAAGCATGCGCTGCATCACGAAGAAACAGATGATGCACAAGTGAGTGCTGATATCAGCCCGGTGATACCTAGGGTTTCTGGTTATATATTGGAAGTGAAAGTAGATGACAATCAGCTGGTAAAAAAGGGAGATACATTATTAGTTCTGGATAAGAGAGATTTTGAAATCAGATTGGAACAGGCAGAAGCAGCATTAGCAACTGCTCAAAGCAATCTGAATAGCGCCAAAGCAAGCACGAATGCCGCTAAAGCAAATATTGCTACATCTCAAGCTGCTATTGGCACTATCAATGAGCAGATCGAAGCTGCTAAAATATCACTACGCAGAGCAACAGATGATTTTAACAGATATATGAACCTTATCAAAGAACATTCTATAACACAACAACAATTTGAGCAAGCACAGGCAGCAAAAGAAGCCGCAGAAAAGCAAGTAGCTATTTTAGAAAGCCAAAAAAATCAAGCAGGTTCGCAAACCAATGCGGTAACTGCACAGAGTAATGCTGTTGGTGAGCAAACAGATGTTGCCGCAGCATCTATCCGTCAAAGAAAGGTAGATGTAGATGCAGCAAAACTCAATTTATCTTATACTGTTATTGTAGCACAGCAAGATGGCATGATATCTAAAGTCAATGTGCAACCCGGTCAGTTTGTGCAAGCCGGCCAGTCATTATTCAGTATTGTACATGGTAATGATATTTGGGTAGTTGCAAATTTTAAGGAAACACAAATAAAGAAAATGACAGAAGGGCAAAAGGTGTTTGTATATGCCGATGCCTTTTCTAAGCATAAATTTGAAGCAGTTCTTTCTTCTTTTTCACCTGCTACAGGAGCTACATTTTCTTTGCTGCCTCCAGATAATGCAACCGGCAATTTTGTAAAAGTAGTACAAAGACTACCTGTAAAAATTGAGTTCACTAATAAAGCGGACAGTATGTTGAAAAAACTAAGGCCGGGTATGAGTGTCAAAGTGGATGTAAATCTGGATTAAGAAAAAAATAATTTAAAAAAAGCAGCGCTTAATCAAAGTATGTCGCAAACCGAATCATTGGTTGAATATGGAGCCAGAAGAGTAGTAGTTACCGTAACGGCTATTGTATGCGCTCTGTTAGAAATTGTTGATACTACAATTGTGAACGTAGCCATCAAAGATATGCAGGGCAATCTGGGCGCTACCACATCAGAAATTGGTTGGGTAATTACAGCTTATGCTATTGGAAATGTTATCATCATACCAATGACAAGCTGGCTTTCTCAACAATTTGGCAGAAGAAATTATTTCGCAGCTTCAATTGTTATATTCACTGTTTGTTCTTTTTTGTGTGGAAATGCAAATGGTATTACCGAGTTGGTGATTTTTCGCTTTTTACAAGGCGTAGGCGGAGGTGCATTGTTGGTAACATCTCAAACTATCATTACTGAAAGCTACCCTCAGGAAAAAAGAGGAATGGCACAGGCATTGTATGGAATGGGCGTTATTGTAGGCCCTACGCTGGGTCCACCGCTGGGCGGATATATCATTGACACTTTTTCATGGCCTTATATTTTTTATATAAATATTCCCCTTGGTATTATAGCTACTTTGCTTACACTTCAGTTTGTAAGAAGCCCCAAGTACACCGAGAAAAGTAAAACAAGTGATATTGATTGGTTGGGAATTGCCCTTCTGACAATTTTTGTAGGCTCTTTACAATTTGTACTTGAAAAAGGACATGATGAAGATTGGTTTGACAGCTCACTGATTATTATATTTACCATTACGGCTTCACTCGGTGCTTTCTTTTTTGTTTGGCGAGAGCTTACTTATCGCAATCCTGTTGTTAATCTTCGGGTATTAAAAAACGGTAACCTTCGCACCGGCACCATTCTTTCTTTTATCTTAGGATTTGGTTTATACGGCTCTACATTTATTATTCCCTTGTACACACAAGCTACCCTTGGTTGGACTGCAACCCAGGCCGGGTTGCTGATGATTCCGGCTACACTTACCACAGCCGTGCTGATGCCGGTTATCGGAAAAATGTTACAAGCAGGAGTGAAACATCAACTGATGGCTGCATCAGGAATGTTTGTCTTTTTTATTTTCTGCATGTGGGGATATAAAATCCTGACACCTGATACCGGTGAAGATTCCTTTTTCTGGATGTTGATTTGGAGAGGTGTCGCTATGGCATTATTATTTATTCCCATTACTACACTGTCATTAAGTACACTCAAAGGAAAACAAATAGGAGAAGGAGCCTCTTTTACAGGTATGATGCGGCAATTGGGCGGATCATTTGGTATTGCCATCATTACTACATTTATGGCAAAACAACTAATTGTTCACCGCGCCGACCTTGCATCCAAACTGGATGTTAACAATGCTATTGTGCAGACAAGAGTGGCAGGTATGCAACAAGCATTAATAGCAAAAGGTGATGCACCGAACATTGCTTTGCAAAAAGCATATAAATTATTGGATCTTTCTGTTTTGAAGCAAGCATCAGTAATGTCATATATGGATGTCTTTTATTACATCGGACTCATGTTTCTTATTTGCGTTCCTTTTGTATTGCTGATACGTGGAAAGCTAAATAATAGCGAAAAGCCGGATTTAAGCTCTCTTCATTAAAATTAATTACAGTTCGGTTTGAATTTATTATCGTTGGTTGTTTTAGGAGTTGATTAGAAAAAATATTTAAGCTGCAGATATAGATTTCTTCCCGGCCTTGGTATATTTCCCCAGTCTAAATGGTCATGATATTTTTGGTCAAGGAAGTTTTCAACTCCCGACTGTATTTGCAATTCTTTTTTAAAAATCTGAAGTAAATATCCAAAACGTGCATTGAGCAGTGTATAACCGTACGTAAGGTCTTCGCCGGATTTTTTATCAAATCGAGTTTGTTTTGCCGATACTTCAGACTCCAGTTGAAACGAAAACCGACCGGCGAGATAGCGAATTGAAGAAATATTTTTGAGTGGAGAGATAAAAGGTAAAGGCTGCTTTTTATTATCAATTCCATAATTATATTTCAACGTAGCAATCAGTTCTATTCTGTTTATTGGCTTTGCCGATGCGGTAATTTCAAATCCTGATATATGAACAGCGCCAATATTGTTATACACTTTTACGCCTCTTGCTCCGTTTGTCATGGTACTATATTGTGAATTGATAATGCCAATAATGTAATTATTTATTCGATTGTAGAAAGCGGTTACCTGCAGTTTACTGTTCTTTAGATTGAATACTCCTGTTATTTCTCCCTGAAATGAAGACTCATTGTTAAGATTTGGATTGCCTATATAATCATAACCGTCACTACTGTTAAAAAGATAAAAGCCATACAACTCACTTGCTGTGCCGGCTCTCTCAGTAAAACTTAGGGCACTTATTATTTTGACATTTTTATTCAGGGTCTTATAAAGCTGAACTGATAAATTTTTAAGTAGTTTGGTTTTTTCTGATGAGGTATAGCCTAAAATACTAAGTTGGCTCTTGGCTTCATTTGTTAAAAGCGAATTATTTATAAAATCTGTTCTTGTATTTATTTGCAATTTGGCAGAACTGTCTAATGGCAATAACAAAGAAGCAGCAATACCAATTTGATCTCTACGATTGTCGGGCCAGGTAAGCATATACATAGGCAATTGGCCGGGTTGGTACATTGTCATTGATGCTTTTAAATAGTTTGACGATGCATCTGCTTTCAGCTGTAATCTGTTTTTACCTGCAAGTTTTAATTCTCCTTCAAAGAATCCTCCATAGGTTGTACTTTTTCCGGGCATATCCATGTGCATTGAAACATTCGGTCGTTTTGTATCATCCATAAAGTGTCTGACCTTGTTAGCGTATAATTTAGCTTTCCATTGTTCCCATTTTCGGGTATTTGTTTTTTGTTCAATACTTATGCTTGCAATTCTTGCGGAAGCATAACCTACATCCATTGGCAATGCAGGATATCCAATATTCCACCCGTCGTCTGTCAGTAAATCTGCTTTGATAAAAACATCCGATGTCAATCGATGCTTCACAGAGAGAGAATAATTAGCTTTTTCATATTGAGAAAAATTAATTGTTTCTCCACTACCGCTTCTGTAATTGTGGCTCTTTCTGTATGTAGCTCCTGCTTTGATTGCCCAGTTGGAAAAGCTATAGTTTAATTGCATAGCTTCATAAAAACTTTTAGCAGCCGATTGAAAGCCACTATGTACAACACCTGATATTTTATTATTTCCTTCAAAAGAAGGTTCTGCAAGTTTAAAGTTAATGGTGCCTCCAATTGTGGAGCCATTCAAAAATCCTGTAACCCCTGTTTGTACCTGAAGGTGCTCGAGATTCATAGGCTCTATATAAATTGATGCAGGATCCATCTTGTCAGTACAGGCTCCATGTATTCTCATTCCATCTACCAGCAGGTTTATCTGCCCCGCAGAATATGATCTTATAGCCGGCTCCATACCATAACTACCCCTTCTCAACAAAGAAATTTCAGGTAACCTGCTCATTATTTCTTCCAGGGTAGCTGCATTGTTTGCTTTGTAAAACGCTATTAATTTCTGTTGAGTAATTTTCTGTAATGACTTTATGGTAAGTTCTTTAAGTTCTACTATCCGACTGCTGTCGTCGCTCATATTTGATATATATTGCTGGCTGTATGTTAGTTGAGAGAAAGTGATACATAGCACAGCAGAAAACAAATTTTTCATGTAAAAAAATTTTGCGGGCAGTCGAGTCAACTGCCCGCCTGTTTTTAAATTATTAGAATTCTATGTCGAAATATTGGGTTGTATCTGCTACTGCTGTTCCCGACATAAAATCAAGATTAATTCTCCATAAACCGGTCATGGTAAAATTTACTTTTCCTTTATAATGCCCTTTGCCGACATGTACAGGATTAATATTATTGGGAGAACCATGACCCATTGAAGGCATTTCAGGTGTTATTGTAACTGATAAACTGCTATCTGCAGGCCAGCTCATCATCGATGTTTTTTTATAAATGGCGATTTCAAAATCATTGATGCCAATTTTTGGAGTGGAAGGCTCGATTAATGAAATGAAATATTTACTGCCATTATGCTGAGCGGTAAATGATTTTTGCTTTGACAATACAGGTTCTGTAATTGTAAGTGGAATCATAATAAGTCCTTCTTTGTCGGTTGTATTATTCAGCACTTTTATTTGTAGCGTCCAGCTTCCACTACCGGAAGGCATGGTAAAGGTTACACTGCAGGGAAACAGGTGGTTGATTGAATTTTCAGATTCAGGATTTTCAAATGGAGCGGAATGTGACATGGTGCCCATATTCATTATTGGAGTCAGATTCAGTTTAGCATTTTCTACTCTTTGGCCGGTGATAGAATCAAATAATGCTAAATAAAATTTTGAATATCCGGTATAAAGTGTAGTTCCCTTAGTGTACAAAGCTACTTTTGTAGCGGCACCATCTGCATAGCCTTCAGCTACTTTTGTTAATCCTGCCAATGGATCTGAGTTTGGATTTACCGGGCTTTTAGAGCAAGCAGCGAAGGTCAGCAGTACAATCGCAATGAGGTAATATTTTGAAATGGAGTGTTTCATAATTTATAAAATTAGTATACGTTAATATTGAGTACGTGAAAAGCCATATCACTGAAAAGCAGTGATAAAATCAAAATAGATTTAAAAAATGATTAGCAGACTGAGGGCGGATGGAAAATAGATCTGGAAAATGTAAAATAGTAAGTGGAAATTGGAGGAGCTGTAACAGTTATCGACGCATCAATTGGTGCTATGCTGAATAGAATGTGTGTGAGTGTGCAGGGAGCTGTTTCTTCCCATTTAATTTTTATGTTAGTCTTCTCTTCATTTTTTTCTTCTGCCTCTTTTATTTTCTTACTCAAATAACATTTGCCATTACAATGAAGCGATGGATTTTTTTTATTGATACAATGTTTCTGCGTAATTGCTTTTTGGTTTGCCATATACCATACGATAAGGCCTGCAGAATAAAATGTTTGCAGTGAAAACAAAGACAGGAAAATAAGTGAGATAACTTTTTTCACAAAGGCAAAATTCAAAAAACCTGAAAGGAGTGAGTATGATAATACTCAGTTTTCGGGATGATAAATCCCGTCATTTGCTCTTATAATCACCCATATTGATCTGCTCACTACAAAAACCTGTTTCCACTTCATCATTACTGCTTACAATGACGAGGCGGGAAGTGCAGTAGTCTTTTATTAAGTTTTGATAAACGCTTATTCCTTCTGTATCTAAATTGGTACAAGGCTCATCCAGCAATACGATAGTTGTATCAGAAAAAATACATTGCGCCAGCTTCACCCTTTGCTTCATGCCCGATGAGTAGTAGCGTATTTGCTTGTGCTCCGCTTTTGAAAGCCCTATCTTTTCAATAATAAATGGTATTTCAACACCTGCTAAAAAAGGTTTGAAGCTTTGATGAAATTCCAGAAACTCTCTCACCGTCATCTCTTCTATTACTTCCAGGTATGGGGCGCAAATGGAAATATGTTTGTACACCGATTCGGCAGATACTTGTTTTTGCTCTTGCTCATAAATTATTTTTCCTTCATTCAACATCAATGCACTGCCTATGGCTTGTAGCAATGTGCTTTTGCCCGAGCCATTGGGCCCGGAAATAGCATAAGCATTACCCGATTGAAATTGATATTGAAAGTGCCGAAACACCCATTCACGGTTGTACCGCTTGCCTGCATCAGATAGGGAGATCGTCATCGCTGCTGCCTTTGGTGAAGCGTTTGATAATGCCACGGCCACTTTCGCGGATAAAGGTTACGATTTCATCCCGCTCATCCGTTGCCGGCATTTCTTCTTCTAAGTATTCAATGGCCTGACTGGTGTTCATACCCTTGTTATATAGTACCCGGTAAATATCAAGAATATGATTGATGCTTTCTATACTAAAACCACGACGCTTTAACCCGATAGAATTTACTCCTGCATAACTCAAAGGTGTACGTCCGGCCTTAATGTAGGGCGGCACATCTTTACTTACCAGTGAGCCACCGGCTACAAATGAATGGGCTCCAATTTTTACAAACTGATGTACCGCACACATACCGGCAAGTATGGCCCACTCGCCTATGGTAACATGGCCTGCTACCTGTGTGTTGTTGCTTACGATTACATGATCGCCTACCAGACAATCGTGTGCAAAATGCGAATAAGCCATGATGAGGCAATTGCTGCCAATCACCGTTTTTTCGCGGTCTTTGGTGCCGCGGTTTACAGTTACAAATTCTCTGATAGTGGTATTATCGCCAATATGTACCGTTGAATATTCGCCCTGAAATTTTAAGTCCTGCGGAATGGCTGCTATAACAGCACCGGGAAATATGCGGCAGTTTTTACCTATTCGGGCGCCTTCCATTATGGTTACATTGGAACCAATCCAGGTGCCATCACCTATTTCTACATCCTGATGGATGACAGTAAAGGGGTCAATCTTCACATTCGTTGCCAGTCTGGCATTAGGATGAATGTAAGTATGCGGATGAATCATATAATATATTGTAGAAAGGTTTTGGCAACCCGGCGTTTCCGGTGTAGGCGTGCAAAGTTAGCAGATAAGCCTAAAAACTGAAGTTTTTTTACAATTTGACTGTTAAAAAACGGCCAAAGACAAACGGATGACTGAAGAATGTAAAAAATCAATGTTTACACTGTAAATTTGCAGTTGAACATGAATTCTAATCTGGATATATTATCCGTGGCCTACAATCAGCCTTTAATGCAGGAGCAAATGGCATTATTGCAGGAGAAACAACAACCCATTCCCGGTTCGGTTCAATATACTATTAAAAGATATTACCGGCAGCCGCACTGGAATGTTGAAGATACCGGGTTGATGATATATAATTATCAGGGCAATAAGTCAAAGGAAAATTATCTGGAATTGAAATATTGTTTTAGCGGAAATGTCTATTGCCGCAAAAAAGATACGGAATGTGATATGTGCCAGTACAGTGCTTCTAAAAGCTGTATGGAAAGAGTGGATAGTGTGGATGTGGTGAGCTTTCGTTTTTCGGCCAGGCAGTTGAGCCAGTTTGTAAAGCCACGCAAGGGAGCCGATAATCTTACTGATGATATTTTGAATTTTAAACACGCCACTTCGTTTAGCAAAGCCATGCCCCTTTGTGGCAAAACCCGTATGGTGCTGGAAGCTTTATTGAATCATACTTATTCCGGCTCGCTTGAAAATATTTTTGTAAACGCCCAAACGCAGATGCTCTTACTCTACAGTCTGGATTGTATGCTGGGCGAAAAAGAAATTGACACCATTCATTGTAAGTTTCTGGCCAATGAAGCCGACCGGGAAAAAATCATCAAAGCCCGTGAAATATTAATTGGTCATATCGGCAATCCCATTACCATTAAGGAACTGAGCCGCAAAGTCGCCATTAATGAATGTTATCTGAAAAAAGGGTTTAAAGAATTATTCGGTACTACGGTTTTTGATTTTTATCAAAGCCAGCGTATGGAACATGCCAAATACCTGCTGTATGAAAAAGGACTAAGCGTTACTGAAGTTTCTATGCTGCTGGGCTATTCATCCATATCCCACTTCTCCACTGCATTTAAAAAGCATACCGGATTGAAGCCCTGTGAACTGTTGTTGAGATAAAAACTACTTCAATATTTTTGCTGAAACGGTTATGATTTCCCAAATTATTTTTTCACCTTTGCATTGGTGAAATTATTTGCTTTCATAATGTCGGTTGTAGTTATCACACTATCTTGCTTTCCCTGCAATGATGCGGCTTGCGAGTCGGTAACCTATCAGACCGAATTTAAATTGGACAATCAAACAGGTTGTCCCGCCGAAAGTCATCATGCAGATGCTTGTACCCCTTTTTGTAACTGTAGCTGTTGCGCTACTGCATTTTATGAGAATGTAAATGCACTTCCGGCCCACACAATTACATTTCAAACTACAAATAAACAGCCTTTCGTTTCTGATCATGCTTTAGACATTTCGCTCCCGGTATGGCAGCCTCCACAGTTAGGGTAATTCTTATTTTTTAGCACTCATTTATTGACAGGTACATACTACTGGCCTGCATTTATTTTTTACCCAACATAATTTTTACATGTTAAACAGTATTATACATTTTAGTATAAGAAATAAACTCATTGTGGGATTAATGACACTGGCACTCATCAGCTGGGGTGTGTGGAGTGCCGGAAAGTTGCCGCTGGATGCTGTACCCGATATTACCAATAATCAGGTACAAATCATAACGCTTGCTCCTACATTGGCTGCACAAGAAACGGAACAATTGATTACTTATCCCATTGAGCAAAGCCTGGCCAACCTGCCCGACCTTGAAGAAATGCGTTCTATTTCAAGATTTGGTTTATCGGTTATCACGGTAGTATTTCAAGATGATATTGATATTTATTTTGCCCGACAATTAATCAATGAAAAATTAAAAGAAGCCGAAGAAAATATTCCGAAAGGGCTGGGCACTCCCGAAATGGCTCCTGTGAGTACGGGTTTGGGAGAAATTTACCAATACATAATTCATCCAAAGAAAGGCGCTGAAAATAAATACAGTGCAATGGACCTGCGTACCATGCAGGACTGGATTGTGGCAAGACAACTATACGGCACACCCGGTGTGGCCGAAGTAAACAGTTTTGGAGGTTTGCTAAAACAGTATGAAGTATCGGTAAATCCCAACAAACTAAAAGGGATGAATGTAACCATCGCCGAAATTTTTTCTGCATTGCAAAAAAATAATGAAAATACCGGTGGTGCTTACATTGATAAAAAACCAAATGCCTATTTCATTCGTGGTATTGGATTAATCCATTCAATGGAAGATGTAAACAATATTGTGATAAAGAAAGTAAGCAATATTCCGGTGTTGATAAGAGATGTAGCTGAAGTAAAGCTAGGCAATGCCGTGCGATATGGTTCGGTAACATACAACGGAGAAAAAGAAGTAGTAGGCGGAATCGTAATGATGCTGAAAGGAGGAAATAGCGCCGCAGTGGTTGAGCGTGTAAAGCAAAAAATAGAAACCATACAAAAAGCACTGCCCGATAATGTAGAAATAGAACCCTATCTGGACAGAACAGAACTGGTAAACCGTGCTGTGAGTACCGTGAAATTAAATTTACTGGAAGGTGCTTTAATTGTACTGCTGGTGCTCATACTTTTTCTGGGCAACCTTAGAGCCGGATTGATAGTAGCCTCAGCCATTCCATTATCTATGTTGTTTGCATTGGGTATGATGCGTTTGTTTGGCGTAAGTGCCAACCTGATGAGTCTGGGAGCAATTGATTTTGGTTTGATAGTAGATGGTGCTGTAATTATTGTAGAAGCAACCTTACATTTTCTCGCTACAAAAAAAATAACCGGAAGGCTGTCGCAACAACAAATGGATGAAGCCGTGGAAAGCAGTGCCAAAAAAATGATGAGCTCGGCAGCATTTGGGCAAATTATCATTCTGATTGTTTATCTGCCTATACTTTCCTTACAGGGAATTGAAGGAAAAATGTTTCGCCCCATGGCTCAAACGGTAGGCTTTGCCATATTGGGAGCCCTGATACTTTCGCTTACCTACATTCCCATGATGTCTGCTTTGTTTCTTTCAAAGCAATCAACCTACAAAAAAAATATTAGTGACAGGCTGATGGATTTCTTTCAGCGGGTATATGCGCCATTGATACGATGGGCTATCAAACTAAAATATGCGGTGGTGGGTGCAGCAGTAGCCTTACTGGTCATTGCAATGATAATATTTGGAAGAATGGGTGGCGAGTTTATTCCACAATTAAAAGAAGGTGATTTTGCTTTTCACTGCATACTGCCACAGGGTACTTCGCTTACGCAAAGTGTAGAAACATCTATGCAGGCAAGCCGTATCATCAAATCTTTTCCAGAAGTAAAAATGGTAGTGGGCAAAACCGGCAGTGCCGAAGTGCCTACCGATCCTATGCCGCCGGAAGCTTCAGACTTGGTTATCGTATTAAAACCCAGAAGCGAATGGAAAACAACAAAAGATTATAATCAACTGGCAGCAATGATGTTGGAAAAGCTGAAGGTAATTCCCGGTGTTTTCTTTGAAGCATCGCAACCCATACAAATGCGCTTTAATGAATTGTTGACAGGTGTAAGACAAGATGTAGCTATTAAAATTTTCGGAGAAAATATTGATACACTGGCAAGCATGGCACCACGGGTTGCCAAAATTGTACAGACGGTAAAAGGTGTAACAGAGCCGCAGGTAGAAAGAACGGTGGGCCTGCCTCAGATTACAATTCAATACGACCGTGCTAAGATTGCTGGCTATGGATTGAATATAGAAGACATCAATCACACCATCAGTACAGCCTTTGCAGGTGAAGCCGCAGGCGTGATATTTGAGAACGAAAGAAAATTTGACCTGGTAGTAAGGCTCGACAGTGCCAGCAGAACTTCTATTGATGATGTAAGTAATTTATTTGTGGCCACCAACGATGGCAACCAAATTCCATTATCACAGGTTGCCAGCATTTCTTTTAAAGAAGGCCCGGCACAAATAAGCAGGGAAGAAGGTAAACGCAGAATTGTAGTGGGCTTTAATGTAAAAGGCAGAGATGTGGCCAGTGTGGTAAAAGAAATTCAGAAAAAATTGAGTGCCGTAAAAATATTACCCACCGGATATTATTATACTTATGGGGGCACTTTTGAAAATTTACAAAAAGCATCTGCCCGATTAAAAATTGCGGTACCGCTTGCACTGGCACTGATATTTCTTTTGCTCTACTTCACCTTTGGGTCTATCAAAGAATCTTTATTGATTTTTACAGCCATTCCTATGAGTGCCATTGGCGGCGTCTTTGCATTAATTGTAAGAGGAATGCCATTCAGCATTTCGGCAGGTGTTGGATTTATTGCCTTGTTTGGCGTGGCTGTATTAAATGGAATTGTACTCATCAGCACTTTTAATCAGTTGGAAAAAGAGGGAGTGAAAGATATCATTCAACGAGTATTGGAAGGAACCAAAATCCGTTTGCGGCCTGTTTTAATGACAGCCACAGTAGCTTCATTGGGTTTTATACCCATGGCATTATCAACCGGTGCCGGCGCTGAAGTTCAGAAGCCATTGGCCACCGTGGTAATAGGCGGATTAATTACGGCTACATTTCTAACGTTGGTTGTGTTGCCGCTACTTTATATCATCTTTTCAACAAGAAGAAATATGAAATTAAAACCCAAAACGACCTTTAGCTTATTGATGTTGTTTTTGATATTTACAAACAACGTATTTGCGCAGCAACCTAATGCAAAAAGTGTAAGTTGTGAAGAAGCCATCGGTCTTGCAAAAAATAATCTGCTGTATGAAGTAAATAAGCAGCAGATAATAAAAGGCAAAACACAAATGAACACAGCATCGGCATTTCCAAAAACCGGTGTATTTGCAGAAAATGAAGATATAAGACCTTCCGATAACAAAGGCATTTTAAAAATTGGCATTTCACAGTCTATTGCCTGGCCCGGTTTATATAAAGCACAGAAAAATCTTTATGGTGAGCAGTTAAAATTCTACAGCATGACTGAGGCTGCCATAGAAGTACAATTGAAAAGAGAAGTTAGAAAAGTGTACTTTGAGCTTTGGTATTTGCAGGATAAACAATTATTGTATCAACGATTAGACAGTATCTATAAATCACTCCATGCAGCTGCCATACTGAAAGTAAAAACCGGCGATAGCCCCGGGCTCGACAGTATAGCCGCCAATGTACGCATGAGGGAGCTACAGGCTCAAATGCTACAGATAAGCAAGGAAATGACAATTCAACAGCAATCGCTGATGCAATTATTAAACACGACGGAAGTTTTGCTGCCGCAACGATTGCCATTAGAAAAAGTGAACCTGCCTTTGATTGTAACGGACAGCGTGCATCCCGTTTTGTCATTGCAAACACAAAACATCAACATCGCCAATGCAGGAGTTCAGGTGGTGAGGAATGAAAACAAACCGGAGTTTTCAGGAAGGTTCTTTACTCAAAGGTTGTGGGGTGCCAAAGATCCTTTATCAGGATTTTCCATAACAGCGGCGTTTCCATTATTTGGTGTAAAAGCCTATCAGCAGAAAATAAAATATGCACAGGCCGAAGTCGTATTGCAGCAAAAGCAATATGATTATGATTCGCAAATAATGCAAACACAGAAAATGCAACTGCAACAAGAAGTAGAGAAAAATCAAAGCATGTTATCTTTCTATGAAAGTGCTGGATTAAAGCAGGCGGAATCCATTATCAAAGCAGCTACATTGGCTTATCGTGCCGGCGAAATTAGTTTTGCCGAGCTCTCACAATTCCTGACTCAGGCAATTGAGATTCAAAAAAACTATCTCGATAATCTCAATGGCTACAATCAATCAGTCATTCAATATTATTATTACTCAAACCAATAAAAAAATCAGAACGATGAAACGAATATTATTTCCAGCAATATTATTTTTCAGTCTTGGTTTTATTTCTGCCTGTGGTGGTAAAAGCAGTACTAATGAAGAGCCGCAAGCCAAAGAAGAAAAGCATGAAGACGAAAACAATGAACCCGGAACAACTTCACTCACGCAAGCACAGATGAAAGCAATAGGCGTAGAACTGGGCGTGATTGAAGACAAAGAATTGACATCGTCATTAAAAGCTACCGGAGTTTTGCAGGTACCCAATCAAAACAAAGCAAGTATAAATTCAATTTATAGTGGAGTTGTAAAATCATTATTGGTACAGCCGGGAAGCAAAGTATCAAAAGGGCAAACAATAGCAACGATTGGCAATCCTGATTTCATTCAGGCACAAAGTGAGTACTTGAATGTAAATACAAAAATTACATTGGCCGAACTGGAAGTAAAACGTCAAAGAGAATTGAACGCAGGAAACGCTGGAGCCTTAAAAAATTTGCAGGCTGCAGAAACGGAATTGAGAACCTTGCGCAACCTAAAATCAACCCTGGCACAACAAATACAATTAATGGGCATCAACCCTGCCAGACTTTCGAGTGGCAAATTAATTTCGGTACTGGCAGTTACCAGCCCCATCAGTGGTGTAGTAAGTGATGTAAAAGTAAAAATGGGCAACTATGTAGATGTAACTACACCGGTAGCCGAAGTGGTGGACAACAGTCAATTGCATCTGGATCTGTCTGTTTATGAAAAAGACTTGCCGGTATTAAAGAATAATCAACTCATACATTTTACGCTAACCAATAATCCCGGCAAAGAATACGATGCTCAGATATTTTCGCTGGGCTCTTCATTTGAAGGAGAAAGCAAAGCAGTATCTGTACACGCAAAAGTGATGGGCGATAAAACCGGGCTGATTGATGGTATGAATGTAACAGCCATTATCAGCCTGGAAAAAGCAACCGTGCCAGCCGTTCCTACAGAAGCGATTGTAACCATTCAGGGGCAGGATTATATTTTTATTGTATCAGATAAAGAAGCGGAAGCACACGATTACAAGGAAGGAAAAGATTCGGTGTTGCATGATGATAAAGAAAATCATGATCAGAAAGAAGCAGCAACAATGCATGATGAAGATAAACGTATTACATTTAAAATGATACCGGTTGCAAAAGGCACGACCGAAGTTGGTTATTCGCAAATTACATTGTTGAAAGAAATTTCAAAAGATGCGAGGGTAGTGGTGAAAGGGGCTTTTTTTGTAATGGCAAAATTGACGAATGCCGGCGAAGGAGAACATGCACATTAACATAATTGAAACGAAACACTATGTATTTTTACTGCATTAAATTATATAAAAATGAACAGACTCAATTGCTGGAAATGCGTAGTCATGCTTTCTGCTTTGATGGCATTGGCCGCAGGTATGTAAATTCAATCAATCATTAATAATATGGAAAGTGCAACAGTTAACCTGATTGCACTTTTTTTATAAAAAATTTTAAACGAATATGGTTCATGAAGATCCTAATCATAAACATCAATACGATGCAGCCGGTAGGCAACTATGCTGTACACAGGAAGAAAAAATTTACACACAGGCAGGAGCCAAAGAACTTTTGCAAAAAGGACACTCACACGACGATGGGCACAATCATGATGGCCATGACCATGATCATGAGTCGTCTGGCAGAGCTGTTCAACAATTTTTACCAGCCATCATCAGTTTTGTTTTGTTAATGCTCGGACTGGCTTTTGATAACAACTGGTTACCTCGCCCCGTATTTTTTAAAGAATACATCCGGCTGGGCTGGTACATTGCGGCCTATTTGCCCGTTGGCATACCGGTGATGAGGGAAATGCTGGATTCTATCGCCAAAAAGGAAATCTTTTCAGAATTTACCCTAATGGTTTTAGCAACGGTAGGTGCCTTTGCGATAGGTGAATATCCTGAAGGTGTTGCGGTAATGCTTTTTTATGCCGTAGGTGAAGTGTTTCAGACACTGGCTGTTAAAAGGGCCAAGGCAAATATTAAATCACTGCTGGATCAGCGGCCCGATGAAGTAACGGTGTTGGAACATAATCAGCAAAAACAGGTTCATGCAAAAGACGTAAGCATTGGCTCCATTATACAGTTGAAGCCCGGCGAAAAACTGGGATTGGATGGCGAATTGATTTCTGATACCGCTACATTTAATACCGCTGCACTTACCGGCGAAAGCAAACCGGACACCAAAGCAAAAGGTGAAGCCGTACTGGCAGGTATGATTAACCTGAACACGCTTTCATTGGTAAAAGTAACTACGGCTTATACCGACAGTAAACTCAGTAAAATATTAGAACTGGTACAAAACGCAACGGCTCAAAAAGCACCCACAGAATTATTTATTCGCAGGTTTGCAAAAATTTATACACCCATTGTAGTATTACTGGCTGTTGCCATTTGCCTGCTGCCTTATTTTTTTGTAAATAATTATCAGTTTAACGAATGGCTGTATCGGGCATTAATTTTTTTGGTTATCTCCTGTCCTTGTGCATTGGTTATTTCTATTCCGTTGGGATATTTTGGCGGCATAGGTGCGGCAAGTAGAAATGGCATATTATTTAAAGGAAGTAATTTTTTGGATGTAATGGCCGGCATTAAAAACGTGGTTGTAGATAAAACAGGAACCATGACGGAAGGGGTTTTTAAAGTACAGGAAGTTGTCATGAAGCCGGATGTAAACAAAGAAGCAATCCTGCAAATGGTAAATGTGCTGGAAAGTCAAAGTACACATCCGGTGGCAACCGCCATACATCAATATGTGGGGCCTGTCGATCATACAATAAAACCAGAAAGGGTTGAGGAAATTTCAGGTCATGGACTAAAGGCTTTCATTGACAATAAGGAAATATTGGTTGGCAATTTTAAGTTGCTTGATAAATTCGGAATTGATTACGATGTGGATACATCCGATATCGCTTACACTACTATTGCCATTGCTTACGATAAAAAATATGCAGGCTATCTTACCATTGCCGATAGTATAAAAGCAGATGCAAAAGAAGCGGTTGATCAATTGAAAGGTATGCATATTTCGCTTACTATGTTGAGTGGCGATAAGCGTAAAGTGGTGGACTATGTAGCTGCGCAGTTGGGTATTCAAAATGCTTATGGCGATTTACTGCCCGAAGACAAAGTGAATAAAGTAAACGAGATAAAAAATAGAAACGAATCAGTGGCATTTGCAGGCGATGGGGTGAATGATGCACCGGTAGTGGCTCTTAGTGATGCGGGTATTGCTTTTGGCGGACTGGGTAGTGATGCTACTATTGAAACAGCAGACATTGTAATTAAGGATGACAAGCCCATCAAAATTCCAATGGCAATTAAAATTGGGAAGCAGACCAAACGCATCGTTTGGCAAAACATTGCGCTGGCATTTGGCATAAAATTGATTGTGTTGATTTTAGGTGCCGGCGGCCTGGCTACGATGTGGGAAGCTGTATTTGCAGATGTAGGTGTGGCATTGTTGGCTATAATGAATGCAGTAAGAATACAAAGGATGAGGTTTTGAAAATGATATTTACAATTATTATTGTTTAATTTATTTTTGTAAGTACTTATTTTAAGCTTGACCATATTAAGACAAATATTTCCAATGTTTATATCTGTATTAATATTCGAATTTCATTTCTCATCAACTTCTTCCTATGAAAAGGACAATCAGGTATTATAGTATATTGTGGTTTCGAAATGATTTGACTGCCGGTCTCTCTGTTTTTTTTGTCGCTTTACCATTGTGTCTGGGTATTGCTTTAGCTTCGGGTGCGCCCCTGTATTCCGGTTTGTTGTCGGGAATTATTGGAGGCATTGTAGTTTCTCTTATTAGTGGGTCACATTTGGCAGTATCGGGTCCTGCGGCGGGACTTACCACCGTAGTAAGTGCATCTATTTTGGCGCATGGAGAGTATAAAGTTTTTTTACTTGCTGTAATCGTTGCCGGTTTGTTTCAACTGCTGTTGGGATTGCTAAAACTGGGAGTAATTGCCAATTATTTTCCTTCGGCCGTTATCAAAGGTATGCTGGCAGCTATAGGTATAATTTTAATTTCAAAACAAATACCTGTAGCATTGGGCTACGATCAACCCGACTTTTGGACCAGTGGTCTTCAAAGTTTATTTACAGGGGATCAGATTTTTGGAAATCTTCAAAATTTCAATCAGCATATTTCCAGAGGTACGATAATTATTTCTGCCATTTCACTTTTGCTCTTAATTTTCCTGCAATTGCCGGTTGCCAAAAAATTAAAAGTGATTCCCACTCCACTTTTGGTAGTTGTAGTAGCTGTTGTTGCTAATTTAATTTTTATGAATCTTGCAGATGGACTTTCGCTGAAGCCGACACAACTGGTTAACATCCCTTCAAATATATTTGCCGATATTTCATTTCCCGATATTTCAAAAATTTTTTCATCTACTTCCATTTGGAAAGATGGACTTATCATTGGACTATTGGCAACGTTAGAAACCTTACTTTGTATAGAAGCAATTGATAAACTGGATTGGCGCAATCGAATCACACCTGTAAACAGAGAACTGATTGCACAAGGAATTGGAAACATAACCTGTGGTTTTATGGGTGCAATTCCTATTACCGCAGTCGTAGTAAGAGGCTCTGCCAATGTAGATGCAGGTGCCCGCACCAAATTGGCCGCATTTACGCATGGCCTTTTTTTATTACTGGCAATTTTATTAGTTCCTTTTTTACTCAATAAAATTCCTTATGCCTGTCTGGCTGCTATATTAATTATGACTGGTTACAATCTTACCAAACCCCATCTTTATAGACACATGTGGAAACTGGGATTAAAACAGTTTCTTCCGTTTATGATTACCATTATCGTCATTATTGCTACCGATTTATTGATTGGGGTTAGTATAGGGCTGTTGATTGCCATTTATTATATTATTCAAAACAATTTCAGAGCCGAATACAAAATCATAAAGACCGTAGAAAACGATGTGGAAGTATTTAATATAAAACTGAATTCTGATGTTACTTTTTTAAATAAAGCAAACCTGAAAAAAGCACTGGATGAAGTGCCGCCACATTCCAAACTCACCATTGACGGCAGCCATTGCAATTTTATTGATTATGATATTCTGGAAATCTTTAGCGAATATGAAAATAAAGCAAGAGAAAGAAAAATTGAACTTACTTTGAAAGGAATTAAAAAAGTATCAGTTATTTCAGTACATTAATTTTAGTTATTTGATTTTCATTAGTCCTTCTTTAATACAATCCTCCTATTTTTATTCTTTTTTACTCATGATTGAAAGCTAAATGAAGAAACTGCTTGTCATTTCATCGCTGATTTTTGTTCCGCTGCTCTTGGTTTCATTTATTACAAGGGAGTCGGCCTCTCAGGCAAATCGTTTGCGAAAAATCTATTCGCAACATCCATCACAATGGCCTGCACCATTTGTAGATGATAATGTAAAATGGACAGAACTGGGTTTGATACCCCCAAGTCCGATTGAAAATCAAAAAGACTCATTACAAAATATTATTGCATTGGGTAAGGCATTATTCTTTGATCCCCGGCTGAGCAGCTCCGGAAAAATAAGCTGCGCCACCTGCCACGACCCCGCACTGCACTGGACTGATAAAAAAGAAAAATCAATAGGACATGAAGGTGCCACCACGCAGCGGAATGCACCTACCATATTAAACAGCTGGGTGTATCACAAACTGTTTTGGGATGGCCGTGCCCGTGATTTGCAAGATCAAGCTTTCGGGCCTATAGAAAGTGAATCGGAAATGAACAGCGAAATGCCGGATGTAATAAGAACGATCAGAAAAATAAAAGGCTACCGGGAATTTTTTGAAAAAGCATTCGGCAAAAACGAAATCAATCCCGATAGAATGACGGAAGCCATTGCAGTATTTGAAAATACAATTGTGAGCAATAAAAGCAAGTTTGACCGCTTTCTGGAAGGAAATAAAAAGGCACTATCAAACAGTGAACTACGTGGATTACATTTATTTCGTACAAAGGCCAGATGCATGAACTGTCATCATGGGGCATTGATGACCGATAATCTTTTTCATAATATTGGCACCGCAGGCGCAGATGTAGGATTGTATAAAGTAACCCATGCCGATGCCGATAGTGGAAAATTTAAAACTCCTTCTTTGAGAGAAGTGATGCACACCGGCCCATGGCTGCACGATGGCTCTTTAAAACATATTGAAGCTGTGATAGAAAGGCTGAATGAACCCGCCATGAATAGCCAGATAAGCCACCTGATTCGACCTTTACATTTGAACAAAAATGAAAAAAAGGATTTGATCTCATTTTTAATTGCCATTTCAGCGCCGGCTCCCCATTTTGAAAAACCTGTTTTACCGCAATAAGCAACTATTTGGAATAAAATTTTATCTTTACCCTCTTAACTTATAAAACTTAAAAAATAAACAGATATGAAAAAGCTATTACTTACATTTTTTGTAGCCGGTTTAGGATTAACTACACAGGCACAGCCGCCGGCCGGAGAGGCAAAGGTGGGTGACTGGTATGGTGAAAAAATAACGGCAACAGATTTTGTACCGTTACAGGATGTTGCTGCCAAACTGAATGCCGGCAGTGCCGAAAAAGCAGATGTAAAAGTAAAAGCTAAAATCATAGATGTATGTCCCAAAAAAGGTTGCTGGCTCACACTGGAACTTCCTAATGGAGAAACAGCAATGGTAAAAATGAAAGACTATGGTTTCTTTTTGCCCCTGGCTGCCAAAGGAAAAACAGTGGTAATAGATGGCGAAGTAAAATTGAAAACGACTTCTGTTGATGAATTGAAACACTATGCCGAAGATGCCAAAAAATCGCAGGCAGAAATTGATGCAATCAAAGAACCCAAAAAAGAAGTGAGAGTTACTGCCAAAGGAATATTGGTGGTTGAGTAAAGTAACCATCAAATAATATTTAGTCCCGCTTTATTGGCGGGATTTTTTTTGCTTTTATAAAATGAAAAATTTTTGTTGTCAAATTAATCTGTCATATTTCTGTCAGTTTCCTGATTGCGAAAAACAAGTTTCCCGATACAGTTAATAGATTAGATCTGTGCTCCTCACTTTTGCGCCCTGCAAAGAATTTTATTTCTTGTCAATGATTTTTGTCATACAGTTTTGTGATAACAGTTTTTCAGATGTCATTTTTCTGTAAAACATAACAAAAGACATTTTTCCTGACAATAGCATGATAAAAGAATAAATACCATGCAACAAACTTTGCAACCACATAATGACACTTATGAGAAAAATTTACATCTCCTTTCTATTAGCGATTGTTAGCCAGTCAGTTTTCGCACAGTTAGATACTTTAAAAACTTTGGGTGAAGTGGTCATCACCGGACAATACAAACCTCAATCGGTAAAAAATTCTGTTTATCAGGTTCGGGTTATTAATAGCGAACGTATCAGACAGAGTGGTGCTACGGAAATAAAACAGGTATTGGCCAATCAACTGGGATTTCGTTTTAGCAACGATAATACAATTGGCACTACTGATGTTCAGTTGATGGGCATGAGTGGCCGAAATGTTAAGATTTTATTGGATGGCGTTCCTATGGTTGATCGTGGCGATACCCGTGAAAGCCTGAACCAGGTGGACGTAAATACGATTGAAAGAATTGAAATTGTAGAAGGCCCCATGTCGGTTTCTTATGGCTCTGATGCGCTGGCGGGTGTTATCAACATCATTACTAAAAAGAATGAAAAAAACAATCTTACTGTTTCCGCAAAACTGCAGGAAGAAACAGCAGGCAGTGAATACTATCCCTTCAGCTATAAAGGCGCACATCTGCAAAATGTAAATATTGGGTGGAATAAAAATAGTTGGAACTTTTCAGTTGGTGGCACACATAATGATCAGGATGGCTTTGGCGGAGATGCTTATGGCCGAAACAAACAGTGGAAGCCAAAAGAACAATGGCTTGGACACACAAGAATGGGTTATGAAAACAGGCGCTTCAATATTTATTATCGTTTGGATGCATTGCAGGAAAACATCATCAGCCGCGGCGCTATTAATATGAATACTTATAAAGCAGTGGATCAGCGTTATGCTACCGACAGGTTTACACATCAATTGCAAGGCGGATGGAAAATTAATTCCAAAATGCAGCTCAACGGACTGATGGCATATACCGATTATGAACGCCGCACCAATACCACTCGCCACGATTTTGAAAAAGGAACTGATGAATTGACTACCGGGCTGGGAGAGCAGGATATTTCAAAGTTCAACAGTTTTGTTTACAGAACCACATTGCAATATACAGTTGTGCCTGCATTATCATTACAGCCGGGCATAGATATCAATCGTGAATCGGCCAGTGGTGAAAGAATAGAAGGTAAGCCCGTCATTACCGATTTTGCAGCGTTTGTATCTGCTGAAATAAAACCTAATAGTAAAATAAATCTGCGTCCGGGTTTACGTTTTATTCACAACTCGGTTTATGATGCACCGCCCGTTGTTCCTTCATTCAATGCAAAGCTGATATTGAGTAAAACACTGGATTTGCGTCTGGCTTATGCTTATGGTTTTCGTTCGCCTGCTTTGCGAGAACTGTATTTCAGTTTTCATGATGTAAACCACGATATAGAAGGAAATAAAAATCTGAAAGCCGAACATTCCAATAGCTTTTCTGCTTCTTTGGGATGGACACCTGTAAAAAGTACAGGATTAAAATACAGCAGCACCCTTACCGGATTTTACAATGTATTCAACAACCAGATTGACCTGGCGCTCAGCACTACCAACGCCAACCTCTATACTTATTTTAACATCAATCAGTCAAAAACAACCGGGGCTACATTGAATAATACATTGGGCTGGAAAAATCTTTCAGCCAATTTAGGCTTTTCTTATATCGGTTATTATGCAAGTGTGTTTAATGATCCTGTTTACACTAAAGCCGATAATCGTGATTTTCTATGGACACCCGAAATAAATTCAAACATCAGTTACAATATCACGAAGCTAAAAACAAAACTGGGTTTGTTTTACAAGTTTACAGGTAAGCGTCCTTCGTTTGTTTTTGGTGAAGATGCATCGGGCAATGGTATTGTATATGTTGCCAATGTAACTTCATATCATTTAGCCGATTTTACCATTACATCACAAGTGCATCCGATGATAACACTTTGTGGCGGGGTGAAGAATATTTTTGATGTAACCCATATCAGCAATACAGCTACGGGCGGCGGCATGCATGCTGTCAACGGTGCTGTACCCATAAGCTATGGCCGTTCTTTTTTTCTGGGTTTACATTTTCAATGGAATAAAAAATACAAATAGAACAAAAAAATAAATTTTATGCGCAAAGCTTTATTCATATTTACTGCTTTTACGGCAAGCCTGTTTGTTGCCTGCAAAAAAGATCATGATCCCATTTTCAATGTGCCACCCACCAATGGGGCACAGGTACAGTTGAACGGTCTTATAAGTAGCGAGCCGGGTAGTGCAGCGGGCAATTCCGTTTATCTTGATTTAAGTTCGGGTACCACAACTCCGGTAGCAAGGGCAAGCTGGGATCTGGGTTTTTATTGCGGCAGCGATTTTAGAGTAATCTTAAACAATACAACCGGTGCAGGTGCAAAACTCCTTTCCAAAAATGATTTAACGCTTGTTGATGCAGCTGATACAGTTGGTTTAACCCTGTCTGTAAATCTGTTGAACCCGCTGCCTTCCGATATGGCTTATTTTGATGACATCAATGGTTCATTGGCGGGCACCGTTATTCCCGAAGTATCGGCAAATGCTACCGACAACAAAGTAATCATCATCAACCGCGGTACCGGTGGTGGTATAGCTGCACGCCCCTGGATAAAAATACGTGTGCTGCGCAATGCCGGCGGGGGTTATACTTTGCAATATGCAGGCATAACAGCCACAACTTTCAAAACCTTACAAATAAATAAAGATGCAGCCTATCATTTTCGTTATGTTTCTTTTGATAAAGGATTGGTGAATGTAGAGCCTGAAAAAGCAAGATGGGATATTGTATGGTCCTATTCTTTATATATGGCCAATTTTGGTGCCGGAATGGTTCCTTACAGTTTTTCTGATATGATAGCTACCAACTATTTATCAGGCATACAGGTAAAAGAAATAAAATATACAAATGCTGCTACTGCAAATGCAGCATACACGGCTTACAATATGGATAGTGTGCATACGATTAGTCTGACAACCGACCGCTGGGGCATTGGCAGCAAATGGAGAAGTACACAACCGGCAACAGGAGCCCGGCTTGATAGGTTTTATATCATTAAGGACTACAACAACAATTATTATAAACTAAAATGTTTGGCCATGGGCATTGGCGGCGATGGAGGAACCAGAGGAAAGCCGGAGTTTAAGTTTGAAAGAATTCAATAACTGAATTACGAAAGCTGCTCTTACCGGCAGCTTTTTCTTTTTTCGTAAAACCGTTTACGGATATTGAAAGTGATTTACAATATCTCAAAGTTTCTTTGCCGGATTAATAAAAACAAAAATCTACACGATGTTCTCCGGCAGAAAAATTTTGAATCTTTTGGTATTGGGTGTTTTGGTTATAAGCATTTTAGCCTCTTGTAGTAGATCTGAAAAAACAGCTAAAGCAAACAGTAGTAATAAGAAAGTAGGTGTTTTATTGGTCAATCATGGTTCCCGTTCCGAAGCCTGGAGAAATGGCTTGCTTGATCTTGAAAAAAGAGTAAGAGACTCAATAATGGCCGATGGTGTGGTAAAGGATGTAAAAACCGCTTTTATGGAATATACCGAGCCTTCCATTGCTACCAGACTAAAAGAATTTGACAAAGAAAATTATTCAGATGTCATATTGGTTCCGGTCTTTCTTACGGTAAGCTCACACTCGTTTGATGATATTCCTACTTTGATTGGACAGAAAGATGATCCAAAATCAATTGAACTATTTAAGATTGAAAAAATGGAACGCTACAAGCCTACAGCCAAAGTACATGTAGCACCCCTGCTCGATTTTACAGATTTGCTGAAAAAAAATATTTTAAAAAGGTATAAAGAGCTTTCCAAAGACCCACTTAATGAAGGACTGTCGCTTATTGCTTATGGCGATAAAGAGTATAACACCGAATGGACAAAGCTGATGACCGATGCAGCAGATTATGTAAAAGCCAATACGGGTGTTGCCGATTACAGTTATGGCTGGTGCGGACATATTGCACATTACAGTCCCGATTCAACCACCATTGCCATCAATCAGGTATTGCAAAAAAAGAAAACAGCCGTGGTCATTCCGGTATTAGTGGCGTTTGATGAAATGTTTCAAGTGCAAATCATTGGCGATGGTATCAAAAAAATATTTAATGCAAAAGAAAGAGTACGCTACAAGCCCGATGCTATTTTGCCTGATAAAGGCGTGGAAGAATGGGTAATACATACGTCCAAGGATTTTACCAATCGCATTATTGCTGAAACCGCAAGGGGGAATTAATGGCTACTAAGTTTAAAGTGAAGCTGCACCGGTGGAGTGTGGCCTGGCATCGTGATTTGGGTTATTTCTTTTCTTCCTTAATCATTATCTATTGTATATCGGGTCTTGCACTCAACCATGTGGACGACTGGAATCCTGATTTTATTATTCAGAAGAAAACAATTCAGTTGCCCAAGGTATATCAGCGTGCCGAAATCAATAATGATGTGGTAGTCACATTTGGCAAGATGGTTGATGAAAAACATTTTAAACTTTACGATTTTCCAACCCATAATCAGGTGAAGATTTATTATGACAATGCCACCTTTCATATCAATTTTGATGACCGTATCGGTCATTATGAAAAATTATCAAAGCGGCCGCTCTTTTACGAATCAAATGTAATACACCGCAACAGCCTGAAAGGATGGAAATGGGTGTCTGATGTTTTTGCATTGATGCTTATCATCATTAGTATTACGGGTTTGTATATTTTAAAAGGTAAATACGGATTTAAGCGCAGAGGCATTTGGTTTTTTCTGGCCGGATTGCTATTGCCGGTGGTGGCGGTAGTGTTGTTTTATGTGCTTCAATAATTGTAGCAATCAGTAGCTTTATTTTATAGTGATATTTTTGTTATAAACGCTGATAAAGAGTAACACGTCAACTTTCATTATTCCTTACCTTTGCACTCATTTTTCTATTAAATTATGAGTGCTGCATACAAAGAATTTTCGGGATTGAATCTGCCGGCTTTTGAGGCAGAAATATTGGCCAAATGGACGGAGAAACAGGCTTTTGAAAAAAGTATTTCGCTTCGCGAAGGTGCCACACCTTTTGTATTTTACGAAGGGCCGCCCAGCGCCAATGGTATGCCCGGTATTCACCACGTTATTTCACGCACTCTCAAAGACCTGGTATGCCGCTACAAAACCATGAAAGGCTTTCAGGTAAAACGTAAAGGCGGATGGGATACCCACGGCCTGCCCATTGAACTGGGTGTAGAAAAAGAACTCGGCATTACCAAAGAAGATATCGGTAAAAAAATATCAGTCGAAGATTATAATAAAAAATGCCGCGAAGCGGTACTTCGCTTTAAAGATAAATGGGACGACATCACCCGCAAAATGGGCTATTGGGTGGACCTGAACGATCCTTACATCACTTTCAAAAATGAATACATAGAAACCCTGTGGTGGCTGCTGAAAGAGTTGTATAAAAAAGGATTTCTGTATGAAAGTGTAAGCATACAACCCTACTCACCTGCGGCAGGCACAGGATTGAGTTCGCACGAACTAAACCAGCCCGGCACTTACAAAGATGTAAAGGATACGAGCTGTGTGGCTATGTTTAAGGCAGTGAGAAACGAACAAAGCAATTTTCTGTTTCAACAAACGAATGGCAATGAAATTTTCTTTTTGGCCTGGACAACCACGCCATGGACGCTTCCATCCAATCTGGGGTTGACAGTTGGAGCAAACATTGATTATGTATTAGTAAAAACATTTAATCCTTATCTGCACATACCCGTTAATGTTATTCTGGCCAAAGCATTGCTTGGAAAATATTTTAAAGAAGAAGGTCAGGATGGTGATTTTGAAGGTTATAATGATAAAGTAAAAATTCTACCCTGGAAAATACTTGCAACATTCAAAGGCGCACAAATAGAAGAATGCCGTTATGAACAATTGCTCCCTTATGAAGCTAACAGTGCAGCTCATACCGGTGGCAATCCCTTTCGGGTTTTGGTTGATTCATTCGTTACCACCGAAGACGGAACCGGCATTGTACACACCGCACCCGCTTTTGGTGCCGATGACTATAAGGTGGGCAAAAAATACAATATCGGCATATTGACAATGGTGGATCGTGAAGGAAAATTTGTAAATGGCCTAGGCGAATTCAGCAACCGCTATGTAAAAAATTATAAAGACGACCCCGGTTATGTTGACGTAAATGTGGACATAAGTGTAAAACTAAAAAAAGAAAACAGGGCGTTTAAGGTGGAGAAATACGAACACAGCTATCCGCACTGCTGGCGTACCGATAAGCCGGTTTTATATTATCCGTTAGATGCATGGTTTATAAAAACAACTGCCATCAAAGACCGAATGGTTGAATTAAATAAAACCATCAACTGGAAACCCAAATCAACCGGTGAAGGCAGGTTTGGCAACTGGCTGGAAAATATGGTGGACTGGAACCTCAGCCGTTCCCGTTTTTGGGGCACACCGCTACCCATCTGGAAAACGGAAGACGAAAGAGAAGAAAAATGTATTGGCAGCATAGAAGAATTGTTCAACGAAATAAAAAAAGCTGATGAGGTTTTAGGTTTGGCACAACATAAATCTGTTAATATTGAAAGCCTAGATTTGCACAAACCATTTGTAGATGATATAGTACTGGTAAGTGATGCAGGCAAGCCGATGAAGCGTGTGCCCGATTTGATAGATGTATGGTTTGACAGTGGCGCTATGCCTTATGCACAATGGCATTTCCCGTTTGAGAATAAGGAAACCTTTAAACAATCTTTCCCGGCCGATTTTATAGCCGAAGGCGTGGACCAAACAAGAGGCTGGTTTTATACTTTACATGCCATTGCCGCTCTGGTATTTGATTCGGTAGCTTATAAAACGGTAGTGAGCAATGGATTGGTGCTGGATAAGAACGGTAATAAAATGAGTAAGCGGTTGGGCAATGTGGTAGATCCTTTCAAAACCATAGAAACCTACGGCGCCGATGCTACCCGCTGGTACCTCATCACCAATGCATCGCCCTGGGACAATCTGAAATTTGATATTGAAGGCATAAAAGAAGTACAAAGAAAATTTTTTGGTACGATTTATAACACGTATCAGTTTTTTGCACTTTATGCCAACGTAGATGGCTTTGCGTTCAAAGAAGCATATATTCCGCTAAGCGAAAGGCCTGAGATTGACCGTTGGATTCTTTCTTCATTAAACACTGTGGTGAAGCAGGTAAATGAATATATGGACGACTACGAGCCTACACAGGCGGGCAGGGCAATAGAAGAATTTGTAGATGAACACCTGAGCAACTGGTATGTACGTCTTTGCCGCAGAAGATTCTGGAAAGGTGAATATGAGCAGGATAAAATTTGTGCTTATCAGACTTTGTATGAATGTCTGGAAACATTGACAAGGCTGATAGCTCCCGTATCGCCATTCTTTAGCGATTATCTTTTTCAAAATCTGGATGCTGTTACCGGCAGGTTTCAAAAAGAGTCGGTGCATCATGTAGATTTTCCTGTGGCCAACTTTACAGCAATTGATGAGCAGCTTGAAGAAAGAATGCAATTGGCACAAGATGCATCATCACTCATACTTTCGCTGCGCAAAAAAGTAAATATCAAAGTACGTCAGCCTTTGCAAAAAGTATTGATACCTGCATTGGATAAAAACATGAAGGCTCAGTTGCAAAAAGTAGAAGACCTGATAAAAGCGGAAGTAAATGTAAAAGAGATAGAATATCTGAATCCCGACAATACATTTATCAGCAAAAAAATAAAGCCCAATTTTATTGCGCTGGGCAAAAAACTGGGCGCAAAGATGAAAGCTGTATCAACAGCACTTGCCGCATTTTCACAGGAAGACATCAACCGAATTGAAAAAGAGGGTCAATATCATATGCAGGTTCAGGGAGAAGATGTAATATTACAAATTGGCGAAGTTGAGATTAGTAGTGAAGATATTCCCGGCTGGACTGTTGCTAGTAAAGGCAGGCTTACCGTAGCACTTGATATAACCGTAACCCCCGAACTGGAAGCTGAGGGCAATGCCCGGGAATTTGTAAACAGGATACAGAAAATACGAAAGGACAGTGGTTTTGAGCTTACGGACAGGATAACAATTTTAGTATCGGTATCCAATGGGTTAAAAGATTCTTTAACCCGTTTTAAAGACTATATTTGCGCCGAAATTCTTGCAGACAAACTTGAGTTTTTGCCCGAAAATGTGGCAGAAATTGATGAACCGTTTAAAAACGGTGCTGTAGGAGTTGAAATAAACGATTATTTGCTAAATGTAAAAGTTTCAAAAAAAGGGTAAAACTATGGCTACCAAAAAAAAACCAGCTCCCAAAAAAGCGAGCAAACCAGCCCCTAAGAAAAAGCCTGTTGCAAAAAAGCCTGTAGCGAAAGCCGCAAAACCTGCGACGAAACCTACTGCAAAAGCAGTGAAAAAGCCGGCTGTAAAAAAATCTGTGGCTGCCAAAAAGCCGGCTCCAAAGCCAGCATCTAAACCAGCGCCAAAAGCGGTAGCTAAGCCTACTCCAAAACCGGTAAGCAAACCTGCACCAACATCTGCACCGGCGCCAAAAGTGGAAGCACCAAAACCTGTTGCCAAAAAAGGAGGAGTAGATCCCAAATCTTTGGTTTCAATAAAACAAAAAGTGCAGCCGGTGGTAAAAAAGGAACCACCCAAACCTGCCAAGGTTGTAATGCCAAAAATAAGTACAAAGTCGGCGGTAAAGTATGAGCCTGATTTTACAAAATCGGTGCTTGATGCTTCTCCAGTTGTACACGATACAACTCCGGTAATGAGATATTCCGATACTGATTTGACGGAATTCAGAGAAATCATTCAACGTAAATTGGATGCTGCAAAAAAAGAATTGTCTTATTTGCAAGGACTCATTACACGCAAAGATGAAGGCGGCGATATGGATGAAGCTCGTTATATGACTATGGAAGACGGCAGCGTAAGCATGGAAAGAGAGCAACTAAGCCAAATGGCCAGCCGTCAGATTACTTTTATTGATCATTTAGAAAAGGCTTTAATGCGTATTGAAAACAAAACTTATGGCATTTGCCGTGTAACCGGAAAGTTGATTGATAAAGCCAGATTGAGAGCCGTACCTCACGCTACTTTAAGCATGGAAGCTAAAGAGAAAAGGACCAATTAATTCCTTATATCTTATCAATAATACAAATGCCCCGAAAATTCTTCAGGGCATTTTTTATTTTAAGAAATATTGTATTCCTATTTTCTGCCCTTCAAAAAAATCTGAAAACCTACACCCAATGTAAAACCATGATTGGTAAACTTAGTCGTGGTTTCATTTTCTCCTCTGGAATCAATGGTGCCATTATTGCCATCATCCCTTAATGTAGTTTTCTTAAATGTGTTTTTATTATATGAGAAATTATAACCGATGTAAAAATCAAGACCGGTTCGTTCACCCACCATCTTGGTCATGCCTGCCAGAAAATTAGCATTAAAAAAGAAGCCGCCATTTGTATTGCCTTCATAAGAAGTTTTGTAAGCCGTAGGCCCGCTTCCGCCATAGAAAAAACCATCTGTTTTATAGTTGCTCATACCTGCATTAAGACCCAGTTGTCCAAAAGGAGCCAGATTGCCATTGTGATTGAGATAATGCCTTACAAAACCACCGAGGCCAATGTTGAAATTATTGTTTTTATCACTTTGATAAGTAGAGCCGTTTTGTTCGTAAGTCGTTTTATTGCTCGATGGGTTGATGTTCAAGGTAGCGCCTACTGCCGTATTATCTGTGATAAACCAACCCAGATTGGGGTTTATACTAACATTATATCCGGTAATTTTTGAGGTATTGCTACCTATTTGCGCTACCGCAATATCGGCCGTACCCGAATTGACAACCACACTGGCTACGGAAGCACCTACCATTCTGTCGCCTTTTTTGAATTGTGCTTGCATAGAAATAGCAGTTATAAAAACTCCTGCTGCCAGGAAACCTATCTTTTTCTTCATAATGATTTTTTATAGGGGTCAAATATATTGCGGTTCTTACAAAGGCCGGATTAAATTTTTTTGGTCAAAATAGCTTTGGAATGAATATTTTTCCATTAACTTTAAATCTTAGTTGGAGGGATGAATAATTCCCTTTACTTTTAAACCCAAAACTAATTTATACAGCCAAACTTAAAACGCTATGAGAAAGCTCAGACTTTTATCCATTCTTGCCTTAGCCATTACATTTATTACTGTTAGTTGTACCAAAGAAGGTCCTGAAGGTCCTGCCGGTGCTACCGGCGCACAAGGTCCCACAGGTGCAAATGGTGCTACCGGTGCTACAGGCCCACAAGGTCCTCAAGGTCCCGCTGGCCCGCAAGGTCCACAAGGCCCTGCAGGTACTGCCAATGTTATTTATTCGTCTTGGTTTACATTAACAGGATGGCATGATTCTACAATGACGGATCAAGGGTTGTGTAAAGTTGATTATAAAGATGCAACTTCAATTACTGCTTCTGTTATCTCGCAGGGTGTTGTTTTAGCATATATAGCTCCTAATGCTGCCAGCACATTTGCTTATCAAATGCCTTTTACTTATACAGCCTCACCTCAAAATTTTATTGTAAGTTATCGCCCAAGTGTAGGCAAAATGATTTTTTACAATGTAATAACCAATAGTAATTTAGGTGGGTTAAATCTAAATGCTACCTATGTTTATCGTTATATAGTAATCCCCGGTGGTATTGCAGGAAGAGGAACTGAAAAAGCTGCGGAAATTAAAGGTCAAGTTTATACTGAATCTCAGTTGAAAAATATGTCTTATTCGCAGGTTTGTACCCTATTGAATATTCAACCTTAATAACTATTTTTTATATCAAGCAAGAGGCCGTATCAAAAGCAAATTTGATGCGGCTTCTTGATTTTTAGTTTCTCAAGT
>ERZ724526.163-NODE-163-length-37913-cov-5.411036_pt1 | contig 37913 bp, 32 predicted proteins | sample MGYA00376059_ERZ724526 | MGnify/ENA primary metagenome ERZ724526 (study PRJEB28724, sample SAMN07190883) | activated sludge metagenome | isolation source: activated sludge of sewage treatment plant in Hong Hong | place: Hong Kong | collected 2016-03-17 ...
GACCGAGGCTTTGATGATTTTATTTTTGGTATGCTATTCTACCAGTTGAAATCTTATTTCTCTGATTACTTCTTTATTGTTTTTATTCTTCATAAAAACATTGGTGCGGTAATTACCATTGGTTGTTTGTAAAGTACCAATGCAATAGTGACCGGAAGGTGCTTCACCTTTATGTTTGAGCTCAAATCCGCTCACATTATTATTTGCAAAAAAATCTTTTACAATTTGAACGGCCTGGGCTTTACTGTAGCTGTCGCTTTCGCCGGGAAGTGTAAGTTGAACATAATCATCAAAATACTTTGAAATTTCTGTGGCGTTTCCGGTTTTTAGATTACTCACCACCTTGTCAATTTCGGTTCCCGGCTGCGAAAAGGCAGAAAGAACCAGAGATAATGCAATAGCTAAGGTTGTAAATTTCTTTTTCATTTTATTTAGTTTCATGGCATATAAATCTAAAAACATGCCATATTTTATTTCTCTTTTTTTGTACCGCTAAAATATTAAAAATCAAGTTCTTTTCTAATCCAATTTCCTTTTTCAATTCTTGAAAATGTAATTTTTCAGGTAGTTTTGAGTTTTCTTACCCAAAACAGATTGAATTTCTACTCACTTTTAATATTTCTTTATAAATGCCTGCAAAAAAAGTACTGTTAATAATAATGGACGGCTGGGGACTTGGAAAAGTTGCGGCAGCCGATGCAATTCAACAAGCAAATACTCCATTTACCGATGCTTTGTATCATAAATACCCGCACACTACTTTAACTACCTGCGGCGAAGCAGTAGGATTGCCTGATGGTCAAATGGGAAACTCGGAAGTAGGACATTTAAATCTGGGAGCCGGGAGAATTGTTTATCAGGAATTGCAAAGAATAAATGTAGCCATCAGAGATGGTTCGTTTTCAAAAAATGAAAGTCTGCTTACAGCTATTCGTTTTGCAAAAAACAATAATAAACCCCTTCATCTAATAGGATTGGTAAGCAATGGTGGCGTTCATTCACATATCAATCATTTGAAATCTATTTTAGATGTATGTAAACATGAAGGATTGAAAAATGTTTTCATTCATGCGTTTACCGATGGCCGCGACTGCGATCCCAAAAGCGGATTAGGATTTATAAAAGATTTAGCTGCGCATCTTAAACTTTCGGGTGGAAAAATAGCCAGCATCTGCGGACGTTATTTTGCAATGGATAGAGATAAAAGATGGGAACGCATAAAAAAAGCTTATGATGCCCTGGTAAATGGAAAAGGTGATATGGCGACTGATGCAATTACAGCTATAGAAAATTCATACCGGCAAAATATAACAGATGAGTTTATCAAACCAACAGTTATCGTTGACGAGCAGCAACATCCCATTGCCACTATTCATGATGGCGATGCCGTGCTTTGCTTCAATTTTCGAACCGATCGTTGCCGTGAAATAACACAAGTACTTACGCAATCTGACTTTCCAGAGCAGGAAATGAAAAAACTAGACCTGCACTATACTACGATGACAGAATATGATCAAAATTTTAAAAATATTGCCGTCATTTTTGATAACGATAATCTGAACAATACATTGGGAGAAATTATTGAACAAAATGGGCTGAAACAAATCAGAGCTGCTGAAACAGAAAAATATCCACATGTAACTTTTTTCTTCAGTGGGGGCCGCGAAAAAGAATTTCAGGGGGAAAAAAGAATTTTGGTGCCTTCGCCCAAAGTAGCCACCTATGATCTGCAACCGGAAATGAGTGCAAAAGAACTTACAGAAGCCTTGTTAAAAGAAATCAAGAATCAAAGTTTTGATTTTGGTTGTATCAATTTTGCCAATGCCGATATGGTTGGACATACCGGTGTTTTTCAGGCTGCGGTGAAAGCCGTAGAAACGGTGGATGCTTGTGTAGAACAGTTAGTGACCACAGCACTTGAAAATGGATATACCATTTTTCTCACTGCTGACCATGGCAATTCGGATTATATGATAAACGAAGACGGGACAGCCAATACAGCACATACTTTAAATCCGGTTCCACTTTTTGTTATTGACAAGGTGAGCAAACTCAATTTAAAACCCGGAAAATTGGGCGATATTGCACCTACCATTTTAACGCTGATGCAGCTTCCTGTACCACCCGAAATGACAGGAGAGATTTTAACCAAATAAAACAAATAACCATGTTTAAAAAAATTTTGAAATATACTGCGCTGGTTCTGCCCGGTATATTTATAATTATTCAGTTTTTTCATCCAAAGAAAAATATTGCCACAGGAAATCAGCCTAACTACATTGGCCACACCTACCCCGTGCCCGATGATGTTAAAGCAATATTGGCAAAAGCCTGTAACGACTGTCATAGCAACAATACAAGGTATCCCTGGTATTCAAAAATTCAGCCCATTCACTGGTGGCTCAATAAGCACATTGTAGAAGGCAAAAGAGAAATCAATTACGATGAATTCACCAATCGTTCTTTAAGATTTCAATATCATAAAATGGAAGAAACCATTGAGATGGTAAAAGAAGGGAAAATGCCGCTCAACTCATATACCTGGACACACAAGGATGCAAAACTTACCCATGATGAAAAAATTAAGGTTACGAATTGGGCACAATCGGTGCAGGATAGCATGAAGGCAAAATATCCAATGGATAGCTTAGTAAGACCAAAGCGTTAAGGGAAAATCGCAACCGAAACTCGTTTTGTTTTCTTCATCCTGTTCAAGTTATTATATTTGCCAAAAAGGTTTATTGCCGCTTTATAAAACGATATCGGCTTTTCTGTTACTCTTACTTGTAATGGTACTTACCGGTTCTGCCCATTTATATCTGGCTCGTCAGAGACATTTACAAAAAAATGTAAAAGCCAGAATGAGCAAAAAGCCTCTACATTTCATAACCATTTCGCTTGACAATCAGAAATTATTAAAAGCAGGAGATGAAATTGTCATCAATGGTGCTATGTTTGACATTGAAGGCGTATTAAAAAATGCCGACGGCACGGTATTATTAAAAGGTCATTTTGACGTAGAGGAAACAAAACTGCTTCAGCAATTTGCAAACAGTCAGCAAGAAAAAGAGTCTGAAGAATCAGCATCTATAGCACCATTTCAAAGTTTTCAATTTACATTTTCATTTCATTCACAATTTCTGATTGCAACAAATATTGCCCTTTCTCAATGGGCATTAGCTTGCAATGAAAATATGCTACCGCATACTTTTAAATACATTCTCACTCCTCCACCAAAAGTTTGATTACACATACGATCAATTTTTATTTTGTAATCAAACCAATCAATTATGAAAAAAGCTTTTATGCTTATGGTATGGGTGTATGTATGTCATAACACTTATGCTCAAACAGATACGCTTGAAGAAAAAACATTAGACAATCTGGTAATATCTGCCAATAAATGGGAACAAAAATTAAATGAAGTCCCCAATAAGATTGTCAAAATAAACAAATTTGAAATCCTGAGAAATAATCCGCAAACCTCGGCCGATTTGCTGGGCCAAAGCGGTTCTGTGTTTATACAAAAAAGTCAATTGGGTGGCGGCAGCCCAATGATTCGAGGCTTTGCTACCAATCGGGTATTATTAGTTGCCGATGGAGTACGAATGAACAATGCCATTTACCGTAGTGGCAATCTGCAAAATGTAATCAGCATTGATCCGCTGAGTGTGGAGTCGGCAGAAGTAATTTTTGGCCCGGGTTCTCTCATTTATGGTAGCGATGCCATTGGTGGCGTGATGGATTTTCATACACTGGAGCCTCGCTTTTCTACCGACAAAAAAACATTGGCAAAAGGAAGTGTGCTGGGTCGTTATTCAACAGCCAACAAAGAAAAAACCATCCATGCCGATATCAATCTGGGTTGGCAAAAATGGGCGTTGCTTTCTTCTTTTTCTTACAGCGATTTTGATGATTTAAAAATGGGAAAGAATGGTCGAGCAGGTCAGGGAAATTATTTAAGACCTGAATATGTAGAAAGAATCAATAATAAAGACAGCATAGTACAAAACAGCGACCCTCGTGTGCAACGTTTTAGCGGATATAATCAAACTAATTTTTTGCAGAAGATTAGTTATAAACCCAATCAAAACTGGAATCTGCAATACATTTTTACACATGCACGCACCGGTGATGCTCCTCGCTACGACCGATTGATACAATATAGAAATGGCTCATTGAGGTTTGCGGAATGGCATTATGGTCCTATGATATGGAATATGCACACATTGCACTTATTACATTCTCAAAAAACAAGTTTGTATGATGACATGAAACTTACTGTCGCCTATCAGGATTATGAAGAAAGCAGAATTGACAGAGGAAGAAATAATAACAGCAGATCAAACCAGCGGGAAACCGTAAAAGCAATCAGCGCCAATGTAGATGCCACCAAGGCATTGGGTAAAGGATATTTGTTTTATGGCATTGAATATGTACACAACAAAGTGGGTTCTACCGGCGAAATAACAAATATTTCCACCGGGTCTGTTACACCTTCCGTAAGTCGATATCCTGATGGCAGTATCTGGAGCACAACAGGTGTATATGGAAGTTATAAAGTAAACCTGAATCCAAAACTCACTTTTACAACAGGGCTACGCTATAGCTACAATACCTTGCATGCAGATTTTGATACTACGTACATTAAATTTCCATTTAGTAACGCTGAAATAAAAGACGGAGCATTAACAGGAAATGCAGGTTTGGTTTTTCGACCCGATGGCGGCTGGCAAATCAATACCAATATTTCAACAGGATATCGTATGCCAAACGTGGATGATATTGGAAAATTATTTGAAAGTACTCCCGGAAATGTGATCATTCCCAATCCGGACCTGACTCCGGAATATGCCTGGAATTTTGAATTGGGAATAGTGAAAACTATTTATCAAAAATTGAAGCTTGAGCTCAACGGATTTCACACACTACTCAATAATGCAATCGTAAGGCGTACTTCAACACTGAACGGACAGGACAGTATCATGTTTGATGGTACCTTGAGCCAAGTGGAGTCATTGCAGAATGTGGCCAAAGCCACTGTTTCAGGTGTACAACTGGGAGTTGAATATTATTTTACGCCAAAGATTTCTGTTCACTCCAATGCAAACTGGATAAAAGGAAAGGAAACTGATGAAGATAAAGATGAGCAGGTGGCGCTACGTCATGCACCTCCATTTTATGGAAGTACTGCGTTGCGTTATAAACATAAAAAGTTTTTTGCAGAAGCTTCATGGGTGTATAACAGTCAGATAAAAAATGAAGACCTAGCACCCTCCGAGCAAAGTAAAGGCTATATGTATGCAGTGGATGCAAATGGAAAGCCCTATTCGCCGGGCTGGTACACATTAAATGTAAAAACATCTTACAAACTGAATCAAAATTTTACGCTTACTGCAGGATGGGAAAACATAACCAATCAACGTTATCGCCCCTACTCGTCAGGCATTGTAGCGGCAGGCTCCAATTTTATTTTTTCGGTAAGAGCTAATTTATAATACTCAAAAAAAACAGGTAATTTGAAAATGACAGGAACGAATCCTGTCATTTTTCTTTGCTGTAAGGAGCAATCAAATCATGTATATTTGTCTATTGTTTCATAAGTGACAACTACAAAACATAAAATAACTGCATTCTTATTGCTGATTCCGGTACTCATGCCAGTCATCTTTTCATGTGCTTTTCATATTCAGCAACAATGGATACAACATAAAATGAAAAGAAGGCTTGAAAGTGATTTATTACATTCTCTTACCATAAATAAAAAAAATATTCGCTGGTCTCGCCCGGGCAAAGAATTAATGGTGAACGGCCATTATTTTGATGTAAAAAAAATAAACGACAATAAAGATGGCAGTATTTCCGTAAAAGGAATTTATGATGATGAAGAAACCTTATTGTTGCAACGGCTGAAAGAAGCCACACAACGCTCTCGCAACAACCATCATAAAATTTTTACGCAGCTTTTACAATTTGTTTCCGGCTTGGATGATACACAGTATGCTGAGAGATCGTTTACAACCATTGCAGCATTGCAATATCCCTGTTTTGCTGAAATGATACCACCTCCTGCCTTTACCGGCAACCATACACCACCCCCCCGGGGCTGATGGATATCTTACCATCAATATTTTTTATTTCATTTTGATGTACATAACAGTGAGTGCTGATATTTATTAGCGCAGGGTTATGTGTATTTATCTAAACAAAATATTAAACATGAAAAAAATTTCACTGTTTACTGTGCTCATGCTTTTTATGATAGCGGCATTTGCACAAAAAACAATAAACGGAAAAATAACAGACAAAACTTCGGGGGCACCACTGGCCGGAGCAACCATTTCTTATGGAAACAAAAAAGGAACCACTACTGATAAAAACGGCGGGTTTTCACTTGAATGTGGAAAGACGAATAAAATAACTATTTCTTTTGTGGGTTATGAACCACAAACCATTAATATAAAAAACTGCGATGAAGAAGTAAATATTGGATTAACAGCACTTGGCCAAAATCTTGAGAATGTAGAAATATCGGCAACTTCTGCTCAGAACAAATCATTATTATCGCAGCCGGTATCCATCACCAAACTGGGCATACCTGATTTAAAAAGAGGTCAGGGTGTATTTTTTGATGATGTCATTCAAACCAGTGTTCCCGGCGTACAAATGAATCGAAGAACCGTTTCCGGCGGTCAGCAATTTAATATTCGTGGCTATGGCAATGGCTCCAGAGGCACCCGCGGCATCAGCAGCAATTTTGATGGACAGGGCTACAAAGTTTATCTCAATGGAATTCCCATTACAGATGCAGAAGGCGTTACAACGCTTGATGATATCGACTACGCATCTATTGACAATGCAGAAATTGTGAAAGGGCCTGCCGGTAGTTTATATGGCCAGGCAATTGCCGGAGCAGTCAATTTAAAAATTTCTGCTCCCGGAAGAGGTAAAACTTCTATTGTGCAAAATACAATGTTTGGCAATTATGGCTTATTTCGCACAACTACTCAGGTAACAGTAGGTGGAGATAAAAATAGTATGATGCTCAGCTATGGCAAGCAAAAATCTGATGGCTATTCTATTCACAACAAATCGCATAAAGATTTCGTAAACTTTGCTGCAGATTTCAATCCAAATGAAAAGCAATCAATATCTGCTTTTGTGGGTTATACTGATAGCTATGATGAAAGATTAGGGGAATTGACGATTGCACAGTGGTATGCAGAAGACTATTCAGGTAACCCAAACTATATTAAGAGAAATGCACACAGTCATGTAAACACTTTCAGAGCAGGCATTTCACATAGTTACAATTTCAACAGAAATATTTCCAATACTACTTCAGTATTCGGAACAGGTTTCCAAAGCGATGTAAGTTCTGCCGGCGGCTGGTCGGATAAAACAAGTGTCAATTATGGATTAAGAACAACTTTCAATACAAAAATTCCGATTAATAATAACACATCATTAAATGGTGTAACGGGGCTTGAAGTACAAAGACAAAATGCACAAGTGGTTGGCTACAACTTGATGCCTGATCCCGCAGACCCTAATCCTGCCGTATATACATACGGAGTAAGCCCCTACTGGGTCATCAATGCAGAAACTTCTAATAATGTTTTTGCTACTACACCTACAGCCTGGTTTTCTGAGTGGACACTTTCTTTGCCCGAGAATCTTTCTATTACAGCCGGAATCGGTTTAAGTACGCAACGCATTATTCTTGACGATCGCTTTAATGCTCCTATTGCAAATGCAATGCGTCCATCTCATTTTGATACAAGTTATAGAAACATGACTTCACCACACTTTGCAATCAATAAAGTATTCAAAAAAGGAATTTCTGTTTATGCCTCATATAGCACAGGGTTTAAAGCGCCAGTCAGTTCATATTTTTTCATAACAACTCCTCAAATTGGCTCTGGTACACCTCCAGCTGCTTATGCTACCGCAAAAGTGAATAGCCAACTCAAGCCTGAAAGAGGTGGTCAGTTTGAAATTGGCACAAAAGGAGCATTACTGAATGATAAACTTGCATATCAATTATCATTATTCTCTCTGAAATTCAAAGACAAAATGACTTCTGTAGCTGTGCCTGTACCTGCTACACCGCCTACAACTACCGCTTACAGTTATATGATAAATGGTGGCGACCAGAATCATAAAGGAATTGAAGCAGCAATTAAATATTCAATTATTAAAGACGGGAAGGGAATTTTTTCAAACGTAACACCATTCCTCAACTTTACCTATTCTGATTTTAAATATGGTGACAATTTCATATACAAAACCGGAGGCACAACTTCCGGCGGCGGTATCGACACTGTGAATTATAGTGGCCTCGATGTATTTGGAGTGCCAAGAGTCATGTCTTCTTTGGGTATTGATGCAGCAACAAATATTGGCATCTATGCAAGCTTATCACATCTGTATAAAGATCCGACAAACTATGCGTTGGAAAGATTAACACAGAATCCTGAATCTTATGCATTAAGGAAGTACACAAGTTACAGCTTGCTGAATTTAAAATTAGGATACAGGAAAAGTGTAACATCTCATATCGATTTGGACGTATTTTTTGGAGTAAACAATATAACAGGCACTCGCTATCCAATTATGATATTTGTAAACCAGCTACCTGATGCATTTATTCCCGGGCCTAAGAAAGCCGTTACTTACGGAGGCTTTAACATTAGGTATAATTTCGGAAAATAATTTTTAACCTGCATGGCTGTAGTTATAGCAGCCATGCATTTTTATTTATATTATGAAAAAATCAATTTTCGCTTTTATAGCTGCAATTTTACTATTTAGTTGCGGCCGCTTTGGCAACAAAGAAACAGATGGCAAAAAAGATATGCGTATTGTTTGCCTTTCAAAACATCTAACGGAAATGGTATTTGCGCTGGGTAAAGGCCATAATCTGGTAGCAGTTGATTTGAGTAGTACTTATCCCGATAGTGCAAAACTGCTAAAAACGGTCGGTTATCACCGGGCATTAAATCCCGAAGGCATAATAGCCATGAATCCGGATCTGGTGATACATAGCAATGACATAGGCCCTGAAAATGTATTACCACAAATTACAAAAGCGGGATTGAACATAAAAGCATTTGGCAAAGCAAACACCATAGACAGCGCGGAGTTGCTGTTAAAAGAGCTTGGAAAATATTTCGGCGTTGAAAGCAAAGCCGACTCGGTTGTAAAGAAAATGCAAAACGAAATAGCTGCTGCTGAAAAAACAGTAGGCGATTTGCAACTAAAGGATACACCATCGGTAATGATTATACATTTTGGCCGAGCCAATAATGTTTATTTCATCATGAGTGGACGCAATGGAGTGGGCGATAAACTCATTGCACTGGCCGGCGGCAAAACCGCACACTATGAAGCAAAAGGCGCCAGACAAATAAGCGCTGAAGCTGTAGCTACAGCCAATCCTGATATTATTATTGCTACGGATTATGGGTATGACCAAATGGGTAGCATGGAAAAATTTATTAAAGATGTACCTGGCGTATCCTTAACCAATGCCGGGAAAAACAAAAAGATTTATCGTTTTGAAGAGCATGATCTGATTTATTTTGGACCACGCACCGGCGAAAATATTATCAAGATGTTGCACATCATACATCCCGAAGCTTATGCTGAAAAAAAATAAATACTTCTTTCCAATATCCATTTTACTAGTGGCTATTGTTATGTTAGCAGCAATTGGCTTTGGTGCAGTATCCATTCGCCCGGAAGAAATGTTATCATCATTAAAACATTTTTTTCAAAGAAAACCTTCGGCCAATATTTATGAAGGCGTTTTTCTGGAACTTAGATTGCCCAGAGTATTATTATGCGCCATTACAGGGGCCATTCTGGCTGTAAGTGGTGTGCTGATGCAGGGCTTGTTTAGAAACCCAATAGTAGAACCCGGACTAACAGGTACCAGTGCCGGTGCTGCATTTGGCGCTTCATTTATTTTTGTATTAGGCTCCAATATCAGCCCTTCATTTAAAAGCGCAATTGGGCCATTTCTTGTTCCGCTGTTTGCATTTGCAGGTGGGCTGTTAGCAACATATATCGTTTATGCGCTTGCAAAAAGAGAAAAACATGTGTCCATCACCTCGCTATTGCTGGTAGGCATGACAGTAAATGCAATGGGCCTTAGTGGTGTAGGGTTTATGAGTTTTATAGCCCGCGACCCACAAGCCCGCAGTATTACTTTTTGGGGGCTGGGAAATTTTTCAGGAGCCTCTTGGTTGCAGGTGTTTATTGTAGGTGCCGTGGCACTCATTGTTTTTATTATATCGTCTTACTTTTCAAAACAATTAAATGCCCTGCTATTGGGCGAAGAAGAAGCAAACTATTTGGGCATAGATACCAGAAAACTAAAAAGCACCATACTCATTTTAAATACAGCGATGGTATCAGTAGCTACCGCATTTGTGGGTGTTATCAGTTTTGTAGGGCTTATTGTTCCACATATTATCCGGCTTATGATGGGCAGTGATAATAAAATATTAATTCCTGCATCTATGATCATCGGTGCCCTGTTGCTTACGTTGGCCGATATGGCTGCAAGACTTTTATTGGCACCTGCAGAAATTCCGGTAGGCATCATTATCTCCGTTGTATGTGCGCCGGCATTTATTTTTCTTCTGAAAAAGTTTGGTGCTGCCGGACAAAAAGGAGGCTACAATGCTTAGCATTTCATCCATAAACTATAGTGTAGGAAAAAAACAAATTCTTTATGATGTATCTGCAAATTTTTTGCCCGGAACATTTAATATGATCATGGGTCAAAATGGGTCAGGTAAATCTTCCTTCTTAAAAATTTTCAGTGGAGAAATCAATTCTTATTCCGGAACCGTTTTATATAATAACCTTCCCCTCCAATCTTATAAAAAAGGTGAGCTTGCAAAATTCAGGGCTGTGATGAGCCAGCAACCGGAGCTTAGCTTCCCACTCACCGTTGAAGAAGTAGTGATGATGGGGCGTTATCCTCATTTTGATTTTCAGCCTACGCAAAATGATAAAAAGATATGCAATGAGGTAATGAGCAGGATGCAATTAAATAACTTTAAAGAAAGAAACTACCTGACCTTGAGTGGTGGCGAAAAACAAAGAGTACAATATGCAAGAGTGCTGTCGCAAATCTGGGAAAGTAAAAATCATTTCAGATATTTATTTTTAGACGAGCCACTCAATAATCTTGACATAGCCTATCAGCAGGAGTTTTTGGAAATAGCAACGGAATTAAAAACCGGTGAAACCATTTTGGTGGCTGTCATGCACGATATAAATCTTGCGGCTCAGTTTGGCGATCAGTTATTTTTTATGAAAGATGGAAAAATGGCAGCAAGCGGAAAACCTTCCGCCATATTATCAGAAAGCTTAGTTGAGCATATTTTTGGCGTAAAAACCACATTAATAAAAAATCCGGTTTCGGAGCTCCCCTTGGTTGTTTTAAATAAAAATCATTGACGGTTTTTGGTGATTTTTCGCAATTATAGCATCAGAAATAAAAAAGGTTGCCTAAAAAATCAATTTTTACAATTCTGTGCAGCAAGTGAATGAGATTTTTGTCTAATTTACAGGCAACCAACAGGTAGTTATGACTGAGGAAGCCATCTTACAAGGTTGTTTAAAAAATAATGCCGCAGCCCAGCGGGAGTTGTACAACAGATACAGCTCCAAAATGCTGGCGGTATGTTATCGTTTTGCCCACAACCGTGAAGATGCCGAAGACATGCTACAGGAAGGTTTCATTAAGGTCTTTACACAGATACACACTTTTGAAAACAGGGGAGCATTTGAAGGGTGGATCAGGAGAATTGTAGTACATACCTGTATTAATATTCTTAAAAAAAATAAGAAGTTTAATGAAAGTGTGGACATCATTCATGCCACCGGTGTGCAGGTAAGGGAAGACAGTGTACCTGCCATTATTCAAGCGAAGCAGGTGGTTGAATGTATCAGGTCTTTGCCAATTGGATATAAAACTGTGCTGAACTTATATGCAGTAGAAGGTTATAGCCATCGTGAAATTGCCAATATGCTGGATATAGAAGAAAGTACTAGTCGAAGCCAGTACACCCGGGCAAAGGCAATGCTGGAAGACATTTTGATTCGGAAAAAAATATTACATAAACCCCGGCCCACCGGAACTGATGGATCGGGAAAAAGTGGGATTGACTGGCTACTGTCTATCAATCGCCGATAAACCAAAACGTACCCAAATAGCTGACTGGAAATGGATGACAAATTTTATAACAGGGATTTTGAGCAGTTTGTAAAAAACAATGCCGATCAATACCGGATGTTCCCATCTGAAAAAGTATGGAAGAACATTCATCACAATCTTCATACCCGTAGTAAATGGTATGGTATTGGAATCGGTCTGTTATTATTGAGCATTGGAGCTGTAACCGGCGTTATGGTCTCCAACCCATCATCAAAACATCTGGTTGCTAACGCTATTTCAAAACAACCAATCAATACAAGTGCTGCTGTTGCATCTCAAAATCAAATTCCATTTAAAGTGGAGAGCAAGCCTGAAGAAGTTGCGAATCCCTCCATTGCAAAATTCGGCACCCCGGAAATCTTTCAGAATAATCCTTTTTCAAATACATCAAGTGAAAATGAGTTGAACGAAGATGCGGTAGCCATTCAATTTACAAACTCTATACTACCTGCATTACAAACGATCATTTCAAGTGCAGGAATAGCAATCTATATGGATAAAGATTTGCCGGATGTTGCCATTAAGATGCCCGTGATTGCTAAGAAGCAAATTGAAACTACGCCTGCTGCTGCTTCCATTTTATTTACTGAGCCTGTTTCCACTTCATCAAATAAAGAAGATTTGGCAGATAAAGCAACACAAGCTAAACAGCCTGAAACTACAGTAGCAAAAGAAGAAAACGGATATCCTTTAACGATTGAAAGTGTTGTAAACAGCTATCAATATAGAAAATCAAGAAAAAAACTAAGATGGGAAATGTTTGTTACACCAACGGTAACTTACAGAAGACTGAGTGAAAATAAAGATTTCATCAATGCATCACAGGCTGTTTCAAACAGTTTGAGCTATACCGCTTTTACCGACATTAATAGCTTGGTAAAACATAAACCCGATATTGGTTTGCAATTTGGTGTTACTACAGCTTATCCCTTATTCAAAAATCTAAATATTGTAGGTGGATTTCAATTTAATGTGAGCAAGTATGACATCAGAGCATTCTATTCAAATAGTGAGATAGCAACCATTGCATTAAATACAGGAGCAGGAGCCAATTCAGTATCAACAACCACCAACTATCGCAATTTTAGCAGTGGCAATGATGTAAACTGGCTTCGCAATTTTTATTTCTCTGCTTCTATACCGGTTGGGCTTGATTTAAAGATTGCCCAAAAAGGCAAATCTACCATTGGAATCATTGGCACTGTGCAGCCTACCTATATCTTAAGTGATCAGGCTTACCTGATAACAACCGATTATAAGAATTACGCAGAAATGCCATCTTTAATAAGAAAGTTCAATGTAAATACAGGACTGGAATTATATACCACCTTTTCTGCCGGAAAAACCAAATGGAAGATAGGACCACAGGCCCGTTATCAAACACGTTCCAGTTTTAAAGCTCCATATCCTGTAAAAGAACATTTATTTGATTTTGGAATCAAACTGGGAGTTACCATTCATTAATTGCATACTTACTGCTTATCAATAAATATCCTGCCCCGCGGCGGGATATTTACTTTATAGCGGCCAATTCAATTATTTTTGACAAATAACGTTAATACAAAAAGCTCGTTATGAAAAAAGGAGGCATTATCAGTTTGTGTATTTGTATTATGGCCTTTGCATGCAAAAGCAAAAACACGGAGCCCGAAAAAAAATTTATCTCAGTAGTATCGTTAATTAAGGAACAGGTAAACCATGTGGACACTTCCTTGTATCCCATATTAAGACTTGACCTAAGCGACAGTACACATACAGATACTGTTTTTTTACCAAGAGAACAGTTTGCAAATGCCGCAAAAGATTTTTTAACTATTCCAGATCTTGGCAATCCCAAAGTTGCAAAACGGTATAAAGAAGAAACCATTTACAATAAATCGATAAACCGGGTTACCATCAACTACACGCCACTACATCCACAAAAAGAAGAGGTACAACAACAAGAGCTTTCTATAATACCCAATCCTTCGGGCGACAAAGTAAAGAGTGTATATATAACTAGAGAAATATCAAACAGAGACAGTTCGCTTAAAAAAATTTTGCTTTGGCAAATGGATAAAAATTTTCAGATTACAACCATTTCTCAAAAGCCCGGAAAGGCAGAAAAAACAAGTATAATTAAAGTAACCTGGAATGAACAAACCTATTGATGACGCAGGAAACCTTTCGACATATTGCCCCATCGCTCCCTTCGCAGCCTGGAGTTTATAAATATTTTGATGAAGCAGGTACATTAATTTATGTAGGCAAGGCAAAGCATATCAAAAAAAGAGTGAGCTCTTATTTCACCAAAACATTAACCAGCTATAAAACCTATGAGCTGGTTCAAAAAATTGCACGTATTGAATTTACTATTGTAAATACAGAACAAGATGCATTGTTATTAGAAAATACTTTAATAAAAGAGTTTCAACCACGCTATAATATCAATTTAAAAGACGATAAAACCTATCCTTTTATTGTTATTAAAAATGAACCTTTCCCCCGGGTGTTTCTCACCCGTCAAAAAATTGATGATGGCTCAGAATATCTGGGGCCATTTACTTCGGTAAAAAAAGTAAAAGAATTGCTGGAGTTAATCAAACAAACCATTCCTTTAAGAAACTGCACACTCAGTCTTACGGAAAACAATATTAAGAAAGGAAAATTTAAAGTGTGCCTGGAGTACCATTTGGGTAATTGTAAAGGCCCCTGCGAGGGGTTGCAGTCTGCTGAAGACTATCAAGAAAATTTAGCGCATTTAAAAAATTTGCTGAAAGGTAATCTGGGACCAGTGATCAAACATTTTAAACATGAGATGAAATCAGCAGCTTCAAAGCTGGCCTTTGAAAAAGCTTCACTCATCAAAAAGAAAATTGATTTTTTGGAAGGCTATCAATCAAGATCGGTGGTTGCTAATGTGAAAACCGGCAATGTAGATGTATTCAATATCTTACAGGAAAAAAATATTGCCTATGTAAACTATCTGATGGTAAGAAACGGTGCGATTATACAAACACATACCAGCCGGCTGGAAGCCAGGCTTGACGAAACCAAAGCAGAAATCTTACTTTTTTCAATTGTAAGGTTAAGGCAAAATTTTAACAGCGATGCGGTTGAATTGGTAGTGCCTTTTGAAATAGCTTATCCTGATACTGAAATAAAACTAACAGTACCCAAAGGGGGTGACCGAAAAAAACTATTGGACCTGTCGGGAAAAAATGCACTGCATTATATTGAAGAATTAAAAAAGAAAGAAAGGCTGCATTTAAACATCAAGGACATTTCAAAATACAATTTACTGCAACAAGTACAAGAGAAACTGCAATTGCCACAATTGCCGTTACATATTGAGTGTTTTGATAATTCAAATTTTCAAGGCAGCTACCCCGTATCGGCCATGGTTTGCTTTAAAAATGGAGAGCCCAGCAAAAAAGATTATCGTCGTTTTAATGTAAAAACGGTAACCGGCATCAACGACTTTGCCACTATGAAAGAGGCGGTGTACAGGCGATACAAAAGACTAAAAGAAGAAAATCAAAGCCTTCCTCAGTTAGTAATTATTGATGGTGGAAAGGGTCAGCTTAGTGCTGCTATTGAAGCCATTGAAGCATTAGATTTACCAGGACAAATGACGATGATAGGTCTTGCAAAAAATGTTGAAGAAATATTTTTTACAGGAGATACTCAGTCTGTAAAGCTTCCCTATCAAAGCGATGAATTGAAACTAATACGCCGCATAAGAGATGAGGTACACCGGTTTGGTATCAGTTTTCATCGCAATAAAAGAAGCCGTGGTACATTTAAAAATGAGCTGGAAGATATTAAGGGAATAGGGGAAGCAACTGCTCAATTATTATTAAAAAAATTTAAATCTGTGTCACGAATTAAAACGGTTGCAGCATCTGAACTTATTGCCTTGATTGGTGAGCAGAAAGCGAATTTAATATGCACACATTTTAAAAAAGCTTCTGAAAATAAATGAATAAGAAAAAAAAGTATGGCAAAAAAAATGGGGCCAGAATAGAAATTCAGCCCCGTTTTTAAAATCCAATATCCTATGAAAAACCGTTACGAAAGTACGATTAATTTTTTATTTTCCTATAGTGTTTTTACGATTTTGTCAGATTTTTTTTAAATAATTAAAAAAAATATCTCCCAATAAAAAAAAATTAATTTATAGACTATCAGTCTTTTATGAGCCTTGACATTTGTCAATTTATTACAAATCAGTCACTATCAAATTCGACAACTTGGTATGGGAAAAACACTATCCTGCGATTGAATAGAAATTCAAATTTTAAAAATAAAGAACGACAAGTAATCAAATGTTGCAACACAGATCTAGAAAAAAATAATTACTAATTGCAAACAAAAAAAATAAGGGCTGCCAAAAATGACAGCCCTTACAAATATTTAAACTTTTATAGAACTAGTAAGACCAAAGATCTTGTTCAAAATTAAAAATCTTCTCTTTGATATTATCGCCTTCAAGTAAAGCAAGTATCGGATCTTTTATATAACTTTTGATATACTTATTTGAAGGATTATCAATGGTGGATTTTAATACATAACTGCTGAACATACGGCTCTCAAAAAGCTCTTCCCAGGTCATACGGCTTTGTCCCATATTTTTTGGATTATACACTTCATAACGTGCCAATATAGGTCTCAAATCAGGATAATAAACCCAGAACATTTGAGAAATACCTCTTTCTTTTCCGGTACGTTGATCCATTACCGTTTTCATGGGAGATATTCCTAATATGCGGCAAAACATTCTGCTGGATTCTCTGTCAAATACCCACTCTTCTTTGATTCTTATTTTCATTACACTTTTGGGATCAAAACTGGCACGGGTTACTACATACTTAACAATAATGTTTGGGTTGTTTACATCCGTTTGAGCCACTGTATCAGCTGTTCCCATTGTTAATTGCTGGATATCGGCTAGATTCATTGGAGTTGTAAAACGATCATCAGCAAATGCAGTTACTTCTCCGCTGTTTACAGCTTTTAGCAATATATTGATAAACATCTGGCTGCCATTATCATCCTGCGCATCATATTGAAACACTTTGTTTACTTTTTCACGAAGATCCAGTTCACGCCACACTTTTTCAGCATATAAGGCATCATCCCAACGCAGGTATTCGTAAGGCAAAGGATTACGTTTGGTAAGGCTTGATTTATCGTAAGCATTATCCTGACGTAAAGACTTCTTTACTTCATTCTCCAACATGCCTGAAGAATCTACCTCAATTGGAATATTTCCATACGGGTTATATACAGGCGCCACATTATTATTGTTTTGCTGATTTTTACCCAGCGTATCAACGGGCTGATTGGTATTGCCTGCATTATTATTATTGTTAGAGCTGGTAGTTCTTCTTCTGCCACTACGCTGTGCATCTGCTGTTTGTGCCAGTAGTACTACTGCCGCCAAACAAACCCCTGCTTTAAAAATAAGTGTTTTCATATCTGTTATTTTTAATGTATATAGTACACCAAACTTGGAATTTTTCTGCTTTGTCCATCTGGCCCTACAGCTCTGATGTTATCAACCGTTACGGTTCGGCCCGAAACCAGTTTGTTTAAGATTCCTCTTGCCTGACCGCTCCAGGTATTACCCTGGCAAGCTGCCTCATCAATGGTACCTTCTTCATTATCGGCAGATAAAGTAAAACTAGTTACCGAATATTTTATATCCAGTGGAAAATCTTTGATAAAAGCACCCACACCACCTTGTGCTCTTATTTGACCTACGGTCATATTCTCACCACTCATTACACCACCAATGGTAGCAACCGGATCAGGTATTCTTCTTACACGGAAAGGAAAACTACCTACCGATTTGCCATCAACCGTTACATTAATATTACAAGATTCGGTGGGAGTAGTAACTCTTGCAATATATCGGCCGCTACCGGTTTTGCTGATAGAACCACCACCACCGCTGATGCTTACGTTTACTTTTTCATCGCCTGCACCGCTGGCTGCTACTCTTACTTTATTATCCCAACCGATATACAATACATTCATTTCATCCAGCGCCACAGAAGCACCGCTGGGAGAACCTACTGTATATTCAACATTCTTTTCCAAAACTTCCTGCTTTCCGGTAATTTGGTTGAAATAACTGATACGTACCGGAATGGTGTGCGAACCAATTCCATTAGCGGTAGTTTTATAAATACCATATCCTTCTTCGCCTATGGGTACACTGGATCCACCAATAGAAATGGATGGTTGCGCAGCCTTACTATAAGCACCCACACCTGCATTAATTACAATTTCTTCACCGGGCATTGCATAGCTGGTACTTTGACCTACTATAGGCGCATAAGCATCAAACACTACTTTTACTTCTCCTACTTTTTTATGGCACTCTGCTACAACTTTGTTTTCGGCATTCTTTATATCATTTTGAAACTTACTCAAAATAGTTAAACCGGCTACGGTAGGTACCATTTGAAAATAAGCAATATCCCAGGGTTTTGTTTTTTTATCAAGCCCCGGGGGATTTGACACATCTACAAATGATACGTTTTTAAAAGTACTGTCAATTTCAGGGTCAATGCCTTTCATATCGCTAGAATATTTTTCAAGCATTGCCTTTAGTTTATTTCCTTCGCCTTCCTTCACCATTAATTTGGTTACAATATCCAGATTATCCTCTTTAAATGATTTTGTAGGATCGCCGGGAGTTCCTCCGGCTCTTGTAATAATTTTATTTTTTAAATCTTCAATGTACTTGAATAAATCTCCAGAAATTTTCTGGGCATTTTGTGCAATGGGGAACCATTTTTCAGCTCTTTCTTTTGTTGCTGCATCGCTTCTCTTGGCATCAAGAGATTTGAGGATAGTTTCAGTAGAAAGATTTACTGTATTATTAGTATTCTCCAAACTGCGTCTTACGGTTTTAAAGGCATTGAGGATCTCTGATGATACGTTGAGTGCTAACAATGCTGTAAGCACCAAGTACATGATATTGATCATCTTCTGCCGGGGCTCTTTAGGTAAAGCCATGACTATTTACGGTTTTGTGTTTATAAATGATGACTGTATAAAATCACGGATACGGATTCCGTTTGTTTTAGCTGCGACCCTGCATGGCAGTAAGCATGTTTCCATAAATACTGTTCAGGCGGCCCAAATTATTTGCTAATCCGCTGATTTGCTCTTGAACTTTTTTAGCATCGTCAGCACTATCCAGCATTTGCTTGCTGGTTTCGGCCAGTTTGCCATAGAAAGAGTTCAACGCTTTCAGATGATTATCGCTTTCCTTTAATTCAAGTTCGTAAATAGTGTTTAAAGAAGAAAGATTCTTGGTAAGCACCTGTATTTGATCGTGAAATACTTTGGCTCCTTCAGTAGCTGTGTTAAAAGCACCTACTGAGCTTGCGGCATTTACATAAGCATCTTTTACTTTATCCAAAGTGCCGGTAACTTCTTTAGTTTTTGCGGTGAAGTCTCCTGTAGCATTGATTGTATCGCTCAGGCTGTTCATTCCGCCTACGGTTGTATTTAGTTGCTTGAAGCCGTCTCCCAAACGCTTCATGGTGTCCGGTGTAATATCAGCATCGGCCAGCATTTTATCCATTGCGGCAAAGCCGGCTCTCGACTTGGCACCAGCTACAGAAAACTGCTCTTCATCATGTGTGCCATCTTTAATAGGCGGGTAAATAGTATAAAGAATACCATACAATGCAAAGATGATTGCCTCTGTGGTCAAACCGATCCAGAGCCATAGATCCGCATCTGCTGCGTGTGTAATTTTTCTGAGGGCACCCCAGATAACTAATGCCGCACCGAATGATACGCCTACGTCAACCCATTTGCTTACTTTGGAAGGGATAGCTGCTGCCATAAATTGGATTTTTAGATTGTTTTGTTGATTTAAAAATGATTAATAAGAGGGGAAAAAGAGAGGACAAAATATTTTTATTGTCCTCTCAATATTTTAAACGTGAATGTGTTCGTATTATTTCTTTTTGCTGCCTTTTCCTTTTGTAGGTGCGGCGGGTAAGTCAATCACACAGCGGAAACCAATATAAGATTTAGTGGAATCCTGATATTCATAAGTACTTGTTCCGGTTTGCAGATAGTATCCTACGTCTTTCCAGCTACCACCACGAATAATCTTACGCTTCATCAATGGCGGATCATCATCTTTTGCTTCATACCTTACATCGGGATTCATATCATGCTGGAAGTTGTTACGACCTTCATAATAAATAGAAGAAGTCCACTCGGCCACGTTTCCACTCATACAATACAAACCAAAATCATTTGGCCAGTAGCCGTCAGCTCTTACTGTATAAAATCCACCATCTTCAGGATAGTTGCCACGACCCGGTTTAAAATTGGCCATCAAACATCCTTTTTTATTACGCAGATAATAGTTACCCCAGGGGAACATTGATTGAGAACGGCCACCACGAGCTGCATATTCCCATTGTGCTTCGGTTGGCAATCGGAAATCAGATTCCTGAGTTCTTTTCTTGCTATCCAAATAAGAGTTTAAAATGCGTGTACGCCAGTTACAAAAAGCTTCAGCCTGCTTCCAGCTTACTCCAACAACAGGATAGTTGCCAAAGGCAGGGTGGTTGAAATATCTTTTGGTCATTGGTTCGTTATACGAATATGCATAATCTCTAATCCAGCAAAGCGTATCAGGATAAACAGCTACGGGATATTTTTTGATAAACTGAGAACGCGGCTTACCGGCATTTTCTCTTTTCGCTGCTTCTTTCAAATCAAATCTTTCTACCTGATAAACCATTTTAGAAGGATCGAGCTCCATTTTTCCAAAAATTCTGTCTTCGGGGGCCAAAGCTAATTGAGTACCTCCCAGTTTTTCATTTACATCTTTAGAAGCCCAAAAAGTTTTCAATTTGGCTTTGTCCACATATTCATTTCCTGCTTTATCAGTTTTTACCATTCCCAGTTCTTTACCTACCAATGAGTCTCTCACCCAGGTTACAAACTGGCGATATTCGTTATTCGTAATTTCAGTAGCATCCATCCAGAAGCCGCTGATAGAAACAGAACGATTTCTTGCACTGAATGCATAAGCGGGATCTTCATCGCTGGGCCCCATGTGGAAAGTTCCTTGTGGGATGTAAACCATTCCCGGAGGTTTTGGCAAGGTGTACTTATTAGATGGTGCAATGCCATGCAATTGTCCATCATTGGGAAGTGCACCGCCTTTACTGCCATTCTTTTTTCCACCAAGAATACCACAACTGGTCATTACTGACACGCAGGTGGCTGCTACAAGGGTGTAATAGAGGTTTTTCATTTTCATACACTTAAGAGGTATTGGCAAATATAATATTTAGGGTTATTTTTCAACACAACGCTACAATTTATTTTTTTTAACCGCAAAGTTCTTTTACGGGGTAAAATTTCAAACGAATGTAAAGTTGGTTTTATTGCATTCGTGTAGAATTTATTCCTTTGCGGAAGCCTTGTTTATCAGCGAAATAAGTTCAAATTCGGAAAATACGGGGGGAAAGCAGGTATTATTGCGACAGAGATATAAGTAAGGTTCCGTTCCCGATGCTTTATTGGCTAATAATGGGTACGAGTTATCGGCTTTTTGAGTTGCCTGAAAAATTTTGTGCGGTATATAATTCTTTAAAATTTTGGGCAAAATTTCATGAGATTGCTCCCCTATCACTATTATTTCATTGGTTCCGGTTTGTATTTCCAGCAATAAGCTGGCCCACGCACCAAAGGAATTGGGGTGTTGAATGATTGCTTTTGACAATAATTTGAGCAGGTCTTCGCTTCGCTTTATCCATGATGCTTTTTCAAAAACAATGCCCAGGTAATGTAGATTGGTGGCCATTATTGAATTTCCGGAAGGTGTGGCGCCATCATAAACCTCCTTTTTTCGCACAATAACATCCGATTGATCTATCGGAGTATAAAAAAAATAAGGAGTTTCTTCTTCGCTAAAATTTGAGATTACAAACTTTGTAAAACTACTTGCCTTTTGAAGCCATTGGTTGTCCATTGTTATTTCCTGCAGGTGAATCAATGCCTGAATCAGATAAGCATAGTCATCCAAAAATGCAGGAATACGGGCCCTGCCTGCTTTCCAGGTATGATGCAAGCTTTCATTATTTGCAGTGGTTGAAAATGCAGCTAACAGAAACTGCATATTATCAATTGCCATTTTTTTATATTCATTGTTTCCCGTGGCTGCATAAGCTTTACTGCAGGCAGTGTTCATCAATGCATTCCAACCCAAAATAATTTTATCATCGGTAGCCGGCCGCACTCTTTCATTTCTTGCTGTCAATAATTTTTTTCTGCCTTTCTCCAAAATATCAGCCACCGCTTCAACTGCCATATTCATTTCATTGGAAAATGCGGCAAGTGGTTTTTTTACTCTTAAAATATTTTTTACTGTGGTAGCACCATGTCCCTCATGCCAGTTTCCTTTTTCAGAAATATCATAGTAAGTGCAAAACAAAGCAGCATCTTGTCCCAAAATTTTTTCAACTTCTTCTTTTTTCCAAACATAAAATTTTCCTTCCTCCCCTTCACTATCTGCATCTATTGCCGATAAAAATGCTTTCCCATTCCATTGTAGTTCTCGTTGCAAAAAATTTATTGTTTCTGATATCACTTCACGATATCGTATTTTTCCTGTAAACTGATATGCTTCGGCTAATACAGACACCAGCAAAGCATTGTCGTAAAGCATTTTTTCAAAATGAGGCGCCAGCCACTCAGTATCGGTAGCATAGCGTGCAAAACCACCTCCCAATTGATCGTAGATGCCACCTTCAATCATTTTATCGAGCGATAAAAGGGCTTGTTGCAATGCTTCTTTGTTTCCGGTTATATATGCATATCGAATGAGGTATTGGATAGAAAAAGTTTGAGGGAACTTGGGTGCCTTCCCAAAACCGCCCCATTCCCTATCTGCCTGCTTCATGATGTTTTGAAAAATGAGATCGCAGTTTTCTTTTGTAAAAATATTTTGTTCCTCAGCTTCCTGTTTTCCAAATGCATTTGATTGTAACAGGTGGGCCGTCAGATTTTCCGCCTGCGCATCTATTTCATTTCTTCGTTCAGTAAAAGATTGAACAATACCATACAGTACTTCCTGCCACGAGGGTCTATTGAATGCTCTTTGTGGCGGAAAATAAGTACCGCCATAGAAAGGCTTTGCATCGGGTGTTAAAAAAACATTCAGCGGCCAACCGCCACTGCCCGTCATTGCCTGTACAGCATCCATGTATATATGATCCAGATCCGGCCGTTCTTCTCTGTCAATTTTAATATTAATGAAATGCCGGTTCATGATGGCTGCCGTGGCTTCGTCTTCAAAACTTTCCCTTTCCATTACATGGCACCAATGGCAGGCAGCATAGCCAATACTTACTAAAATGGGTTTGTTTTCTGCTTTTGCTTTCAGCAAGGCCTCATCGCCCCAAGGATACCAGGCTACCGGATTGTGTGCATGTTGTAGTAAATAGGGACTTGTTTCGTTGATGAGTTTATTTGCCTTTGTCGTCATTGGCTAAAGGTACAAATGCCCCATGAAAACATTAAACTACAACAAATGCCGTTTGATAAAAATTATTGACAGCAGCAACCGGTTTTAATTTTACATAAAAAGAAGCCGTAAACTCCTGAAAGGCTTTAAACTCGTGAAGCGGTACATTAAATTCATCAAACAAAATAATATCATCTTTCTTTAAAAACGGATAAAGTTGCGACAAAGCAAAAATGGTAGCAGAATATAAGTCGGCATCCATGTGTATCATGCGCCGGTTTGCCGATGAGAGTAATTCCTTTTTCTCTTCTATAAACTTGTTCAAAGTATCTTGAAACAATCCTTTTATAAACATGCCACGGGTATCATTCAATTGCGGCACATCGGCTTTCATATCTCCTTTGGCATAAAATCCGCCCCAGTTTTCGGGCAGGCCCTCAAATGTGTCAAATCCAAAAAATGAGGAAGATGAATTTGTATTTTCCTGCATCCACCACCGAAATGAAGCACCATGTGCTACACCAAACTCCAGGTATGTAACGGCTTCTTGCTTTAGTTGATAGTGCTGCAACAGGGTCTCATACAGTTTATATCTTTTTGTATAATCTCTTTTGATTGAAAAAAAATCGTTGAGCAACAATCCTTTTTTGTTTTTATAAATCCACACAATCATTTTATTGAAATGGTATAGAAAAATAAATAATCTTGAAAAGGGATAAAAGAAGAGTGATACCGGAAAGACCAGCAATATGCCCTTAATAAATTTTACAATCCTGAACATGAAATAAATTTATAAAAAAACCCTGCCGGCTTGTTGACAGGGTAAAAATAGGTAATGATTTTTCTGCAGTTATTTCTTTTTAGCAGTTGATAAAAATTGTTCTAATGCCGAAACCATACTGGGTGCCTGCGGAAGTGGCGCTTTAATAGTTAATTGCAATCCGGCATCTTCTGCCGCCTTCATGGTATTATTTCCAAAAGCACCAATCAATGTACCGTTCTGCTTAAATTTTGGAAGATTGTCAAACAGGCTTTTTACACCACTGGGCGTAAAGAGACAGATGACATCATAATTATTTTTGACTAATATTTCTTTAACATCACTGCTTACGCTGCGGTACATAAAGGCTAATGCATGTTCGCAACTATTGCCTTTGAGCCAGTTTACGATTTCATTGTCCTGCTGATTTTCTGAACAAACGTAGAGAAACTTTTCATTGCTTTTATGCTTGTTCATAGCATCCAGCATACTTTTATTTGTACCATCGGCACCATAAAATACTTTACGCTTTCTGTATAAAATAAATTTTTGCAGGTAAAGTGCCACCGCTTCAGTTATACAGAAATACTTTGTGTCCTGAGAAATGCTCGCTTTCATTTCTTCACACATCCTGAAAAAATGATCAATTGCATTGCGACTGGTTAATATAACGGCTGAGTAGGCTGTAATGTCAATCTTTTGCTTACGAAAATCACGGGCAGGAATTGCCTCCAGCTTAATGAACGGATAAAAATCAAGATCCACACTATGTTTGCGGGCAAGTTCAAAATACGGAGACTTCTCGCTTTCCGGCCGTGGTTGGGTAATCAGGATTTTTTGAATCAACTTTTTCTCCTCTGTTTTAGTCATGTTTCGGCAAAATGTTGGGTGCAAAGTTAAGCAGTAATATTGAAAAACAACAGCAGTCCTTTATAGATGATGAGCAAAGGCGCTATTTCAAATGCACACAAATAAATAAAAAAATGAAACGGACTTAATTTTATTTGTGATTTTACAGCCGCAAAACTGAGCAAAAAACGATATAGCAACATAACTCCGATGAGTGCAAATGAAAGAAAAAATACAAAGCTATATACATTGCCATCAGTATAAGCCAGCATTAAAACAAAAGGCATCAAAAATATTCCCAGCATTTTATTGATAACAAATACAATAAAAATATATGAAGCAGCTGCATCCTGCATATTAAAAATCCATCCTGATATTTTGAGACCAATAAACTTGATAAAATAAACAGCAGACAAACCAGCGCAGGATAACATATACAAATACCAAAATTCGGTTTCAGGTGCCAGCTTAAAATGTTTTACAAGCAAGCAGGCATATAATCCGGCAGTTAGCACAAAAAAAACATTGAGCAATAATGAAGGCACCGGTGTTTGTATCAATTGTTCTCTTATTTGCTTTTGCTTCAATGTGGTTCTAAAAAACAAACGAAATAAGTCAGAAAAATATTTTGGGAACAATGTTTTCAATGTACCCAGTGTCAGCAATAGAAAAATCAGATAATAAAACAATAAATCATTTCCTCGCACTTGTCTTACCTTTTCAACCTGTGGCCTCGTTAGCGGTTGCGAAAAATTGAAATAAATATTTTGATTCATCAATTCCTTTTGCAGTTCCGCAGCCGGCAGTGCTCCCCATTCTTTGCTGAACTTAGGATGCAAAAGTGAATCGGGCATACGGGAAACCGGAAGATCCTGAAGGATTGTATCTTTTATTTGTATTGAATCTTTTTTCAATAAAGTATCAGCAGCAACTACACGGGCTGTATCCAAAGGCGATTGTGCAGCAATGCCAGATGTAAAAAGGGAAAAAATAAAAACTGATGCAAGAAACCGCTTCAAACAAAAAATTTATGTGCAAAAATATTGAATGAAGCCCCTGTTTTATTTTCTTTTCAGAAATAATTGGCAAAGCCAACATGAATTTTGGATTTCCGAAGGTCAAAGGGAAAATCATTGCGTTTGCCTACCGCCCAAGCAAGGTTGAAAATACCTGCTTTGGTTTCAAAGGCCAACCCAAGACCGGTACCAAAATAGGTGTAGTCAATTTTGTTTCCCGCATTAAGCCCCCTGCCCCAGCCACCATCGGCCAGTACATAGAAATAAGAGTTTCTGCCTACCAGATAATGATACTCCAGCGTAGCAATGGCATACCGCGACAGGTATTGGCTTTCTTCATCAAATCCACGTAGTAGTTTATAACCGCCCAACTGAAAAAGTTCGTTTCGGAAAAAATTGCGGCTTTGAAAATAGCCGGCATTCAATGCGGTTTTAAAAACACTGCGTTGCGATTTGCCCAAAGGGAAATAGTGTGCCGCTGTTGATTTGATACGCACCTGTGCGGCGTTAAGGTTGATCGTGTCGTATAGTTTTGCAAAATCAAAACCGGGATCGTTTGGGTCTTTGAGCTGCAGTATCTCATTATTTCTTTTAATTTTCTTTGATCCTCCGGATGCGATGATGCGCAATTCATTTCCGCTTCGTGGATTTAACCGGTAATCCGTTGTATTTAATTCATAGTCCAACCCAATATTCAGCCAGCTTACATCGCCTGCATCGGGAAGGGTGCGGGATTGAATAACCGCTGGTGTATTTAATCCGCCACTGCTGACAATGGTTTGAAACCTTTGTACAAACAGCCGGGCCGATTGTGTTGTATTAAGTGCATACAAAGCACCCAATTGAAAATTTACATTGAGGAAGCTGCTGTCTTTTTTAAACATATCAAATGAAAAATCGAGCCCAACATTGGATTTAAAAATAAAGGGATGCTGATAAATAAAATTCAAGCGGGGTGATTTTACCTGTATCTGCTGCCAGTTGAGCCCAATGGTTTCGCCGGCACCCAGCGAGTTTCTAAGTAATATGTTTGCCTCACCTGTTATCAAAAGTTTTTTTGATGAAAGCTGGTCGTTATTGGGCAAAAAACCAATCAATGCATTTATCTGACTGCTTTTTTTTTGCTTTAAATACACATTTAAAACCGAGCCGGTATTGAGCAAGGTAATGTCAGCAGATCGTTCAGATTCTACATAAGCCAGCTCTGCCAGTTTTTTATCCACCTGCAACAGTTTTTCTTTATTGTAACTGCTTCCATTGGGAATATTGAGATAGCGCTGCAAGTAAGCATTGGAAATTTTTCCATTGCCATAAATTCTGATGCTGTCAATTTTATAAGCTGGACCTTTGTTTACTTTTAAACTAGCAGTAACGGCTTCTTTGTCCAATATGATACTATCAAGAAATATGCGGGCAAAAGGATGACCGGTGTTTTCTAAACGATAAAGCATTTTTTCTTGCAACTGCTGCAGCATTACAAAATCCAGTGGCTTTCCCGAAAATTGTTTTTCTCGCCAGCCAGCAACTTCAAGCAAATCGGACGGCACGGATGCAACATCTAATTTTATCCAACGATACGATTCACCCAGAAACAAAACTAAACGGGCTGTGGTCATTCCATACTGAAGCGAATCTATTGAGGCTGTAACATAGCCTTTTGATTGCAATAAAGCGGGTAATCGATTCAGGTATTCTTCACAGGCAAGTTTAGAAGCAAAGCTGGTTTGAAGTCCTGTTTTAGAAACAATCCATGCTGAATCTTTATCTACACCACTAACCCAAAGCGTGTAAGATGAAACCGTAGCCGCTGCCGGCTTTTGTGCATTTCCATTTAATGCAGCAAGCATTAAAATAAGAACCAATATTTTCGTATGGAATTTTCTCATCAGCTTTTCAAAGGTTGCTGCGGATGTTTAGTTTGCTAAATTATTCATTTAATCACAAATCCATTGGCCGGAATTTATATTCATATCCCTTTTTGCAAACAGGCTTGCCATTATTGCAATTTTCATTTTACAACCTCGCTGCGATATAAAGATGATTTTGTAAAAGCATTGCTATCAGAAATTGAATTGCAAAAGGATTATTTAAGCCATGAAAACATTGAAACCATTTATTTTGGTGGCGGCACACCTTCACTTTTATCAATTGCCGAATTGCAATGCATATTAAATAAACTTCAAAAGCATTTTACCATTTCGCAAGATTGTGAAATAACGCTGGAAACCAATCCTGACGATATTTCAACACCCAAATTACAAGATTGGAAACAGGCAGGCATCAACCGCTTGAGTATTGGCGTTCAGAGTTTTTTTGAAGAGGATTTGCAGTGGATGAACAGGGCACACCATGCAAGGCAGGCGCTTGATAGTTTAATGCTGGCATTACCATATTTCAATAATCTTACGGTTGATCTTATTTATGGACTTCCCGGCATGAGCCATGAAAAATGGCAACAGAATGTAGAAACCGTATTGGCATTAAAAATTCCGCATCTCTCCTGCTATGCGCTTACGGTGGAACCCAAAACACCGCTGGATAAACTAATAAAACAACATCGTGCTGAAGATATAAGCCCGGATAAACAGGCCGAACAGTTTTTGCTACTGATGCAATGGCTGGAAGCTGCCGGTTACGAGCATTATGAAATTTCAAACTTTGCAAAACCCGGTATGCGCAGCCGGCACAACACATCATATTGGCAGGGGAAAAAATATTTGGGACTGGGGCCATCGGCACATTCATATAATGGAAATGAAAGGCAATGGAATATTGCAAACAATCAGCAATACATTGCAGCCATGCAACAGCAAAAAATTATAGCAGAAAAAGAAATACTCACTTACACACAAAAGCTGAATGAATACATAATGACTGCGCTGCGTACAATGGAAGGAATAGATTTAGATGTACTTTCCCTTCAGTTTGAAATACCTGCGGATTCATTTCTGAAAAGAATGGATAAATACATGCAATCAAACAAAGTTGTACGAAAAGAAAATTTTCTTCAACTAACCCGTGAAGGAAAACTGCTTGCTGATGGTATTGCTGCCGATCTATTTTACTTATCAGCCCAATAGGCGAAAATAATATTCAACAAACAACCAACAGCTACCAGAAAAGTAAGGATAAAAGAAAACCATTTTATGGGATGCGGTTTGGTGCTGCCCTCTTTGCGTCCTTCCTGCCATTTATTAAAGTCAATAACATTTAGTACGATTTGCACAATGGCAGCTATCATAAACACAATCTGAAAAAACTTAATCATAGCATATAACCTTTTATAAAGTGAAGATAAAGTTTTTGTGAATATTTAGTAAATCATAAAATTCAAGGAGTTTATTTATGGAATAATTTATTCCCTATTAAGAACGAAAGTATTTCAACCTAAATCAGTGTTTCTTCAATATACTTAAACCCATCTGCCGGAGGCAACTGCTCCCATAATATTTTATAAATGGTGGCGGCAATTGGAATAGCGGCTTTTACTTGTTCATTTACTAAAAAAATACAGCGTGATGCATTGTAACCTTCGGCTACCATATTCATGGCGGTTTTTACTTCTGCTACCGAAAGACCTTGACCAATCATTTTGCCAAAACTCCTGTTGCGGCTGTGCAAAGAGTAGCAAGTAACCAGTAAATCGCCGAGATATACTGAAGCGGCATAATTGGGCATTTTGCGATGGGTAACCGGATCTTCAGCCTCATGCTCACCCACGGTAATATGTTGTGCGCCGAATTTTTTTAAAAACCCGGCCATTTCATCGGCAGCATTGGCAATATAGACGCTTAAAAAATTATCGCCATAGCCCAGCCCGCTAGCCATTCCTGCTCCCAGTGCAAAAATGTTTTTCATTACAGCGGCATATTGCACACCCAATATATCCTGATTGACAATGGTATTTATATAACTTGTTTTGAAATCCAGAGCAATTGCTTCTGCTTCCGTAATCTGAATACCAGAAATGGTGAGATAAGAGAGTTTTTCTTCGGCTACTTCCTCTGCATGGCAGGGTCCCAGCACTGCAAAATAATCCTCCAAAGCAAATTCAAATTCCTGCTTCAGATAATAATTGAGCAAAATATTTTTTTCGGGCAGTAAACCTTTAATGGCGGAAATAATTTTCTTGTTTTTAAAGTCATGAGGATTCAATCCGGCAATACTTTCTTCGGCATAGGCAGAGGGAATGGCCATTACAATTTTATCGGAAGCGGCTACCACATCTTTTACCTCAGTTGAAAGATGAAGCTTTGATGAATCAAATTTTACTGAGCTTAAATATCCCGGGTTGTTGCCTTGCTTTAGAATATGTTGTACAGCAGTGGCATTGCGCACCCACCAGTTTACCGTGTGTCCGTTATCTGTCAATATTTTGACCAGGGCTGTGGCCCAGCTACCACTTCCTACTACTCCATACATATTACAAATTGAAAATTCATTTTTATATTCTTACTATTGAAATAATTTATCTTTTGAAACCACTTTCACCTTCATACCATCTTTCAATGTTTTGCTGATGGCTGTATAAGGATCTGTCACCACAGTTTCGCCGGCTTTCAACCCCGATATGATTTCAATATAATTAATATCCTGAATACCTGACTGCACCACTCGTTTTTTTACAGTGCCATCATCCTGTAAAACAAAAACCACTTCTTCCATCTCATTGCCCGAATCATCACGTTGCATACCTACGTTATCCTTTTTTTGATCATTTTCCTTTTTTTGATCCTCCAGATTCTTATCGCTGCCTTTTACTCTGGCACCTACTGCACCAATGGGCACCGACAATACATCGGCTTTTCGATTGGTTTTTATGTCGGCACTGGCATTCATACCCGGGCGAAAAGGAAATGCTTTGTCAGATAAATCACTATATGAACTTTTGTCTAAGCGGATTCTTACTTCATAGTTGGTAACATCATTTGAGGCAGAAAGTGTAGCTGCAGATTTTGTGCTACTTGCTATTTTCGTAACCACGCCTTTAAACTTGCGATTATTATAAGCATCCACTTCCACATCGGCCGAGTCGCCTATTTCAATTTTTACAATATCATTTTCACCCACATCTACTCTTACTTCCAGCACACTCATATCGGCAACGGTCATCATCTCCGTTCCTATATTAAAACTATTACCGGCCACCCTTTCACCTTTTTTAATATTAAGCGATGAAATGACACCATCCATAGGTGCAATAAGAATGGTGCGACTTAAATCTTTATTAGCCTTGGTCAATCCCACTTTTGAGCTTTGCACGCCGGCTTGCTGGCCTTTAATACCTTGCTGCGCTGCATTATAATTTGCTTCGGCTGTTTTTAAAGCGGTTTCATATTGCTCCAGCTCAGCTCTGGAAATTACTTTATCATCAAACAATTTTTTATTGCGGTTAAAGTTTTGTTGCGCTTGCTCCATACCGGCTTTTAATGATTCCAAAGCAGCTTTACTATTATTGACGCCGGCATTAGCCTGATTTACCTGCGATGCGGCTTCGTCTCTTTGTAGTGCATAGATGTCGGCATAAATTTTTGCCAGCACCTGTCCTTTCTTTACACTGTCTCCTTCTTCCACATTCAGTTCAGTAACCTCGCCGGAAATATCGGGACTGATTTTTACTTCCAGCTCCGGATATATTTTTCCACTGGCGTTTACTGATTCTACAATGGTACGTTGTACCACTGTATCGGTAGCTACTTTTAAATCCTTTTTACCACCACTCATCATTTTGGAAATGATAAAAACAGCAGCTAGTGTGCCGCCTAATAAAAGTGACCATTTTAATCCTTTACTCATATATATAATACCCGATTTTTGAAGCACAATATCCAAAACATGCAATACTGCATTTTACAAAAAATCATTTTTAAATGAATACCTTATTCAAAACTATTTAAAAAAATGGTTTATAGCTTCAATCCCTGTCCTTTATAGAATTCAAGCAGTTTTAGTTTAAATACATAATCGTACTCTGCATACAACAGCTGGCTTTTGGCTTGTTGCAAAGTGGTTTGCGTTGTTATCAAATCGTAGGTTGAAATTAATCCCACTTCATACCTTCTCACCGCATAATCATAAGCCAGTTGTGCACTGCTTACTGTTTTCTTATTGGCATGATATTTTTGAACCGCGGCCACCGCATCATAATAGGCTTTATAAATATCCTGTTTCAGCGTAAAACTGTTTTTCTCTTTTTCCAGTTCGGCCTGTTTTACATTTAGTTTAGACCGTTGCCAGTTTGTTTTCAATACACCACCATTGGCAATAGGAATGCTAACACCAATACCAATTGACTGTCGGAAATTCTGATTCAATTGATTGAAGTAACCTATTTTTCCAAATTCATAACTATTGATAGGTGAATTGGGAAATACATTGTATTGCGTAGCGCCTATGGTTACGTTGCCAATGGGCAGGTTGAGCGGTGTAGCAGATTTTATTTCTTTTGCCCGGTTATTAAACCCTGTACCCAGACTTCCAAATAAAGAAATAGTAGGATACCTTTCTGCTTTTGCAATCTCCACTGACCTTAATGCAGCCTTTATATTTAACTCATCCATTTTTTGTTGTGGCATGTTGTTGATGGCTAATTGATACACGGCTTCTGGTTGCAGGTCGGCCAGATTTTCTACCGGTATTAAACTAACCGGAGGCGTTACAATATCAAAAGGCTGGCCTGCATCCAGATTCAACAAGGATTTCATTTGCAATAAAAATTGCTGAGCCGAAGTTTGTGCGGCAATCAAATTAGAACTATCTGCCGACAAGGCTGCTTCCAGATTTACTGCATTTAGTTCGGGCAATTTACCGGCAGCTACCTGTTTGCGGGTGCTTTCTAATTGTGATTGGGTTTGTTCAATTTTTGATTTTGCCAGATTTTCCTGTTCTCTTGCCAGCAATATTTGTAAATAAGCCACTGCAATATTTAATGCAAAATCATTTTTGGCTTTTTCCACACCTTCTGTTGCTGCTTGTACATTAAAATCACGCATGGCAATTGTATTCTTTTTAGAAAACCAGTTAAACAAATCCACACTTGCCTGCAATGAATAATTATTGTTGAAATAACCGATGGTAGTAAGATCAAAAGAAGTAGGATCTTGATTGCGGCCGGCACTGTAGCCCAGATTGGTATTGAAATTTGCTGTTGGCCGTTGCGATGATTTGCTTTGTTCCCAATCTAATTTGGTTAAGTCTTTTTGCAAAATGCTTTGTCTGATGCTTATATTATTTGCCCAGGCATAATCTACGCATTTTTTTAGATCCCATTTTTCGGAGGACTGAGAAAAAGTGATCGTTGATATAAAAAGTAAAGCTATAAGGCCAATGCTGCGAAGTATCATATTGCAAAAATAGAGAGGATGAAGCTGTGTTTTGAGAAAAAATAAACTTTGCTGTAACTAATGTTTGGCATATTTATTCTTAATCAGAAATCCAAACTATGAAAATCAAGTTACACTATTAAAATTATGATAAACTAGTCCCAAATTTCCCCAAAACGCACATCAGCAATACAGTCTTCAATAATAAAACTGTATTTGAAATCCTTCCCTTGTTGCATCAATTGATATTTATCGTCGCAAAGTGCATATACTTCCACTTCCTTTTTATCGGGATCTATGATCAGATAATATGGAATGTGTTGTGATTCGTAAATGGCATACTTGGTATGTCTGTCTTTTAAGGCCGTAGCCGGCGAAAGTACTTCAGCTACCAATGTCGGCGGAAAGTCAAGATATTTTTTAATTATTGGTTTACATACAATCAGAATATCCGGTTGCAATATCATATCATCCGCAACCAAATAATCAACCGGTTGTGAGACCTGGCATTTTTTACAGTTCTTTAATTGTGCTCTAAATTCTGAATGTAGATTCCCTGCCACTATTTGATGGCCGGGTACAAGAGCCGGGCTCATCGCATGTGGAACTCCATCAATAACTTCCCATTTTCCTTCCCATTGTACATAATCTGCATAAGTATAATGGGGCAATATTTTGATTGCATTACTCATCACTTACGAAGTTACAAAATAAAATAATGTGCTTAAATTCCATTCAATGCCTGTTCCAGATCCTTTATCAAATAATCCGCATCTTCCAATCCGCAGTACAGTCTTACATATCGATGTTCTATGTTGCCGGGATTAAAATCCTTTTCGCTGATGCCCGCACATTTGGGAATGATCAGGCTTTCGTGTCCACCCCAGCTTACTGCCATCATGATATGCTGAAGCGATTCACAAAATTTTACGATCTCATCTTTTAGCTTTACATCAATTGCAAATGTGATAAGTCCGCAAGCACCTTTCATTTGCCGGCGGGCAAGTTCGTATTGCGGAAATGTATCATCAAATGGAAACAAAAATGAAGAAATTTTTGGGTGCTGCTTTATAAAACCAACTACTTCATTTGTCGTTTTTGTTATTCTTTCTAATCTTAAGGGCAAGGTTCTCAATCCTCTTATCATCAGCCAAGCATTAAAAGGCTGCATACCACTGCCAATATTGAGGTATTCGCTGTCAAATATTTTTTTCATCATAGCATGGCTGCCGCACAGTACACCGCCCAGTGTATCGCTATGTCCGCCAATGTACTTAGTGGCCGTTTGCATGGTGATGTCAATTCCCATTTCGATTGGCTTTTGATAGAGCGGTGTACAGTAGCTGTTATCAATCAAAGTAGTAATGCCTTTTGATTTTGCAAATTGTGCTACTTCTTCTATGGGTTGCAGTGCATAGTTCCAGCTATTGGGCGATTCCAAATAATAAAATGTTGTATTGAGCTTTGTAGCGGCCTGCCATTCTTCAATAGTTTTTCCATCAATATAAGTGGTACTTACATTGAAGCGGGGCAATATCACATCAAACATTCGCTGTACCCAGGTGTAGGGTGCTCTTACAGAAACAATATGATCACCGGATTTTATATTGGCAAAGATGCCGGCAAATATTGCTGCAGCGCCATTATTGAAAACGAGACAGTCTTCCGCTCCATCCAGTGCTGCCAGTTTTTTTCGAAGTATATCAATAGTAGGGTTGACACCGCGGCTGTACAGGTAGCCTTTCATTTCATCTTCAAAGGCTTTGCCCAAATCAGCCACTTTGCGAAAAGCAAAATTGCTGGTTTGCATAATGGGCGGTGCAATGGCGTTGAAGTACAGTTCACGATCTTCTCCCAGTTCATTTATAATTTTTGAAAGTTCCATGTCAGATATTTGATTCAGTATTTCCTTTTGGCTTTATTAAAAAATACAGCAATGTAAATCCAACCAGCACGGCTGTTCCCGTAAGTGCAATGCCGGGTGTAGCGCTGATGATGCTGGCACACACAAATACATAGGCAGCAATAAAAACAATGGGTTGCAGCGGGAAAAATTTCATTTTATAAATGCCGGTTCCATCCAGATGTTTGGTTCGTTTGCGCAACATAAAAATAGTGGCAGCCGATGTGGCCATTCCAAATGAATCTAAGAAAATAGAGAAACTCAAAATCTTTTCAAATGTATCGGCAAAAAATAATACGATGACACAAACTGCTGCAAATATGGTAAGTGAGACTACCATTACACCTTTTTGCTCATTTTGCTTTCTGAAAATTTTTGGAAAAACTCCATCCTCACTCATGGCAAACATAACCCGCGGGTTACTGAGCAAAGAGACATTGACATAGGCCAATACACTTAAAAAGAGAAGACCCGAAAAAATATTTGCACCCTGCAAGCCAAACATCTTTTCTACCACTACAGAAGCAATTTCACCTGTAGTTTTCATATTTTCAAAACCCACAATTTTATAATAAGCCACATTTACGGTTAAGTATAAAATGATAATAACAGCAATGCCTATAAAAATGGCTTTGGGAATATTTTTACTTGCCTGATTTACTTCGCTGCCAAAATTGATAGTTTGCTGATAACCGCCATAAGTAAAAGAAACTGCTATCAGGCAGAGACCAAAAGATTGTATCCAGTTTTGCCAGCCGATATTTTCATTTGCCACAGTTGCGGCTGAAGTACTTTCAAATGCAGGCACAAAAAACAAAGCACTGATGAGTAACAGAATCATGCTAATCTTAATCAGCATAAGTACTGATTGTGTTTTGGCACTGAGTTTTAACCCCATCATATTTACTCCGTAAAAAATAAAAATGGCCGACATGGCAATCATCACTTTCACCATATTGCCTGCATCGGGTCCCCAAAAAACCTTACTGATATAACCCGCACCAATCAATGCCACGCCTGATACGGAAGCCGCATTGGAAATAAGAATGCTCGCATTTAATGCAAATGCAATGGATGGATGATAAGCATAGGAAAACACACGATAATAACCCCCGGTAACAGGATATCGAGAGCCAATTTCTGCATAAGTAAGTGCACCACATAAGGCAATAATTCCGCCGGCTACCCAGGCTGCAAAATAAATGGTGGGATTGAGTGCGGCACCGGCTGCATCTTTGGCGGTGCGAAAAATACCCATACCAATTACCAGGCCTATAACAATCATCGTAAAATCAAAAAGGCCGAGTTTGTTTTTTTGCGTCATGGGCTGAAGATACAAAGAAAGGGATTGCATTAATCTGCCGGAGTTGGACAACCCAACTTATCCTGTACGCCAAAACGAAATACAATACCAATAGCCGAAATAAAATAATGATCTCCTTTGTGCGGGTTTACCGATTTGCTGAAGCCATCCAAATAATCGGTAAAAGGAAAATGATAAGACAGTTCGCCGGTGAATGCCAGCCTGTGCGAAAGGTTGTATCGAATACCTGCACCGGCCGGTATAGTAAACTTAAGTTTGGTCAGTTTCTTTTGTTCATCGGTAGCCAGACGGGCAGGAATATCAGATCCATCGCCAAAATAAGCCGAATCAAATTTGCTGCCATCGGGCTTTAAATTAAAATAGCTGAGGGTACCTCCTGCAAACAGATATGGCGACAAATCTCTTCTGTCGGAGTTGTTGGTTCCAAAAACATTCCAAACTAACTGAGGCGAAACTTCAACAACAGGTGAGCGGAAGCTAAATGCCCGGTGACTTCGATATTCGGGTTGTTTATATTTTGCCTCATCGCCCTTTATACTTCCGGCAATGATTTGTAATCGTAATGCCATAGAAGGGGTAAAAATTTTTGATGCGGATAAAACGAATCCCGGTTTCATCGTTTTAAAAGATCCAATGGCTTCAGGTGTAAGATCACCCTGATAAGTAAAAGCGGCAATGGCAGCTCCTAACTCAAAAGTTCCGGTCTTTTTTTGTGCAGCTACCCATACTGATTGAGTAAGTAATACAAAAATCAAAATTTGTTTTATCTGCATCTTTATTTTTTTACAAATGAATTATTGTTCAGCAATATGAATACGGCTTTACCAATGTTGCGTGAAGACACGCAACTTTGCGTAGACACGCAACATTGCATAGATGCGACATCTTATGTTGCGTGAAACACGCAACATTGCATAAGTGTTTATAAAAAATGGTGGGGCTTGTACTTACTTCAACGTAACAATTGCGAAAAAATTATTAATCAAAAATGAATTTAACAGTTAATG
>ERZ724526.164-NODE-164-length-37714-cov-4.986776_pt1 | contig 37714 bp, 16 predicted proteins | sample MGYA00376059_ERZ724526 | MGnify/ENA primary metagenome ERZ724526 (study PRJEB28724, sample SAMN07190883) | activated sludge metagenome | isolation source: activated sludge of sewage treatment plant in Hong Hong | place: Hong Kong | collected 2016-03-17 ...
AGATGGATTACGAAATAAACACGATTCATTTAAAGGTGAAGAGTTAATAAAATGGGCTCATCAAGGTATGTTACTTTTAAATTCTGCTTTAACTATACAAAAAGGTATAAGCGGTTCTCATTTAAATGTTTGGAAAAGATGGACAGAAATATTTATTACTGCATTATCTAAAAAAAGACCAGATATCGTATGGGTATTATTAGGTCGAGATGCTGAAAGTTTCAAAAAATATATTATTTCAGAAAATGTAATAATTGCACCACATCCAATGACACATGTATATCAATCTCCAAAAAAACCTTTTGGAAATGTACATGTTTTTTTAGAATTAAATAAGAAACTTAAACAAAAAATTGTATTTAATGAATAAACGAATTGAAGAATTAAACGAGTTAAAATATAATCTAAATTATGAAGATCCTTTTATGTATGTTTTTAGTTCTCTTATTGGTATTAATTTCAAAACTTATCCAAAACCTTATACTGCTCATTTAATTAAAATTGGTAATTTTATTAATATTGAAATTGATCCTAATTTTTGGGATAGTTTAAAAAATAATAAAGAAAAGCTTTTTTTAATTAAACACGAATTGTATCATTTAATATTTAAACATATTACACAAGTATTTTTAAATTATAATAGTGAAATATTTGGTATAGCAGCAGATTTTTATATTAATTATATATTAAGTAGTGATAATAGTGTAAATTTAATACCTGGTGCATTTCATTATTTAGATCCCGCATTCAAAGATTTAAATTTAACTGAAAATATTGTTAAAGAAGGTACTTTAAATATATATAATCATTTGTTAAATTATAAAAAGGAATGTGAAAAGTTTAAAATAGATAATCATAATTGGGAAAGTTTTAAAGAAGTTAGAATTATCGATGCTAAAATAGATAATGATATATTACAATCAGAAAAAATAAGTGGAAAAGTTCCTTCTAGTATTACTACTATAATAAAAAATTTAAAAAGTAAATATAATAAGGAAATTAATTATAAAACAATATTAAAAAAGATTGTTAATAATTTAGGTTCAAAAGTTTATTTAAAACGATCTGGATTAAAAGAACATAATTTTTATCCAGATTCTGATGGAACTAGAATAAAATACAAAGGTACAATACCAATTATTGTTGATACAAGCGGTTCAATGATGAATACGAATGATATTAGTGATGTTTGTGACCAATTAATAACAATTGCAAAACAATCAAATCTAATGTTAAAAATAATCGAATGCGACGCTGCGGTTTCTAAGGAATCTATTTGGATTTATAAATCAAAAAAAGATTTAAATAATCGATTAAAAAATGGTTTTATTGGAGGTGGTGGCACTGAAGTAGATCCAGCTATCAATTATATAAATAAAAACATAAGAGACGTAAAAATAGCAATTTATATAACTGATGGATGTGTTTCTCCACCATCAGTTAATCATAATTATAAATTAATAGTAATATTAACTAGATCTTCTAAAAAAACTATTAAAGAAATTTCAGAAACTTGGAGAAATAACAAATATACAATATTAAAAATTAAAAATTAAAAAAAAATTATGGCAAAAGGTAGGAAAGCTGCAAGTAATGTAAATAGACCTTCTATAGAAGATTTTAATGATCTTCCATCTAAAAATGAGGGAGGTAATGGTATCAATATGGATAATAATGAACAAGATCCTTTTAGTAGATTTGTATATGTAGATGATATGGTTAAAGCTCTTAATTTAGCTTATAATATGAATCGAAATTTAATATTTTTTGGTAAAGGAGGTTTTGGAAAATCAGAAATTAGTGAATTATTTTTAAGAGAAAAAGGTATCGAACCTTTTGTTATGTCAATGGGTTCTGGTACAAATCCAGATAGATTGTTTGGTGGTACCGATTTATCACATTTTGTTGGTGAAAATCCAACTGGTAAATTGGAATATTTAGTTGAAAACTCTTTTATGAATCACGAATATGTAATTTTTGAAGAATTATTTGATGCTCCTTCAGAAGTATTGGAAGAATTAAAAGATATTCTTTCTTCAGGATTTTTTAGAAAAGGTTCTCAAGTATTTCAAATTAAAACAAAATGTATTATTTGTTGTACTAATAAAACAAGAGAAGAATTTGCAAAAAACGCTTCTTTACAAGCGTTGTTGGAACGTTTTCCTTTAACTTTTGAAGTACAATGGCCTGATCATAAAAGAACAAACTATGATTTTTTATTTAAAGTAAGTAGAGGTACAGAATGTCCTCTTATATCTTATATATGTGAAAAATTAAGTTCAAGTGGTAAGAAAATTTCACCAAGAATTGCGTTATTTGCTCATGATGTATTTTTTAATACAGTATCTAGTTCAGGAGCAGATGTTGACGCATTATCAATGGTAGCTGATTTTGGAGAAAAATCTAAATTAAAATCAATAATTTCGGATTTTTCAGCATTTGCTAAATTTAAAGAAATAGAAGTAAAAGCTTCTGATATCTTTAAAAAATATGAAAAGATAAAAGAAGAAGCATCTTTATTACAATTAACCCAAATTCTAGAAGAATATAAAAAACAATTGGATGCATTTAATAAATTAAAAACTTCTGATGATTTAGCAGATGATTATGCATCGGTTAAAAAGAAATTAGATAAAGGGTTAACAACTATTACAAATCATTGTGTCGATATAAAAAAAGATGAAACTAATAAGGAATTATTAGATATCGAATAATATTTTTAATTAATAGATTGTTTGTTATAAAAAGTAGCAAGGAGAAGAGAAATCTTCTTTTTGCTACAATTAAAAATTTTAAAAATAATTTATGAAAAAACGTAATAAATCTAGTAGTCATTTTTCAAATAGAGATATATATTCTACTACATTAAATAGTGATGATTTTTTTGAAGAAACTGACGCTTTTGGTAATAGTTCAGATTTTATTAATAACAAATCAACAGGTTTTAATAGAAGTGTAAATCCGCAATCATCAAGTACCACAAATTTTTATAATAATAATTACTATAACAGATCATATAATAATAGAGCTAATTATAGTAATAATAATTATCATTATGGTCATTCTGAATATTATGGAGGTTATGGAGGATGGAGCTGGGGAACATATTCATCATTAATAGATGATGAAGATAGTTCAGATAAACCGGATGACTTTATTAAACAACAAACCGCTTATATTACTCCGAGTACCTATAAAATAGAAAGAAAATTAGGATATCAATCTGAAGAAGTAAACGATATTATTAGAAATTTATCAAAATTTTTCTTTTCTAGAGCAATTGATGATAATGATTATATTAATGAATTTTGGAAAGATGATTCTTCTCTTTCGGATTCACAAAAAGAATATAAAGATAAATGGAGTAAAATATATGATAAATATTGGGATATAAAAGTTCCAGGAGATTTACCATTAGATAAAGCTATTTATGTAATAAAAGAAATATTTGGTAATGTTGGACAAAAAAAAGCAGATTCTTCTGTTATAGAGAAATGGTTAGAAACAAATGAATTAAAAATAGATGATGAAGTATATGCAGATCCTATTTTAAACGATTTATTAGATAATAATGAGTTTACAAAATATAATAAATTAAATATATTAGAAAAAATTTCTTTAATGAAAAATTTTGGAAGTAATTTTAAAATTGAAAAAGAAGTTGAACCTGTTGAAGTTTATAATAATACTAAAACTCATAATAGAAATTTAAAAAGCTATAACGAATTAATGAGATTAGAGCCTTATCAATATGCGTTACCTTCTTTTAAATTTAGTTTAGCAAAAAAAAGTTTAAGAATAAACCATCCTTTAAAAATAGAAGAAAAAAAACAAGTAATAATAGTTCTTCTTGATTTTTCAGGATCAATGTGTTCTAGAGAAAAACAAGAATGGGTTTGTGCATTACTTGTTGATAGATTGAAATACGTAGTAAAAGAAGAATGTGAAATTTATTTTTCATATTTTTTGACTACTAGAAATTACAATGCGAGTAATGTTTATGCAGATCCAGAAAGATCTGATCCTGTAAGAAATTATTTTACTTTTCAACATGTGTATGATCAAAAAAGTGCTTTAAAATTTTTAAAATATTTTAGTACTTCTCCTAATGGTGGTGATACAGAATTAGGGAAGATTGTAGACTTAATTTCTATAGATATTGAAAAAGGAAAGTTAGGATGTCATCCTGTTGATTTTAAAAATGAACATTATAAACCAGAATTATTAGCAATTGCAGATGGTCAGGATACTGTTAAAACTAGATCTTTTAGTTGGAAAACTAATGCAATAAGTATATTAGGATTTAATCAAGAGTTAAAACAAATGTGTTTAAATAATCAAGGATCTTATGTCGATATTAACGATAAAATTGCAACTATCGCAGAAGCTACTGGACCAAATACTCATATATCTAAAACTATATCTTTAGAAAAATACAAAAAAATTTAGATGAAATCTTACAATTTATTAGAAGCAAAAGAAATTATAAAAAGTTTTTATAATGTTAATCAAATTAATATTGTAGAAGAACGTTATACTCTTTTCTTAAAAGGAATTCACGGAATTGGTAAAACTTCAATTGTTAGACAAGTAGGTAAAGAACTTAGTAAAGAATTAAATAAAGATATTACTGTACACGTTATTCGATTATCGCAATATGAAGATATTTCTCAGTTAACTGGAAAACCAACTTGTTTCCTTAAAATGAGAAATAAAGATGGTGATGAAATTGAAGTCTCTGAAAAATATATTGATATATATCATAAACTAGATTATGAACCTATAATAGGATCAGAAGAAATGAAATATACTATTCCCGATATTATAAAAAATATTAAAGAAGGAGATATTTTATTTTTTGATGATTATGGTAGACAATTACAACATTTTAATAATTCTATAATGGAAATTATTAATGAAGGAAAATATCTTAGTTGGGATTTACCAAAAGGAGTTGTAACTATTTTATCAGGTAACCCCGATGAAGATGGTAATTATCAAGTAATTGAATCTGATGAAGCTCAAAAGGATAGATCTGAAATAATGAATATTGTTTTCGATTCTAAAATTTGGATATTATATGCTGAAAAAGAAAACATAGAAGATATATATATAAGTTTTATATATAATAATGAAAATCTTTTTTCTTATATTTATAATGATGAAAAAGATATTGAAACTTCAATAAAAAAACATTCTCCGAGAAAATGGACCAAACTTTTTAAATTTTTATCTATATTATATGGTAAAGATTATAGAGCAAATATTGATAATATATATAAATATGGTTATTTATTCGTAGGTGAACAAATTTCTGAATTAATTTCATATATGAGCGATTCTTATAGTAATGTATGTACAAGTAAAGATTTATTAGATTTAACTAAATCTGAAACTGAAATTGATAAATTAATAGACGAAAGTATTAAAATTCATCAAACTGTTAAAAGTTATATTAGTTTTAGATTAATAAATTATATTTTTGCTAATAAAGAAAATTTATTTGTAAATAGTAAAAAAGAATATTCTGAAGAATTATCAAATAGAGTTATTTATATATTAAAAAATAAAAATTTTGAAAAAGATATAAAAACTAATTTTATTTTAAGTATTGCAAAAGATAAAGATTTTAAAGATATTTATTCAAAATATAAAGAAATTGTAACCTAAAAAAAAAATAAATAAATATGGTTAATGATAATATTATTAAAAACATTAATGTTTCAACTATAATGATATTACCCATTTTCCAATCTATTTTAAACGAATATAATAAAAAAAAATCTCGAAATGCCGTATATACAGTAATAACGTTGTTTTATGAATATGGTTTACAAAATTGTTATTTATACGATAATGTAGATCCTATTTATAATTCAACGTTAAAACTAGTATTTAATAAAGAAAAGTTAATGACTAAAATAAAAGATAATAAAAAATCATATTTTAGTTTATTTGATATTATAACCTTATCATCTTTTTTTGTTAAGTTAGAAGAATTAAGCAGTGATGAAGTTATTATTTATTTAAGAATAGATAAAAAGTGGGAAGAAGACGTTAGGTTGATTGAACAAAGTAATTATTCTAAGGTTTCTAAAGAATATAAAGAAGCAATTAAATTTGATTCTAAATATAATGTAGAACTTAGTAGTAATAAAGATGCAAATACTATTGTAATTGAAAATCTTGGAGCAAATATTGCTTATAAAACAAAAGAATTACAAGAAAGTATTAACAAACTATACGATACTAAAGTAAATAATGTTGAAGAAGTTTATAAAAAATTTGATAAAAATAAAGAAACAATAATTATAAAATCTAAAAAAAAATAAAAAATAAAAATGTTAACAATCGAATCGGCATATATAAAACATAAAGGTATGCTTGTAGATAAATCTACAAAAATAGAATTAATATTACCAGAATTAACTCCTGATGAAGCAGCAGTTCTTTATTCTATGATTAATAACGTAATTGTAGATTTAATAATTGTACCAGCAGGTAGTTTTAGTTTAATTAAAGATACTGGTAATCTAAAATTAATAGAAAACGATAAAAAATTGATAAATAATGGGGAAGAATAAATTAAAAGAACAAAAGGTTGCAAAAGTAATAAACGCTCATATCAATCTTATTAATAAAACTGCAAAATATCCTGTTAAAATAGAAGATTATTCTTTAGGTTATTTAGTATCAGGTATAGGTGATGAATATGGAGAATTTATTGAAAAGATTGATCAATTTTATGATCATTATTCAGAAGTTGAAGATATAACTATTTATAATAAAACTTTTTTAAAAGATTGTTATAAAGAAGCGGGTGATATTTTGTGGTATATAAACGCTTTAATAACTAAAGTACTTAATATGCCATTAGATGATAAATTTTATAATAAAGTTATTAATAATCTTATTTTTTCAAAAAGTGTAACTGATTATGACAAAACTATTTATAATTATGATTTTTTAAATAAATTATATGATAATATAGGGTTTTCAAGTACTATAGATTCTTATAGGCTAATAAGTAAATTATTAGGAATATCTAAAAAATTTTATAGAGATAATAAATGTTTAGATAAACCTTTAATATTAGAAATATTAAATTATATTATATGTTCAGTATTACATGATTTATTTAATGCTATTGATACTTATTATAATTATAAGTCTTCAAAATATACATATTCAAAAAAAGGATATAAACTAATATTAAAAAAAGTAATAGACCTAAATATTGAAAAATTATTAAAACGTAATGAAACTAATACTATTCATGGTGATGGAGATAATAGAGAAAATCAACCGCAACATGTACCATTTTAGTTTTATAAAAAACTTTCTTAATTAAATCAAATTACATAAATTTTTCACAAATGGAAAAAAACAGTAAAAAAGAACCTAAAAGTTCAACTCCTACTACTGCTAGACCAACTTCTCAAAAAGTTGTAGCAAATCAAAAAGTTGTAGCAAAAAGCACTAGTAGTTCTACTACTCCTATGAAAGTAGTTAAAGTATCTAGGACTAAAATCTCTGAATTATTGAGATCTAATTCTGGAAAATTTGTATCAGTTGTTTTTGTAAAACAAGATGGTACAGAACGAAAAATTAATGGTAAAGCGTCTGCAAAAGATTTCTTTACCTCTCTTGGCTATATAAAATATATAGATTCTAAAAATAACTATAAATTAGTAGATCCAAGAACAGCTAAAGAGCTCCATTGTAATGGAGTTATTTATAAAGTATAAAGAAAGGGAGAGTTTTCTCTCCCTTTTTTATTCATTAACTAATTATAATATATATTTAAAACCATGTTAAATCTTAATGATTTTACGCCTGAACAAGTTTATAATTTAGAAAATTCATTATTAGAAGTTGTTGGATCAAAACTTGAAACAGTTCGTGCATATGAAGAAAAAATAAGAAAAGAAATACTAAAGATAAAAGCTAATGCAGCTGTATTAGATGGTATAGAAAATCTTTTAAAAACTTTAGGTAGTGAATCCGAAGATTCTGCGATAGATGTCAGATTAATAAAAAAAGATGATTATGAGAATTCAAAAAATATAAACGATTTATTAAAAAATTCTATTGACGCTTCTAGTTTTAGAGATACTCAAAAAGATTCTGAAACTAAAAGTAAATTGTTAGAAACTGTAGAAGAATTTCATAATCAAATGTTAGAAACTAACGTCGATGTTGATATAAATATATTAATATATGATAAGTATTATTCTGAATTTTTTTCTATGTTTGATTATAAAGCATTAAATATAAAGGAACTAAGTTTTGAACCTTTAATAGAAATAAAAAGAGAAGCGTATAATAAATTAAAATCAAAAAGACTATCTAATGATCATTTGAATAATTTATACGAAGATTTTAAAAATGTCGTAGAAAATTTCTAAATTTAAAAATAATAAGTAGGTTTTGGCCTACTTATTATATTTTTTAGTAGGTAAACTAAATAAATTTTTAGATTTATAATTTTTAGAATTTTCTTTTGCTATTTTTCTACCAATATAATATCCTGTAGGTTTTGTAACTAGAGATCCTAACTCAAATGTTAAAGATACTTTATTTAATACAGCATTTTTAATATACTCATTTTTATCAAGCATTGATACAGAAATAGTTTTATTTTTTTTATCTAAATAATCATTTATATATCCTCCTCCAAATGTTTCAAAAAATCCTCTAATAACGGGTATAGATTTAATAAATGCTTTTGTAGATTGATTATAACCAGCGTAAATACCATCTTCAACTAAATTATCATCTTCTTCTTCAAATAATGAAAATATAACCCCTATAGGAGTTATAATATTATTTATTTTTTCAATACCTGCAATAGGTTTAGAAACGTATTCTATAGCTTCAGAAGCAGATATAAAAGCACTCAGTTCCATAGATAATCTTGTAGTTAAATAAGTTAAATATGCTAACATTGGATCTGTTTCATCTTTATCGTCATCTAACGCCATTGCATTTAATATATAAGATAGCATATTTACTAATACAGCAGTACCTAAAAAGAATGTTATTTGTAAAGCATTATCTATATCTATTTTATTTAAATTAGATAAATCTTTTGTTACTATAGATTTTAACACTGATTTTAAAGACATGTAAACACCTTTATCGTGCTGTTGAGTTTGATAATTAAATCCTTCTGGTTTAAACAATAATCCCAATGTTTCATAAAACCAGTTCATGTGGATTGCTAAAAATTTACCAAGTGCGTGAGATTGTATAACACCTCTATCAAATTTATTAGATTGTAAATCTACGTTTTTTGCTAAAAACTCAGTTTTATTTTTAAATAAATCAATTACTTCTTTTGGTACGCTAGAATCATATTTTACTTTACCATTATCTATAGTAATCATATCCCACAAACTTTTAGAAGATTTCCAATCTTCTTTAGTTCCTTTATAATTTTTATAAGTTACCCACTCACCATTAACATTTCTTAAATCCATAGCTACAGAAATCATTAATGGATATTTCATACCTATATCAGCAGCTCTAAAACCACCATAATTTAAAAAAGAAGTGATAGATCTTGTAGTTCTCCATTTATCTAAATCAGAAAATAATTCTCTATTTTCATCTACTAAATTTAAAGATCTTGCTAAAACTACTATTTTATTTTCAGAACCGAATCCTTCATAATTACTAATTATTTTTGGTAATTCTAAATTAAACATTGTAATAGCTTTTCTATAAGAATTAGTACTTATATTTTTGATAAACAAGTGTCTATATGTATTTATTTTACCAGTTATATATGATAATATTATTGAAGGATTATTACCACCCAACCCTAATCTTCTAATATAATCTTGTATTGATAAAGCTAGTTTACTAACATCTTTACCAAAAATCTTAGCTTCTGCAACTTCTTCACCATATACCAATTGATTTATTAAACCTTGCATTTTCTTTTGTAAAAGAGAGTCTCCCTCATCTTCGATTTCTTTTTTACCAACTTTAGAAAATCTAACTACATCTACCATACCGTTTATTTCAGGTAACTCTTTTACCCATCCTCTATAATTTTCTCCCATTTCGATAAATAACGCAGTTGCTCTAAATAAATCGTCAGTTAATAAAGCAGGATCTATTGCATTAACATATCTTAAAGGTGGTCTATCTAATAGATATCCGTCAAATCTATTACCCCTAAAATTATCATCTTCTCTTATAGAAAATGTTTCTTTAAATCTTTCTTTTAATCCTTTTCCTAAATCCTTTTTACTTGTTATTGTATCAAGCATTGATTTAGATACTTGGGGTAATAAATGATTATATTCATAAGAATATACGCGTTTAGGTAGTTTCCTTTTTTGTTCAATTACTGCATTTTTTAAACCTTCTAAAACATTACGTTCTTCAGTTGATAACCGATTATATTTTGGATTAGCGTATATAGAAATTTTAGGCATACGTAATTCTCCTCTATAATATGTAGCTGGTAATCCCATATAATCAATATACTCTACAATATTTTTAGCATACCATCTCTTAAATTGTGAGCGATTCATGGATTTTTTTCGTTCATTTATAACATTTGCTACATTTGGTATAACTTCCGTATTAGCTTTATCCCATTTTGCTAATTTATTATAATAAATTTTTTTAAGATCTTCTCTCGCTTGAATTTCTCCTTGAAAAAATAAAGGATCGTCTTGAGATAATGAAATTCCACTAAAAAAATCCTCTAATTCATTTAAATCTTCGGGTAAATTATAATCTTTACCATATGTATTTTTAGCATGAATAATTAATTCTAATCTCAAATCTTTTAAAAATTGCAATCTATTTTCATTATATAACCATGTTTTAACAGGAGATATAAAATATCCTGTAAAATTTCCATTATCATCAGTTTCTTTAATTCTTTGATAATTCTCTCTCCCCATTTTTTTTAAATCTTTGGCGAGAGTAGTATGTAAATCAGTTACTTTATTATATACTGTTTCAGTTATTGAATTATGAACTGTTAATAATTTATTATAAAAAATTCTACCTAAATCTTCTTTAACGTTTTTTAAAGAACCAAATAAATAGTTTATCATACTTATTTCCGATAATCTACTATTATTTTTTAAATTTGGGTTTATTCTTTGATATTTAATATAAAAATCATTTTTAACATGTTCGGTATTTGATATTAAAAATTGATCAATATATAACAATTTACTATGTAATCTTTCAATTTCATTTTTTAACGCACTATTTTGTAAAGCTGTTAAATCTGGTAATGACCCACCATTTAAATAAACATTATAAATTGCTTTAATAATTGGATAATGAGTTTTGTGAGAAATATATAAACTGTTATATCTTCCTATATCTAAATAGTTTTTACCAGATATAACATTATCTATATAATCCATTAATTCATTTATTTCTTTTTGTACTCCTCCATATGAAGAAGATCCTAATATATAATTTGAAATACCTAATTGATACTCTTTAGTTTTTAATGTATTAGAAAGTTCATTTATTAAAGCTTGATTTCTAGTAACCCTAGAAGAGTTTAATTCATCAATTGCTATAGCTGCTAATATTTGTAACTCGTGTAACTCAGTTTGTTGTAATGAAGTTAATGGATTATTTTTTTGTAAATTTTTAAGATCGGTTATTTTTTGGTTAATGTCATCAAATTGTGTACTATTAGTTATATCGCTATAATTGTATTTATTCATTAAATCAATTTGTAGTTGCTCTGTATCACCTTTTAAACCAACTTCTTTATCTAATAAATTACTTATTCTACGCTGCAATTCTTTTATAGAATTTTCTATTTCCGATTTAAATTTAGTAGAGCTAAGTACCGCAAGATCTTTTGAGGATGTCGATATAAAAGGATTGTTATAAGCACCAATTTCAACTTTTTCTATAACAATATCTAAAGCTAATCTTAATTGATCATTAAATTTATTTCTATCTAACTGTTTAGTAATTTTTAATTTAGCTAATCCAAATGTTATAAAATTAATAAATCTTTTTAGTGCATTTTTTAAAGTTGTTGATATACTTTTATCATATTTATCATATATATATTGAGCTAGTATTTTACCAACCATTTCAATTTTAGCTTGTTCTGCATCATTATATATTGATAAATAATTATCGTAGTTTTCTTTCCAAATACTAGTTTTAGATATTTCTAATATACCATCCTGATCTTTAAGATTTAGTATATTTTGTATTTCAGGACTATTTAAATTAGCTTCTACAATAAAATGCATAGATTCCTCAGGAAGAGTTACTCCATCATCTTCAGAGTATGCTAATATATTATCAGCAATAACTGCTAAACCCAATTGATCTAAATCTTTACCTGTTTTTAATTTATATTTAGATTTATAAGTATCTATTTTTTCTATTGTAACACCCATAGCAGACATTACAGAAGATAATAAATTATTTAATTTAGGAATAGATTCTTTTCTTACAATATCTGGTGGACTAATATTAAAAAATACTTTACCAATATCTTCAACAGGTTTATTATCTATATCAGGAGTTGGTACATGAGTACGTATTGTATTTAAATTTTTATCACTAAATTTTATAGTAGAAAAAGCAACTCCATTATTCATAGAGTTAGCTTTTTCCATAATATTACCATATAACTTATTAACTTTTTTAATAATAGCTTTTAAACCTCTAAAAGCATCAGCACTATTTTCTTTACGTAAAGGTATAACTTGTACTCCAATAGAATGAGCTTTTGTTTCTATATATAAAGTAGAGTTATAATTATCTTTTATATGTTGTTTTAAATCATTAGATCTTAAACTATTATTAATTACCTGTTTATTGTTTATGTCGCAACTCTTACTCATAATGTTTCTCCTGTTTTTTTATCATTTTTAAAATCAACTTCATCTGTACCTCTACATATATTATTTTCATCAAAATTAATAGGTGGTTCAGGAATTGGTATATTACTAACATCAAATTCGTCTATTTGTTCACCAAAAGGTGGTAAACTATCATATAATTCATTACCAGATTTAGGAACTTTTCCTCGCTTTAATAAAGGGTCGTCTTGCATTGTTAGGTGCGCAAAAGCATCATTTTCTTGCTTTATTTCTTCTCTTTTTTTACGAAGATTTTCAATATTACTAGCAGCTTTTTGTTCAAACAAAACGGAAGCACTAACCTTTACCCCATTAAGATTTATCATTTTATTTGTATAATCTTTAATAAAGAAAGTTGTAAATGGAGTATTTACGAGTTCATAAGCAGTAGTATTTCTATTAGAATCTATTAATCTATATAACATAGATTTATTAATTCCATCAACTTCTTTTCTTATATATAAATACTTAGATGGTTTCCATCCTACAAAATTTGATTTATTTTTAGCAATAAGATTATAAGAATCACCTTGTTGTTTTAAAACATAATCGTCATCTGTTAATCTTGGAACAAATTGTGTAAAATTTGATTTAAATATCAAATCAGATAATGCATTTAATTCTGCTGTAGAATAATTATTTATAGGATTTTCACTACCATTTAAAACTCCTCTTATAAAAGATCCTATTTTAGTTTTATAAAAAGATGGAGGAATTACGCTCATAAATGTATTTTTCTTATAATTTAAACTTGTAAGAATTGAATATAGCATTAAATTTGTAGCAAGTTTAATTTCTTCTTTATTACCACTTAAAATCATATCATCAAATAAAGAACGTATAGATGCAGCTTCCGTATAAGATATATTTTGTACTAATTCTATAACAGGAATTTCTTGTTCATTGTTCACAATAAATAATTCTTTTATAGAAATATATTTAGGATTATCTAATACTGGACTATTCATAAACTCTTCTGGGAAATTTATCATAAATTCATGGTAATTAATATTATAATTAGCAAGATCTTTTTGAATAATAGCACTATATATTTCATTATTAACATAAGAAATTTGAGTACTTTTTAAATTTTGTTCATTTCTATAATCTGCTATATTTTTTCTAATTACATCATATATTGGATTAAGATGATAAAATACATTTTTTAAATTATTTAATTCTTCAATTAGTATTTTAACAAAAGAATTTATCTGTAAAATATTACCATATTGAGCAATACCAAACTCTTGTTTTTCAAGATTTTTATATAGTTTAGGTAATATTGTTTCAGCACCTTCTATTAAAAAATCTCCTTTACTTATTTTTTTATTTACAGAAGATATTCTTTCTAATTGAGCAATAACATCACTTATATCTGGTCCAACATCACCTGTATCTGATTTTGTAGCTAAATCAAGAAGTAATAAATCTGTAGATACATTCAATATTGTAGATAAATTTTTAATTTCTAATACAGCATTTACTTGTTCATTTGTTAATCCATGATCTAAATCTTCATATGCAAATTTACTAGCATTTATTGCTGCGTCATATTTCATTTCCCATTCTCTTAACTCTTTATTATTTGCTACATATTTTTTTAACCCGTCATTTAAATTATCTAAAGAATTATTTGAAGCAATATTAGTAATTTCTTTTAATAAAGGAGTGTTTAACATTTCTATAGTATCAGCTAATGATACGCCGTATCTTATTAATGTAGTAGCCAAAGAAGCAGTATACATATTAATATTTAATGGAGCTAATACAGGATTTTTAGTATCTTCTGTAGAAGCAAATAATAATATGCTTAAGTTTTTACTAACTTTTTGACCTACAGTATCTACTAAATCGTTTAACGCTGTGTAACTCTTACCGAGTACTTGAATAGTAGGTCCGCTTAATGATATTGAGGATTTTTGTATTAAATTATGAAATGCGTTTGAGTTAGCAAATATACCAATTAATCTTTTACCTACAATGTTACTAGCAGCAACTTTTTCTTGAGTATTTGTATCTGTAATTGATTTTATAGAGCTATCTGTTTCTAAATTATATTTTTCAGTTAATTTTTTAAGAGAATCCTCAAGTTGTTTTTTAGAACCTATATTAAAGAAATCTTTTGCAAATTCTTTACTTTGAGTTATATTAAACATTAAATCAATCATCATATTATGACGACTTTCACTAGTAGCAAAACCAGATTTTAAAGCTTTAGTAATTTTAACTTTTTTACGATTATTAATAGAAGTTAATTTTGGTATAATTTCTTTAATTATATGAGATGCGGGAGATGCTAATAACACTTCCATATTATTTGATAATATATCATCTAATATATCTTTATAAGTATCCTCATCATATTCTAAATCGTATTTAGCAAATTCATCTCGAATTACTTTAATAGATTCTTTTAAAACTTCTTTATCTCTATCCGGATATTTAAAAAATCCATATAATTTATCAACGTCAAAGTCCAAACCTGCAATAGTAGTTGCTTCTCTAGGTAATATTATTTGACCTCCAGAGGATTTTGGTAATATTTTAGTAATTTTAATAGGAAATACAGAATACTTTCCTTCAGTAGGAATACGATAAAATATACCATATCTAAGTTCTTCTGGTACATCATCTATATTAACATTACCATGTTCATCAGCATATTCACTTAAAAATGCATAATTTGCTGGTACAGCTGCTTCTATATAATCTATACCAATTATTTTACCATCTTCATCATATTTATATTTTATTTGTAATTGATCTTCTAATGGATTTTCTCTATTAATAAATCCAAAAGAAGATGCGTTTACTAATGCGGCACCCAATCGTTTTAATCTTACAACTTTTTTATAGACAGAGTTTAAAAGTTTTTCATTTTTCTTAGATGCTACTTCAAGAGGTACTAGAGTGTATCCATCAGGTTGAACTTCAAAAGATTCCAATGTTTGTAATGATGGAGAATCTTCTAAGGTTTTAGATTGTAAATACTCAATTAACGTATCTTTTGATCCATGTTCTTTTTTAATTTTAGAAAGTTTATCACTAATATCTAAATGAAGTATTAATTCGTATATATCTTTAATATTACTTGAATTTATTTCTCCTTTTAATATTGTATTAAATAAACCTGAAAATACTTTCTTTTCATTATCAGATAAATTTTCTATAGCTTGTGTAATTTCTTCTTCGGTAACATCTATATTAAATTTAATATTAGGGTCAAGATCTCCTGTTATAATTTTTCTAATTTGAGAACCTATACGCGCAGAAGCTTCTTCTGATTTTTCAGGAACTACTTGTTGCGTGCCCCAATATTTATTAGGTAAAGAAACTATAACTTCATCTGTTAATATATTATCTGGATCTAAACTATCAAAATCCGTAAATTTAAATGCAGAAGCTTTAAATGCTGATTCAAACATTGCTGTTCCTATATCATTATTATCCATTATGTATAACAATTTTGCTAAATCTGGATACTGATATTTACTAAAATCTGCTTTTTTACCAGGTTTTTTAACTTTACCATCTTTAGTTAAATATGCTAAACTAGGTAATAATAATATTTCAGAGTTTTTACCTTGTATAGGAACAAGATGTGCTGCAATACCTAATTCATCTTTTTCATGTTTTAAACCATAATAAAAAGGTTTAAGAGGTCCAAAAACTTCATAATATTCTTTATCACTTAGTTTTTTACCATTTTCAAGTTTATCAAATATACTATCATGAATTTCAGGTTTATATAAATCAAAAGCTTTCATATACTCTTTTCTTCTTTTAAGAGTATGAAGCGTACCTGCATCTGTAATATTATTTTTTGAGAGATTAGAACGTAACTCTTTTCTAACTATTTCAGATATATTAAGATCGTTAATTATCTTTTCTACAATTTCGTTAGGAGTAGGTACTTCAACATCTTTCAATAATAAAGTTTTATTATGACTTCTTTCCCATAAGCCACTTTGATTAGAGGAATCTACTTGTTTAAAACGTTTTTGTTGTTCAACCATTGATTTATAATGAGCAACATCCCCACCAAAAACTGCTGCATAAACATTATAATAATAAGATTGATTAAAAAAATAAGTTTTTAAAGACTCTAAATCTGCGTTTTTACTAAGTTTACTACCTTTAGGTACAAATATATTACCTTCATCGTTCGTTTTTAATAGACCTGTTTCTAACATTCTATTAATATAAATATCAAATTCTTTTTCTAAATGTTTAATAATAGCATCTCCTATTTCTTGTTCTACAACAGGATTAAATTTAATTTCACCATCTACATTAATTATCATTTTTTCTCTAATAGTAGGGTCTGATAAATCATATCCTAAATCGTTTAGATAAGGTAACATAAAGAAATTATAACCATTCTTATCTAAATAATCATAACCAGATTTAAAACTTGGATCAATTTCTTTATTAGTTCTTAAATAGTTAATACGATCAAACTCTGCTAATGCAATTGATAAATATGCTTCTTTAAAATTTTGTAAACCTTTTTTATCATTAACATTCATAGTAGCATCTTCAATATATGCTTTATTAGTAGCATCACTAAATACAGGCATTGCATAATAACGAGACTCTTTATTTTTATAACCTTTACCACTAATCCATACATTAAAGTTTGTAGCTTGTATATCGGATATAAACATATCTCCATACTCCATACCATCCGCAGAAGGTTTAGTTTTATCAGTAGTACCTTGATAATAAAAGAAATCTTTAGTTTTACCTAGAGTTTTATACCAATCTAATTTAGAGTGAAATATAACATCTAAACCCTCGAATTTCATACGTTCGTTCGCCCACTTTTTAGAATCTAGATTTAACATTTCCATTTCTCTAGATAAGTAATTATTATAAACGTGGTTATACTGTTTTTCTTTTTTAACTGTGTATATAGAACGAAGTTCTTCTGTCATATCATGTTTAACTATAATCGCAGATATACCTTTAAAAGGATTTCTTGTAGATGCTGTTTTACCATCGTTACCTTGATAATTAATTTGAGTATTTTTAACTTCTTGTGTTAAAATTCTAGTTAAATCAGTTGCTTCTTTTTCAAGTTCTTTTTCTGTATTTTCTATAAAACCTAATACTAAGTTTTTAAAGTTTTTAAGATCGTTTTTACTTTTCATAATATTAATAATAGTTTGATCAGATGTGAAAAATCCCATCAAGTTCATTATTAATTTTATATCGTTTAATGGTAAAAGATCTTCAGAGTTTAAAAGATCTTTTATTTTTTTAATATTAAAAGTGGTTTGTAAACTAGTATTACCATTTATAAAATATGTTTTCTTAAAATAATTTTTTGCAGTATTTTCTTTGTTCTCTACAATATTTTGACGATTAGATTGTAACATTCTAAAAGAACCATTAGCTTGTTTTTGTAAAGTTCTAAAATCAACATTTCGTAAATCTCCTATTGAACTATACATTGCTCGCAATATACTTCCTTTTGAAAAAGTATCTACTGGCATTACTCCTTCATCATTATATAAAAAATCTTCTATAGATAATTTTAAATCGTTATCTAATCTTTGTTCATATATATCTGGACCATATATTTGTTTAATTATTTCTTTCGCCCAAGGAAACTCTTCTATTAAATTATTAAATCTATTAACAAATACTTCAATACTAGTAGAATCGCTAATATTACTTAATAACTTAGCGTGTGTTTCTTTTAAAGAATAGTATTGATATTGTCCTGTATCTGTATCGTATTGCGGATTTCCATCTTGATCTAATTTAACAATTCTAGCAAGAAACTCTTTTACTTCTCCAGATAAACTTTCAGATGGATTTTGTTTATAAACATTTTTCATCCAACCATCTAATTGATCCCCGAATATTTCAACTTCTCCAGTTTCCTCATCAAGATCTATATCTTCTTCTGTTAATTGTATAGATATACCTCGATCTTTTAATAAAGAATATAATGTAAGTTTTTTAAAGTTTTTACTTGTTTTAAATTGTGTTTTTATATCAGCTAATAGATTTTCATCCAACTCTATACCCTCTTCTCTAAGATCATTAATATGTTCTATCAAAAATTCTTCAATATTATCATAATAATTTTTTAGTAATAACCCTAATGGAGTATCTTTAGTAATTAATTGATTAATAGAAGGAGTTATTAAAGGCTTGTTAGGATATCTTTCAGAGTATAGTTTACGCAAATAAACATCCATTAAATCTTTATTAATAAAACTAGCGTAACGTTCTGTATTTTCAGAAGTCCAATTACTAATTTTATTACGTATTTCTCCAAAATTTTTTAAATTTCTATTAAATATTTGTTGAACACTTTTTTTACGATTACCTATAAAGTTTTTACCGTAAATATTATTATCTAACTGATAAAATAAACCTTCTATAGTTACTCTATCTGTAAAATAAGATCTTAATATTTGATAATTACTATACATAAATTTATAAAGATCTTCTATAAATTTAGTTATTTTAGCATATTTATCTTTATATTTAGAACTAAATAAACCTAAATCTTCTTTATACTCTTCATATAAATCAGCTAACTTTTCTTCAAGTTGAATTAATGCTCCTTGAGATTTATAATATTCATTCTGCTCACTTTTTAAACGTATAGCAGAAGTATCCCTAATTGGATCAATAGTTACTTCATTCCAAGTATTACCATATTCATCAGTAATTTGTTTTACGTTTTCTTTACCGTAAATTTTATTAAGAATATTAGTTACAGTATTTTCATAAAAATTATAAATAGGTCTTAAAGCACCAAATCCTTCTTTTTCAACTCTTTCAAGTTCTTGTTTAAGTTGAGCTATTTCATTTTTATCTTTTTCTTTTCTATTAGTAATTACTTTGTTAATACCTTTTAATACTTGTTCATCTGTAGCTATTTGTTCTTGAAAAGCAGTTTTACCAGTCATATATTGTATATTCCACTTTCCATCAAGTTTTCTAAAACCAATAGTTTCTCCTTTATTATCTAATATTTCAAATTTATTAATTGGAATATCTTTAGTATCAGTTATAGTTTCATCAGAAGCAATTCTATTTTCAAGTTCTTTAATCCTATCTTCTTTTTGTTTTTTAAATTCTTCTAAAGTAGAATGTCCTTCAATTTTACTAGCTGTATTACCAGTAGGAAATAGAATTTTGGTGTATTTTTGAACAGTTCTTGGTTGAACCATAGTTGTTCTAACTAAAGAGTAAAATTCATCTTTAGTATAATCTTTGCCTTTATATTTATATATACAACTCATATTATTTCCACGATTTAAAATTTCTAATGTTACAAGCCTGAGCTTTTGTTATGTTAAACATTTCAGCTATTTGCTTATCCTTATACCCTTGTTTGTTTAATTCTCTAATATTATTTACAATTTCCCAAGTAAGTTTTGAAGTAGCAATTTTACCTTTGTTAGCTTGAGATATTTTAGTCTTTTGTTCCTCACTAATTATCTTACCTTTATGTTTTAATCCTACTTTAGCAGAATGTTCTTTAGATTTAGAAACACCTTTCATACTTTCAGATATTCTTATTTTAGTATCTTCTGTATGCAAAATACCTTTTCTACTTTTAGAAATTTTAGATTTATGTTCTTCTGATAAAACTATACCTTCACTACTACCAGCAATAGGTAAAATATTAAAAGAAGGATTTAACGTATTTATCCAATATTGTTCTCTTTCAATAATATTATTTTCTACTTTTTCTAAAACTTCAAAATAAATAGAATCAATACCATGCTTATTTACAAAATTCTGTAAATATTTATTAGCATGAGTATCTTTAATAAGTTTATGTTTATGATTCCAAAGTCTATAATTTAATTTTTTAGCAGAACCTACATAACACTTATTATCTATTGTATTTTTTAAACAATAAATTGCTGAATAATTATATTTTCCTTCTATTTTCATACTGCAAATATACAAAAATTAAATCTATTGTCCAAGTTTATTTTGTGATTTTCTATATTCTAATAAAGCATTTTTAGTTTCATCCCCCCATATTCCATCAAGACTACCATCTTGTTTAGTTGATTTTGGTAACTTGTATCCTCTATTAGATAATTCTCTTTGTAAAGCCAATGTATCAAAATTCTTTTTATTAACATCTAATTCAGAAAGTTCTTTATCTGAATAATACATTCTTTTTTGCTTACCATCTCCATAATCTTTGAGATAGATTCTATTATAAATTTCAAAAGGTTTGCCTGCAATATCTAATACATTACCGTAATCATTTATATCATAATAGGAAACATAATCTCCTCTTTCATCTTTACCTTTACTTAGTTTAAAATTCTTTAAAGAGGCTTCTCCTAAATGAGAACCTTTTACATATCTTTCTGTTTCTTTACTATTTAAAAAATTATCTTCTCCTGTAAGTACATTTTTTGAAGTGTTAAAAAGCTCGTTTTCTATTTCTTCTTCTCTGTTTAATTTATAGTAATAGCTATCAGAATTTTTAGAATTAGAGGGTTTATAGTTAGAAATACTAAAACTATCATATTCTTGAGGTTTTCCTAAAAATATATTTAAAGCATCTTGCGAACTATTTATATTTAATGGTCTAACTGGAGGATTTGACCCCCCTTTATGGATATACTTTGAATCATCAGAAGTATTAATCGCATTAGAATATAGTTTATCTAAATACTCATCTCTTTTTATTTTTCCAGATTTATATAAATTAGTTATTTCAAAATAGTCTTTATTATTAACTGCTACACTAGCATCCCCAGATGCAAAATTTCCATAAGCAGTTTTATTTTTTAATAGGCTATTAAAAACAGTAAGACCTTTAATATTTGAAATATTATTCTCTTTAGTTGTTCCGAAATATTTTATTTGTTCTTGTGGAGTGTAATAATTCCATACATATTGTGGTAGTCTTTTATTATTTTTATAGACATTTTTCCAGTGTTCAACATCTTCTTTGCCTTTTTTAGGGATTACTGTTCCGTCCTGTGCGTATTCATCAGCAACAGGTAAAGTCTCTACTAAACTATCAATACAATCATGGCAACCTTCTGATAGTTTTTGTTTAACCCAATTTCTTTTATTTGCAGGAATTATTACTGTATCTCCATGAGAGTTTTCAAGTATTAATTCGTTGTGTTCTGCTTCTACTTTTATATTTTTATACATAATATTAATTTTTAGGAATTACTAATCCATGTTTAGCTGTAAATTCAGTATTACCGTTTTTAATACTTACACCATTTTTACCGATGGTTAAATCTACCCCACCTTCTTTATGTGTAGGATAACCTTTTAAATCTTTAATTAACTTCCACTTACCACCTTTAGTAAAATTAGTTTGTAACCCTTTTTCAGCTTTTAATTTACCTTTGCAATCTATTTCAAGCAAACCTTCTTTTTCTAATTCTTTAACTTTAGCTTCTACATCAGATTCTTGTACTTCTGTTACAGTTTGTTTTGCCGTATCTTGAATAATACTTTTTATCATCATTGTTTCCCATTGTTTAGCAATGAGTTTAATAAAAGCATCTTCTTTAGAAGTAGGGGTATCTAAAAACTCTTCAAAAATTTTATTATATTCTTTACTTGTAATTCTTTTACCATTTTCTAAATAATGGTCTTCAAATACGTTAGGTTTATCAGTAGGTTGATTTTCTAATATCTGATATTTATTATTTTTATGTTCAAAGTTTAATCTCCATTTTTGAAATTTAGATTGTACTTCAAGTATTCTACGAGTTTTAGTTGAAACATTAATGTTTTTATTTTTATTGATAAATTGTTTAGCTAAACTTATATCGTTACTATCTCCTATAATGTGAACTTGGTTTTCATCAAATACCACTATTTGATTATAACCGCCTTCATTTGTAAATTTACCATCAGAAGATTCTGGATGGTGAAATACAGCAGCATCATTATTTTTTTCATCATACTCTTCCCTAAACTTAGAAGGAGTTTGAACTAGAATAGACCCACTACTATTTTTAAAATGTTTAGGATTTTTAATATCTAATAGTACTCCATATGTAATCGGATTATCTTCGGCAGAACTAAATCTTTCCATATTTTTAGCATAACTTAATTGCTTAGTAAACCACAAACCTTTAGCTAAACTTTTATCTGATATTTTAAATTTACCACCTTCAATAGGATTTTTAGTACCATGAAAAAATAATTTACCTTTAAATTCATTACTTGCATTAGGAAATATACTTTTTAAATAACGATTATACAAATATTTATCATTATTAAATAATAAAGCCAGTTCAGGATATTTTTTAAATATTTTAGATATATTTTCCGAATCTTCATTATTTATTTCTAATTGCCCTGATTTTTTTAGTATATCTATCGGAGAATCAATGTCTTTCTCAGTATATTTTCTATCATCACTTCTATCCCAACCATACATATCTAAATTACCTTGTGCAAATTCTTGGTCATGGTGTGCATATATATCAGGTAATACTTTACCTTTTAGTTCAGGTATGATATGAGCATTTTCTGTATAGTTAATACCTCCAGGAACTGTTAGGTTAGAATAATGTTGAGTTGGTTTAAATTGTTCCCCTTTTAATTCTTCATATTTTGATTGAGCCTTGCTATATTCATCTTGTGATATTTCTTTATTATTTTTTAAATATTTTTCTACACCCAATTCCCAGTCATTTTGAAAAAATTGTATTTGATAATTATCATTTTCAATATTGAAATTATCATAATTATTATTTAATGCTGACACCTTTTCCCCAGCAGTATTAATCTCAACAGTATAACTATAATTAGCTAATAAATCAGTAATAATATCTTCTCTATCTGTAAGATTTGAATCTAATATAAGCTGTTTTTGCTCTTTAGGTATTTGAAGCTCTGTAAGTATTTTATCTAACGACCAATTATTTTTAATACCTTTATCAAATATTTTTTTACCTTCATTAGATTGTAAAATATCTACAGCTTTTAAAACATAATTAACTTCATTATCAGCAAGTTTAAATAAAACATTATTAGGTTTTTTAACAAACTCTCTAAATCCTTCTATATCTTGATTAGAACCTAATATGTGAATTTGTTCTGGTTCAAATACAGCGTATTCCCCATCATATCTAGTATTAACAGCTCCATCAAATCCTTCTTGTTGTAGTTTAGTTCTTACTTCTTCTGTAAAACTTCTTGGTTTACTTAAATCTAAACCTTCTTCTTTTTTACGATAAGTTTTTGGATTAGTTAAGTTTAACAAGGAATAAATAGTTCTACCTCCAGCATCCTTTCCATATTTATTAGCTAATTCTATATCAGTAGTAAAAAAAGCGGCTTCATTACTATACCTACTACCACTAGTTTTATCAGGTCTAGTATTAAATTTTTCAAATATAGCTGTAGTACCATGATAAACAATATCTTTTACCTTACTATCAGGAAATATAGTATTAAGATACTCATTATATACTCGTATTGCTTGTTCTTTTTGTTCTAGAGTTATTTGTGGGTTTATTTCAAAAGTGGCAGTTCTTCCATCTTCTTTTACTTTAGTTAGTAACCCTTTTTCAACTGCCTTATTGTGCATTTTTATAGCACCTTCTCCAGCAGATATTGTAGATAAAGTAGTTATCCCATTAGAACTTAAATAAGTTATTAAACCTTCAAAAAGTTTTGTACCTTGTCCTTTTCCTACTTCATAAGCAGATATACCATCTATTCTAAATTCTGTTGGAGAGATTAACACTCCTCCAATTAAACCTTCTTTTGTTTTAAATTGATAAAGTTTTCCATCTTCTACATCAGATATTTCAGGAGTACCTAAATCATTTTTTAAATTCTTAAACCCTAAAGATTCATATACAGCATTAGCTAATTCAGGATTAGTATCAAATAAATCTGAAATATCTTTAGATCTTTCTTGAGAAATTGGAGTATCTAAACTAAATCTATCGGTGTTGTTTTTATTTAACCATGCTTTTTCATACTCTTCTTTAGATATACCAAGTTCTTTACCAAACTTTTCAAAAGCTTCATCTAATACTTGAGCACGTTGATCGTCAGTTAAAAATAAATTAAATAATACGTGAAACGCTTCGTGACGTGTTACTTTAGAGTTAGCGTCTGATGATAATATTACAGCAGCATTATGAAACGCTCCCCATAATTTTCTATCACCAACATTTTGTATTCTAGCTATAACTTCCAACGCTTTATCATCAACAGAAATACCTACTTCTTTAAATCTTTCTTTAAACCACATTATATTATCGTTTAAAGTAGGATTTTTTAAAGGTTCTAATGATTGATTATTAGAAATTTTAAATCTCGATTTACGAGCGGGTTTTGGTTTTTCTTGTTGTATTGGTACAGCGGCACTAGAAACTGGATCTTTAGTTTTTACAAACTGTGTATTTGGATTTAATATTACAGTTTGATTAATAAAATGAGGTTCTGTTTCTGTAGGTTCTTTATAATTAGTAGTTAAATAATCTTGTATTTCTCTTCTATATTGAGAAGCTTCTCTAGAATTATAATTATCTTTTGATAATTTTTTAGCATCTATGTGTATTTTTCTATCAGATAAAATATCATATACTTGAGCCAACGATAAATATTCTTTTTTAAGAGCTCCGTCATCTATTGTAAAACCTTTACCTTTTGTATAAAAAATTAACGGAGCTATACCACCTCTAGGATTTATTACTTTTCCTTGTTTATTTTCTGCATCAATATTAGATATATTACTTCTATATCTAAATACCGCTGCATCAGTATCCTTTGGATTTAAACCTATAAGAGATGTCCAGTAATCTTTATAATCTTCATAAGGATTAAAGCTATCTTTAGTTTCTACTGTATATTGAATTAACTCTAATAATTTATATAATTTTTCGCGAAGAGATTGTACTTCTGATACTTTTTTAGTATCAAATTTTATGAACTTATTACCAACTTTACCAATTAAATTACCTAACCAAGAATAAGGAACTGGAAAATTAGGTATAATGCTACCATCTTGATTTAATAAAATAGCATTAGCTAACCTTGTTCTACCATTACTTTCTACAACAGGTTGCGCTTGTTCATCATGATTTAATCCAACAATATATAAATCTGGATTATTTATTTCAGAAGATAACACATTTCTTCTAGAATTAGTAGTAAAGCCTTGAGAATATCTAACATTAGGTATAGAGTGTGTTTTATCTACAATAGAAGTTCCTATTTCAACTATATCAGAAGCAGGATCATTTTTTATTACATCTTGAAAAACTCTCCACGCATTATCTCTTAAATTTTTAATATTTAAATCAGTATCTTTATTTGCTGGTATTTTAGCAATATAAACTTTTTTACTATTACTAGATTTAGGTATAGGATTATTATCTTTATCTACATATACTACAACATCTATTACAAAGTTATCTGCTGTAAGTTCACCTTTTCCAGCAGATTCTAAATTATAAGAATCGTTAACATCTACTTCATAATATACAGTATCACCTGGTTCTAATTTAGATATTACAACTTGAGCTTCCTTACTTTTTAAGTTTTTTTCAGAACCATTAGGTATGATATGGTAATAATCTATTTCTTTTTTGGGATTAGCTAAAGTTTTAATATAATTAAAATTTATAATTGATTTATCCCCTATAGATTTTTCAACTACTTCTCTATCAATATCAATTGTAGAAGTTGTTCCATCTTTATAAACAAATTGTAATTTATATTTTTGACCTGTAACATAACCAGGAGTAATTCCCTTTATATTATTTTCAACTTCAGATGTTAATACAGAAGTAGTAGGAGATGCTACTCTATTAGCTTCTCTCTCATTAAAAACTTCGAGTTGTTGTTTACGAAGCTCTTCTCGTTCTTTAGCTTCTTTACGACGTTTTTCTTTAAGTTCTGCGCTTATTGTAGGATCTTCCTCTGGTAGTGGTATATCGTTAAGCTCCTTTTGTATTTCTTCACGATCTTTAGCAAGTTGTACAAGTTCTTCTTGATTATAACCACTTGTATTAATTTCCTCGGATAATTGTTTTTGTATAGCAGGATCAAAAGATTGGTTTGGTAAAGAATCAAATTCTGCTTTATCTACTGGTAAAGGAATATTAGAAGTATCAACTAGTTCATTGGGTACTTGTTCACCACTAGGTTTAGTTTCTTGAGGTGTTGTAGAAGTAGAAATTGGAGGAGGAGTTAATCCTGCATCTAATTTTTTACCTTGCTGATGTTTAGTTATAATATCTTGATATTCTTTACCTTTATAAAGAGGATCAGATCTTAATACATCATAATCATCGTCATTTTCAACTTTACTTAAATCTTCTTGTAAAGTATTTAATAACTCTTTTTTTATTTCATCTTGTTCATCAAATTGTTCAGGATTTTCAACTCTTTCATCAACTTTTTGATCAGGAGTTTTTACTTCTGTTTTTATATCATTTTTTATCTCTGCTTCATTTTCTTTTAAATTATCAGGTATTTTAGAAGCATCTTCTTCTTTTTTAGGATCTTCTTTTTTTCTAGAATTAACAATATCTTTAATACCTTGCAATAATTTATTAGATAATAAAGCAGATTTTTGTTGATCTGTACCTTTATTAGTGGATAACTCTTTAGCTATAGATTTATGTTTATCTTCTAAAGTTTTTAATTCTTCATCTGATAATTTTAATCCTATTTTATTAAGTACGTGAGTAGGAGTTACAGGACTATTTATTTTATTACCTATATTAACATCAAGTTCGCTTTTAATTCTACCATTAAATTTAGATAACTCTGAATACTCTTGTGCTTTTATATCAGATATAGCAGTTTGTTCTTCGTCAATTAATTTTTTACGATTAGCTATCGCTTCAAAATAACTAGTATTAAATGCTGAAGTTGTATATAATGATTTTACATCATTTGATAATTCTATTTCAGGATTTTCATTAAATAAATGTTTAGATTGTTCATGTGCGTACTCCATACTAGATTTTAAAACATCCCCATTTTCTTTAGAGTATTCACCATCTGTAACTAATTGATCAACATATTTAGAAAATAATAAAGGATTTTCCGCGCTAGCTACAGCTACTTTACCATTATTAACATTTGCAATAGAACTTTTTAATAAATCTTTGTAATATTCTTGAACGTTTGTTTTTATATTAGAAACGTTACCAGCAAAATTTACACCACCCATTAAACCACCAGCGGCAGCTCCTACTAAAAAAGTAGAACCTAATTCTTCTAGCGATGGAAGTTCTGTATCAAATGAAGTATCTAATAACCCATTTAATAAATCATCTGTTAATGGTTTAGCAATGTCGGTAAAAGTTTCTTCAATTCCCTCTCCACCCATATCTACTAATAGTTCTTTAAACGATTTACCAAACTCTTTAGCAAATTGTATCTTTGATAATTTACCAGTTATTAAATTATCTACTAAATCTTTAGTTCTACTTTTAGTTATATTTAAAAAAGTTTCTTTAGTAACTTTATCTCCTAAAAGTTTTCCAATTGGTCCTTCAAATATAGATTCAGAAATTGCTTCTAATGCTAAATCTTTACTAGTTGATATAGCAATTTCACCAGGAGTAGCCAATTTACCATCTCTAATATTACTTTTAGCTGTTTGCGCAGCGAATACAGGTATAACTGAAGAAGCTTCTAATATACGGGGAGTAGTAGCTATTTTAGCTAATCTAGCTAATCTACTAGTACCAGATGCTAAAGCAGATGCTCCCGTTCTTATAAAACCCCCAGCAAGAAACATATTTATTAAATCAGGAGCAGTATCTTTAACTCCACTACCCAACGCTGTCCAGTTAAATTCTAGTTCTGAACCATATTTATCATATTGTTTTTTCGCTAAATTAATAGCATTTTGTCTAGAACTATCTAAAAGAAAATTTACCTTGTAACCATCAGCATCATAAATTTCTTCTACTTCTCCTTTATCATTTACTTTACCATAAAAAGTTTTACCGTCCTTTTCAAATTTAACTTTATTAGTTAAAATCCCATCTTCTTCTTTTGAAGTTTTTATTTCGGTAACTTCTCTTTCTGATTCTCTAATTAATTGATCGGTTACATTACTACCTAATTTACCTTGAGCAATTCCTTCAACTAAATTTCCACCAAACTTTGCAAGATCAAACGGCATATCTACTAATTTTTTACCTGTATTAAAAAATACATCCTCAAAGTTTTTTATAATAGTAGCACTATTAGATAAAGATCTACGATATTTATCGTTTTTTATATGACGAGAATTTTCTAAAACATTATAAGCTTTAGCTCTTACATATTTATTATCTAAAGCATCGAATTGAGATTTCATTTTTCCCAACTCTTCTATAGATTTATAGTATTGTTCAAACTCAGGTAAAGCAGAAAGTTCTTGATATAAACCTTGAAGTTTTTGTTTACTTTCTTCAGATTGATCTTCAGATTGTAATAGTTTTTCAAACTCTTTAAATTGAGTTTTATAACCTTTATTTATAATTTTATTTTTAAGGTTATTTTTATAATCGACAGTAGCTTTTAGTTTATGTTCTAACCCATTAGAATCTGCTAATTTATTTAAATTATCACTTTCTGCAATAATACTTTGAATATTTCTTAAATGTAAATTTTCTCTAGAATTTGGATCATTCCCACCTAAAGGATGAGATTCTAATTTCATTATTTGTTCAGGTGTAAAATACATACTAAAAGTATTTCCACCAGGAAGAGAAGTTCCTAATCCAATATTTATTTTACCATTTTTTGTATCAAGCGTACCTTTTTTTGCTAAAATAGGATTATATCTAGCAGCTAAATCTCCTAAACCTTCAAATAAACCTTGATCTTTTAATTGTCTATCTAAATTATTTTTAGCTTTTTCAGCTAATCTTTTTCTATTAGAAACATAATCTTTTTCACCAAAAAGTTCAGTAAAATCTTTTTCTGTAAAATCATTAGGATTTAATTCACCATTAGCAAAAGCTTCTTCATAAACTTTTTTACGTACTCCTTCTTTAGTATCAGCTCCCCACATATATAAAGAAGCTTGTTTACTTTTATCTTTATATATCTTTTCAACTTTTTGATCTAATGTTTTTATTATTTGTTCTTTAGGTGTACTATTACCTATACTGGATTGTATTATTTGATCATTAGTACCTGTTTGTTTAAAATAATCTCTACCATTTTTTATTTGTTTAGCTATGGTACTTTCTGATCCAAACTTAGAATTTCCACTTAATAAAAAAGTTTTAGCACCTTCGTATCCTTCGTGATGTTCTATGTACATCAGTTCTGTATCGTTGTAATCTAATCCTTTATTTCTAGCAATCTTACGAAGAGTATTTAAATGTGGTTTATATTGAGTTTCTACTAAATGATTTTGAAATTGTTCTTGAGCAAATGGATTATTATAATATTCATCTCTATTTGTAACACCTGTTACTTGTGCAATAGCATCTTTATGAGTATCATATCTATGTTGATAACCACCTACAGCACCTTGTCCTCCTCCTCTTGGATTATATGCTTTATACCCACCTAAATTTTTACTTTCTAAGGTAAACATATAATCGTTTAGAGTACCTCTTTGACGAGTAGGAGTTAAACCTAAATCTGAATAAAATCTAGTTTTTAAAACTCCTTTTTGAGATAATCCTAATTTATCATATGTATAATCTACCATATCTAAATTAGTAGACATATCTTTCTTATATGTATCATAATCTACTTTATCTTTATAAAGTTGATTATAAATAGAATTAAGCATTTCCTCATTCATATTATATATATTTTATTGTTTTATTTTAAATAAGACGGTGTACCGTTTCTTTGCATATTAGCAGGTGCTGGTGCTCCCACAGATGAAGTAGATGTAGTAGTAGACCAATTACTAGATGCAGTTCCAGTACTATTAGCAGGAGGTGTAACTTTAACAAGATCGGAAACTATATATATGAAATCACCAACTTTTATACTTTTACCAGCTAATACATATTTTTGTAATTTATTCCCATATCCACCAAATTTAGATTTTAACCAGTTAAGTATATCTTCTTGATTTTCTGTAGCAGGGATTTTAATATACGCAGATGGTTCACCGCTATTTCTTCTAGCAGTTATAATATCTACTCCTAACTCTTTTATTTCTTTAGGTATAAAATCTGCATCGTTAGTATACGTTTGACCATTTATAGTTAGTTGTTTAACAATATTATCTTTACTTACTATAAATCCTCCATAATTTTTTGTACCATCTGAACTAACTGTATATCCTGCACCACTATCAATATCCATTTGATAATCTACTGTAGTATTTTTAGAACTTGTATAAGAGTTTTTAATTCTATAAGTTTCCATAATTTTATCATACAATTCTTTATCGTTTGTTCTTAATGATTGTACTAATAAATCTTCTAAACTTATACCATTTGTACCAGCACCTTTTATATCTAAATATGGACCTACCATTTCTAAATGTTTATTAGATTTTTCATCTAACGAAGCATTCGGATTTTGTTTTAACCATTGATCATATAAATCAACAGCCTTATTTGCTTGTTCGTTTAATAATTTAGATTGTTGAGCTTCAAATGTATACCTTAATGCTTCCGATTTACTCTTTTCTGCTTGTGCTTTCATTTGTATAATCTTAGCATTTTGTTCTTGTTCATCAAGTTCAGCTAACGCTTTATATGCAGTACCATCAATTAAATCTGGTAAAGTTGATAAATATTTTGCGGCTTCACTATTAAAAGGATCCATTTCAGAAGTTCCTGTAGTTGGATTAACAGGGGTTTGTGCATATAGTATACGATCTCTTTGAACTTGATTAAACGCATCCATGTATTTCATATGTTCCTCAGCATCTAATATACCAAGTTTTGCTAACTCATCTGCGCGATCTAAGTATCCTTTCGCATTTTTTAAATTATCATCAAGAGTTTTTAAATTATATTTAAAATTTTGAATATTTTTTTGAGAATACATTAAAGCTCTCTTCTTAGAACCTACTCTAGTTATTTCTTCTAAATCATACGGAGATAAGTTAGCAATAGTTTCGTCATCAACTCCTACTTGTTTTTTTACACCTTGATAATAATCTATTAATGCAGGTGGAACAAAATCTTTATCCATCTCCATTAAAGTGGTTATTTCGTCATTAGCTTGTTTTAAAACTTCAAATTCAAATTTTTTATTTTGTAAATCGTAGTTTTTATTTAAACGTTCTTGAGTTTGTAACTTTAATTGATTATCAAAATTTTGTTGTTGTATTTTGTTGTAATAATCAATTTTACTCATATTATCTCTAGAACGTTCTAAATTAAGAATTTCTTTATCTTTATACAAATCCCATTGATTTGTTAAAGGTTGTGAGTAACTTTGTAATATTTCGTTAGGGTTTAATTGAGACCCTAATAATGGTGTTCTTGAAAACACTAAACCTCCTGCTTGATACTTTCTCATCTATTTAAAATTAAAATAAACCAGGTATATTAAATTTTCTAGAAAATCCAGGTACAACAGTATTTGTACTATATGGGTTAGTTTGACCAAAATTAATACCCATGTTAGTATAAGGATTATAACCATAAGGATTTGCACCATCTTGCGGTAAACTATAACCTCTACCTAATAAAGGATCATATCCATATGGATTTTGATTTCCTAAATTATTATTTACATTTTGATTGGTTTTTGTTCCTCCAGTAAAACCACTAAAACCTCCTGTAGCAGCCATTAATCCTAAATCTCCAATTGCACCAGTAACACCTTCTACTTCGGAAGTAGCTTTATTACGCATTTGTTCTAATCTTAAATTTTGTTGTCTACGAAGTGCTTCTTCATTATTATAACGATATAAATTAAAGTTATCTTTTAATCCTATATTATTAGAATAAGTACCTGTTAAATCATTTATACCAGTAACCATAGCATTATACTTATTACTATTATAAGTATAATCGGTTCTTATTTGATCAGCATTTCTAGCAGAAACTAAATTAGATAAAGAATTAAAATAGTTAGAATTATTATTTCTCAATTCACTATTTAAAGCACCTCTCATATTGTTACTTTGTTCAACATCTCTAGCTCTCATATTTTGAGCATAACCCATAGCATTTGTTCCAAAAACACTTAAAGCATTTCTATTAAAAGAATTAGATTGTGATGGATTATATCCATACATTTGAGCAGCGATAGATAATCTATTACGTTTATCCATTTCATTTAATAAACCAATTTGTTCTACTCTATTATCATATCCTTCTCTAGGTATATTTTGAGCAGCAGCAAAACCAGCTAATGCTCCTAAATTACTAATATTTGTTTGTTGATTCAGGCCCTGTTGATAGTTATCAAAAGCTGCTTTAAATCTTTTATTTTCTTCATCAGATAATTGATTAGATTTTTTAGTAGCTTGATTTTGAAAATAACCTTCCGCTAATAGCGCACCTGGAGTAATATATTTTATAAGTTTACCTAATTGAGCTTTTGGTACACCATAACCCATAACATTATTAATGTTATTATCCATTTTACCAAATGGTTTAGACATATACATTGAAGCAGGATCTATTAAATTGTAATCTTTAACTTGCAAACCATATTGAGCTTTTTGTACTTGTTTTGATTTTGGTTTTTTATATTCACTTAAAGCTTTTAATACATCTAGGTACTCTGCTCTTTGTTGTTTATTTTCTTCATTTGCTCTTGTAGCAAAATAATCATTTTTTAAATCATTAGTTTTATATATATTTTTTATATTTGTAGCTAATTGAGCGGGAGTAAGTTCTTTTTTATTTTTAAAAATTGTACTAAAATATATATCTTTTGGACCAGCTGTAATCTCATTTTCTTTATATTCGAATACAGATTTACCAAGTTTTATATCTTCAATTGCTACGCCACCTATTTTAGTTTTTAATCCTAATTTCATTCTAGGATCGTTAGATAGTATATAGGAACCTTCAGGTAGAATATCAGTTACATCCTCATCTTTCATGTGTTTATGTAACTTATTAGCTTTTACTTTCGTAATATCATATTTAGGTAAAACTATCATTTCACCAACTTCAGCTTGCAATTCTTGTTCTTCTTCAAAACGAGGTTCAATAATAGTATTATTATTTACTTCACCTCCAAATTGAAAGTTATTAAAAGATGTAGCTACACCTCTTTTAGATCTTTCGTTTATAGTTTGTTGCATTAAATTTTCTTCTTTAAAAAATTGATCATAATCGTTTTTATCTTTTTTAGATAATTTAGAATATGCTTCTTTAGTTAATTTTTTACCAGTTTTTAAATAATTAGAAAATGTATTTTTAATTGTAGAACTAATTGTATTATCTTCTAATACTCTTTGTAAAGTTCCTCTTGTATCTTTAAAAGATTGTAATTGACCTTTTTCGTTTCTAAAATATTTAAGATTATCACTAACCCAACTACCATCCGCTACTTTTTCTCTTTGTTGTTGTAGAACAGATTTACCTCTTTTTAAAAAGGGTTTAGATTTTTCATAAGCAGAAGATGCTAATTTTTTACCTCCTATTAATCCAGCACCTAAATTAACATAATCAGTACCGAATAAAGCACCTTCAACTCCTGATGCTATAGAAGTTGCTGCTGCTGCATAAGGATTTCTAAATGTTAATCCACCAACAACTGCTCCCTCCATCATATTAGAAACTCCTTTTTCTTGATCTTGTAACGAAGGAGTCATTATTCTAGTAGGTATAAAAGCATTTGGATTTGGTATAAATTCAGAAGATTGTTCTTTAATTGGTAATTTATTAATTGGAGTATTAAATCCAAATCCTTGTTCGATGTCCGATCTTTGTATATTATTAAAATTATTAGAAATAAAATTATTAGGTTCTGTATACTGTTGTCCAAAAATTGAATTTAAATTATAAGGATCTACTACATTGTCTGTAGAATAAGAATCAGGTAGTTTATTTCCTATTGTACTACTTGATTTTTTATTTTTAACAGAAGTTTTAGAACTAGTATTGTTTGAACTAGAAATATCACCTTCTAAAATACCAACTACTTTATTATAATCTACATTTTTTGCTATTGATAAATCTATCCATTTTCTATCGCCTTTTTTTCTAGCTAACCATGTATTTCCTTCTTTTGTATATTCCCAAGTTTTATCTCCTGGTAATCTATAAATATTTTTTTCAGAATTAGATTTCATTCTAGAAATCTCATTATTATTTATGTATGATAATGAAGGAGCAAAATTAGGAAGAGAATTTGTTACATTATTATTTGTTCTATTATAAGTTGCTTCATACATTTTATTATTAAATTCAGGAGTACTTACCATAGGACCAAACTCTTGATTAGCTCCTAACATATCCATTCTCTTATAATATTGATCTTGTAAATAATTAGCAGCTACATTACCAATCATATTAGTAGTATTACCTCCAAATTGACGAATAGGTAATTCAGTAACATAAGATGCTCCACCAAATCTATAATCAAAACCAGGTTGCATTGTTTTTATGTATCCATTATTTCCAATACCTAAAATAGGAAACGGTGTATTTTTCATTGTAATATTGTTTGAAGGTATTACATTATATTTATTGTTATAAGTTTCTGTTCCTGGAGTATATCCTGTGTAATTAACATTACCACCTTTTTGATACATATAACCCTTAGAACCATTACTTAAATAATCTTGTTGTTCAGGTTTATAAGAATTTAAATATTTTAAACCACTCATTATACCACCTATACTTGATCCTAATTGTTGTTGAGTATTATAAGCATCTTTTGGTACAAATTGTGGTAATTTTGATTTATCTATTTGAGTATTATCATAATATTGAGTATAAACTTCGTTCATATGTTCCCACTCTCTAGGATCAAATCCTGGTTGAGATTTTGCAAGTTCATACGCTTTTATTTGTTCAGCATTATCAGATATTTTATTATTAAATACATTTGTATTATATGTATTTTTATCAATAGTATAATTTGGATCGTAACCAGGAGAATTTGGATTACCAAAATAATTATCGTAGTTACCTATATTATTATTTTTCCAAATAGTTTTATTAAAAATGTTATTATAATTATTAGTTGGATTTCTCCAATAACTATCCCATTGATTAGACATATCTTGATATTGTCCTAAATTAGGAAAAACTCCAAATACATTACCACCTATTTGGTATTTTTTTTTCTTTGTTTTACATTTTTTCATTTCTCTATTTTATTAAAATAGGTAGTTATATTTTTGATATATAATTTTGCATTTGCAAATTTACTAAATATAAATCTATAATATATATAATTATCTAATAATATTCTATTAAAATAGGTTTGTACAGATCTATCAGTATAATCTACATTTTCAGATAATATAGGTTCAGTTATACAATCTTCATTATATATTATTTTTGATTTATCAGAACTATTATAATTACATATTTCTGAAAATCTATACATATCTGGAGTTATATTATTTAATTTTATAGTAGATACGTTATCTTTTGTATCTTCATATGCGTTTGATGAATTTATATCTGTTTTAGTAGCTACTTCTAAATTAATATATCCGGTATGTTGATAACTATTAGATAAATGTACTTTATCAAACGATTTAGTTATATCTTTATAATCATCTATATATACATCTGTATATACATCTGTATGAGTATAATTATTAGCTTCTCCTAAATACGTAGTAAAATCTATATAGCAACCATTAAATTTATTATAAAATGTAGTATATTCTGTAGTTACATCGTGTTTCCATATTCCATTTTTATATATTGTATACATATAATTTCTATCATATATATATTCTTGAGGTATATAAGAATGAAAACTTACAAACCTTTTTTCCATATAATCATAACTTATAGTATATGAATAATAACCATCAGATTTAGTAAATAAAATTCTAGTATTTTCATGATCTACTCCAAAAGAGTAATGAGGAGTACCTTCTGCTTGTTCATTCATACAACCATTATATGAACAAAATCTAATAAATTTTTTAAAAAATTTTCTTAAACCTTTATCTGCACTACTTAAATTTTCAAATCCGTCTCCTGTATTTATATATAATTCTTTAGCATTATAATCTATAAATATAAAACCTATACTTGTTAGTTTACCATGATTAGGATGTTCTAATCCAAGTGAACCTGTATCTGAAGTATTAGTTATTAATTGAGGTTGTAATAAAGTAGGAGAACCCATTAAAATTTCTCCAATAGAAGAAGGTATTTGAATATCTCTAATATCTGTAGCATATATACCATCTGTAGTATGTAAATATAAAGTATTTTTAATAGAATATATTTTAGTTAATTTTCCAAAAGATTCGTCTAAATTTATAAAACTATTTGGTCTCACTACTTGATATCCATTAATATAACTGGTTATATAATTTTCATCAGATATATATATTGTATTTGTTGTTTTGTCAGTACATACACATCCTGTATAACTTATAGGTAAACCTATAATATCTGGAGAAGCATAATCTAACGAATAATCAAAATTATATTTATCATATTCTATAAAAAATTTTTCTATTTTATTATCTAATCCTCCCTCACTATCTGTTTTACATTTTGGTAATCCAAGAAAATCATCAACAAAATTAGTATCAAATAACACTTGTGATACTAATAACCATACTCCTACTTGTATAACAAAATCTACCATATCTCCAGTAAATTCTATAGGAGAATTAGCAGATGTTACATCAGCAATTCCAATTATAGGTAAAACAATATTAATAAAACTTTTAATTAATACTCTTAATGCTAATGCTACAGAAGAAGGTTGTTCCAATAATGCTCTAAATAAATTTAAATACCCTA
>ERZ724526.166-NODE-166-length-37564-cov-5.867152_pt1 | contig 37564 bp, 31 predicted proteins | sample MGYA00376059_ERZ724526 | MGnify/ENA primary metagenome ERZ724526 (study PRJEB28724, sample SAMN07190883) | activated sludge metagenome | isolation source: activated sludge of sewage treatment plant in Hong Hong | place: Hong Kong | collected 2016-03-17 ...
ATCAAAGGAAGAGATGTGTGGTGGGAAGACGAAATGGATATTGCGGAAGATCAGATTGAGAACAACTCCGTTATCAACTCCCCCGCCGTAGAAATGGATGCGGAAGATCCATTGTTCATTCTTTATACATCCGGAAGTACCGGAAAACCCAAAGGCGTTGTGCATACAACTGCCGGTTATATGATATGGGCGGCATACACTTTCGTTAATGTTTTTCAATACAAGCCCGGTGCTATACATTTCTGCACGGCAGATATTGGCTGGATTACCGGACACAGTTATATTGTATATGGTCCACTGGCTGCCGGTGCTACTTCATTAATGTTTGAAGGCATTCCTACCTGGCCCGATGCCGGCAGGTTTTGGGATATTGTTGATAAACATAAAGTGGATATTCTCTACACCGCCCCAACAGCTATCAGAAGTTTAATGGGCTTTGGACTCGACCCAATAAAAAATAAAAATCTTTCTTCATTAAAAATTTTAGGAACCGTAGGCGAACCCATTAATGAAGAAGCCTGGCATTGGTACAATGAAAATATTGGTAAGAAAAAATGCCCTATTGTAGATACCTGGTGGCAAACAGAAACAGGAGGATGTTTGATTTCAAATATGGCAGGCGTAACACCGGCACGTCCCAGTTGGGCTACCTTACCTATGCCGGGAGTATTGCCCTTATTGGTTGATGAAAATGGAAAAGAAATAACCGAGAAAGATGCTGATGGATATTATAAAGGAAACCTGTGTATGGCTGCACCCTGGCCGGGCATACTGCGTACTACCTGGGGCGATCATGAAAGATGCCGAACCAATTATTTTGCTACTTATAATAATTTATATTTTACCGGCGATGGTGCATTGAAAGATGATGATGGCAACTACCGCATTACCGGAAGAGTAGATGATGTACTAAATGTAAGCGGCCATCGTATTGGCACAGCCGAAGTTGAAAACGCCATCAATATGCATGCCGGCGTAGTGGAAAGTGCCGTAGTAGGTTATCCGCACGATATAAAAGGGCAAGGAATTTACGCTTATGTAATATATAATGGACAACATGGTGATGAGCAATTGAGAAGGCAGGATATTTTACAAACAGTAACCCGCATCATTGGTCCTATTGCCAAGCCTGATAAAATACAGTTTGTGCCCGGACTGCCCAAAACCAGAAGCGGGAAAATAATGCGTCGCATTCTAAGAAAGATTGCCGAAGGAGAAACTTTCAATTTGGGTGATACTACTACTTTATTAGACCCGAGTGTGGTGGACAGTATTAAGAATGGAAAAATATAGGTTTTTTGAAATCAATATGAGATGAAAAAAATCATCCTACCCCTGTTACTATTTGCACTGCAAATAAATGCACAGGATATATCGGTTGCCACGCTTGGGCTGAAGCCTCCTGCGCAAATTAATTATACGCCGGTGAAAGACCAGTACATGTCTTCTACCTGCTGGAGTTTTTCAAGCAACGCTTTGCTGGAAAGTGAATTAATGAAAAACGGAATAGGAAAGAATGATTTGAGTGAAATGTTTGTAGCAAGATATTCCATGCTCCGAAAAATAAAAATGCATTTACAACTCAATGGTAAAAATTTTTTTACACCCGGCGGTCAGTTTCATGATGTGGTTTGGGTATTAAAAAATTATGGAATGGTTCCCGAATCTGTTTATAGTGGCAAAGGAAGAGGAGAGTCGAACTATGATCATAGCGAAATGGATACAACACTTACTCGTTTAGTAAATCAGTATGTGACAAATGGTGTGCAAAAGCTTTCCGCAGCCCAACAAAATGAAATAGACAGTTTGCTGGATTATTATTATGGAAAACCACCTGCTGCTTTTTTTTACAAAGGAAAAAGCTATACACCGGTTTCGTTTTTAAAAGATTATTTAAAAATAAATCCCGACAATTTTATTGAGATAACTTCTTACACACATCATCCATTTTACAAATCTTTTATACTGGAAGATAAATATAACTGGACAGGTGATGCATATCTGAATGTACCGCTTGCCGATTTTGAATTTATTACTGACAATGCTTTAAAAAATGGTTACACGGTTGGCTGGGATGGCGATGCGGAAGATGCTTACTTTAATTATTATTCCGGTCTGGCTTATCTTCCCGACTCCATAAAGGCCAATCAACAGCAACGACAACTTGCCTTTGAAAATCAAACAACGCTACTCAACCACATGATGCACATTGTAGGGTTGGTTTATGATAAATGGGGCAACAAATGGTATTATATCAAAAACTCCTGGGGCAGCACCAATAGCCTCGGTGGTTTTCTTTATATGCGTGCAGATTATTTTAAAATAAGAACAGTGGCAATTATTGTAAACAAAAAAACTATTTCAAGTGCTATCCGAAAAAAATCGGGTATTTGATTAATGAATTTCTTCTTCAAGTACATCACAGGCCAATAATCGCATTTCTCCTTCTTTATACACAATTCTTTTTTCATCTTCATCTATCGTTTCTATTTTATATTTATATATGCCTGCTTGTACTTCATACACACATTCTTTTGAATTTTTGATAATGGTCAATGTAAGCGGTATCGCAGCATAAGTGTTTCCGTTTCTCTTATACAAAGAGATATAAACGGTTTCACCGCTTTTATTAAAATAGCATAAATCAGCAATAGACTTTAGCTGACAACTGTCAGTAACAGATGGCTGTACAGTTGAAACCGGTACAAATGAACGCTTGGGTGTTTTTAAAATTTTAAGAATATCAACAAACACTCTTCCGCCTTCAACTATCGTACTCATCGTTTTGTTTTGTGCCTGCGCCTGTATGCATATACACACAGCCAGCAGAAAAAAAATCTTTCTCATGTTGTATGGTTTGTAGAATAGTATGATGCGAGTTGAGAAAAAATTACACAACGTAATTTTTATAAATAACTAAAGCAGCCGGGTCAGCTGCTTTAGAAAGGTTCTTCGTTTTATTACCTGATTAGTAAGTAAGCAACGCAAAGGTGGGGGTTTTGGTGCATTGAGTTATTCATAAAAAATCCACATATTTTATTTAGAAATCTGAAGTCAAAAAATTACTTTTGACCGATAACCATAACATTTGCGGGAATCAACTACTCATAAGGCCAATTCAAAAATTAAAAATTATTTTAAATGGGCACTTTGGGTAATTCTTGTACAGTTTATTCTGTTCAACATAAGCGCTGCACTTTATGCTTACAAATTTACCCGCGTCTATGATGCGCCTTCATCTAATACAGTAAGCAAACAATCTAATATACTAACCAAAACCTGGCGATTTTTTAGCGGCCCGATGCAGCGAAAAATGGCTGTAGAAGCAAAACCGGTATTCAAATACGAGAATATCGTTTTTCATACAAAGAATAAACTTGCCATAAATGCATGGTATGCCCGGCCCGACAGTATTGCCAAAGGAACCGTTATTCTATTTCATGGCTGGCTATCTAATAAATCTATACTACTTCCTGAAGCTTCAGAATTTTTATATGATGGATATGCGGTACTATTGATAGATTTAAGAGCACATGGCAATAGTGAAGGCAAGGTGACAACTATTGGAATAAAAGAGTCGGAAGAAGTTAAATTAGCCTGGGATTATATTGTAGCAAAAGGCGAAAAGCATATTTTTCTATATGGAATTTCTATGGGCGCCGTTGCTGTCTGCAAGGCGATTTCTGATTTTAGCCTGAATCCATCGGGCATCATAATGGAAATGCCTTTTGAAAGTATGCAATCTATCATACAGGGAAAAGCACGGGCACAAGGTTTTCAAAGTTTTGTCATCAAGCCCTTTTCATTCTTTGTTACCTTTTGGATGGGTGTAGAAAGGAGCATTGCTGCATTGCAACATAAAACTGCTAACTACGTTTCCAAAATAAACTGCCCTGTGTTGTTGCAATGGGGCGTAAATGATGAATATGTTTTGAGAAATGAAACAGATAAAATATTCAAAGCCATTGCATCTAAAAACAAAAAATTAGTAGTGTATGAAAATGCAGGTCACGAATCGCTTTTAATAAAAGAGCCCGAAAAATGGAGAACTGAAATAGAAATTTTTTTTACCCATATCAATAACGGATTACCACTTTAGTACCTGCTCCGGTATAAGAATACAACTCAATAACATCATCGTTTTTCATAGAAATACAGCCCAGTGTCCAGTTTTTATACCTGTCCACTACAAAATCTTCGTGCGGCCAGGTGCCATGTATGCCTATACCACCGCCGATACTTGCATTCGCAGGAATGATTCCTTTTCTTTTTCTTTCATTAAACTTTTCATAGCTCTGTTTGTTAGGATAATCTATTGACAGAAAGCGACACCATTTATCATGCACTCTTTTAGCGGTTATTTGAAAACTTCCTTCAGGTGTGTTTTTATCGCCTTGCATTTTTTTATCGGCCAGACTGTTATTTCCAAATACAACCGGATAAGTAGCGTACCAGCCTTTGTCGTCATAAACACTCAATTCATAATCCGACTTGTCAATAATAATGGATACAGTGCCAATTGGCTTACCATCACCTTTTATTTGCCGGTGCATAGCATATTTTCTGGCCGAATGTGTATGAGATGCTAACAATGCGCTGCCCAGAAACAGCGATGTAAGCATAGTAAGGTTTTTCATCCTCTGTTTAGTTTTCGTTAAGGCCAGATAAACCCCGAAGTGGCTGGAATTATTTCATGGCAAAAAAAATCAACAACCGTCATTACTCAAACGCAATGCCACATTGTTTTATTTTTCTGTGCGGACAAACTACAGATATATTAAACAAGATTTTAACGGGATATTTAGAAAAACAAAACCGGTAACCAACAGCTACCGGCTTTACAAAATAATAATTTTTCAGAAGCAGCTTTTACCAGTTGCTAAACCTAAAGCCAATATTATAAGGCGTCATATCCAACCCCTTTTCCCACATATTTTTCATAGCTACACTGCCATAAAAGCGAACCGGCCCTAGCGACAACTCACCCACATAAGAGAGCTTAAATTTCTCCAAATCAAAACTGCTTTTCACTTTCTTAACATCGCCATCTTCTTTCGATTTATATCTTGATGAATATAAATACCCGGCACTGATACCGCCACTAAATCCAAATCCTTTTGAACGCCTGGGCGTAAAATTTACATTGAGCATAATGGGAACGGTAAGATAATCAGCCGCCAGTTTCGATTTTTTAAGATCAGCAGTGGCGAGTGAAATATTTGTAGGTTTTTTTGAGAACACAATATTTTCATCAAAATAATAATTGTTCAGCTCCAGCCCCAGCCCGTATTTCAAATTCAATACATGACTGGCTATATTCAGCTTTTGCATAAAGAACCACACATTCACGTTTCTTGATTTGCCGGATCTCAATTTCATTTGATCTTTGCCTACGCCCGGCGCAGTAAAACCGGACAATAATGCTGCTGTATAGTCCGACTTATCTGTATAATTGGAAAAACCAATATCAAAAATCCACCAGTTGGTACTGATGTTTGCCGGCTCTTCGCCACGTCTGCGTTTCATTTTATATACTGCGGAAGTATCGCCCCCTTTATGACCCGGTTTTCTTACTATTACAATACCACCAATACGTATGGTGTCATAAACCGGACGCTGGGTAGAATCTGTCTGACCAAAAGAAATAAATACAGTTAATAATGCAAGTGTTGAAAAAATAATTCTCTTCATATAGTATAGATTAAATTTTGAATATTGATAAGTTGTGTAATCGTTTATATCATTTGACTATTTCATACGAATAGCAAATCCACCAATTAATATTTTACTATCGTCTTCATCATCCTTTGTAATTGCATGGGTTCGTTTTACTATTGTTCTTACAATTTTTCTGAAAAGCCCTCTGTTCTTTTTGTTTTTACCGCCATTTTCAAGATCATCTTCAGTTACCATATTTTGTGTAGTGGTTAATGAAGCCTGAATGACATGAGCATCATTTTGCTTCAAAAGATTATTCGTTTCGGGGTTTGGTTGCACATTGGCCATTAGCGATGCATTTGCATCTTGCTTTTGAAGTGATGGTTTCAGATTGGGATTATTTTCGGGTGATGGAAGATTGTTGGAGGGTTTATTTTCAACGGCAATAGCTTGTTCTGCTTTTTGCTGAAGCTGCGGCAATTGCGGAATTATTTTTTCTTTTATCTCCTGCTTTCCATTAGCAGTTATCATATTTCCGCTTTGCTGCTTACTTACAGCCGGTAATATTTCTTTTGTATTGTTCAACACGGTCTTTTGCTCCGGCTTTATTGATGTAGCAGCTACCTGATTTTCTGTTTGCTCTTTTTCCAACACAGCATTCGTAAGTTCAGTTTTATTATTGATCGTTTGTGGTTGTGTTGCCTTCGTTTCGATTTTTACAATGGGGTCATCAGTCTTATTGTTGTTATTATTCAAATTGAAAAATACAGCAAGGCCAATCACCAGGAGTAATATTGCAGCTACACGATATCTCCACAGTATAAAATTTCTTTTTGTAGCCTTTTCGTTTCTATACAAACTGTCTTTATACGGAAATGCAAAATGCGCTGGTTGAAGTTTTGATTTTTGAAAGCAATGTAATGTTTCTTGAAGCTGTGTATTTGCTGCTATCAGGGCTTCCAATTCTTGCTTTTCAAATGCATTCAACTCACCATCCAGATAAAGCATAATCCTTGTTTCCATATCAGGTTCAGCAGCTGCCGCAGGAAGTTGCATCATCAAGCCTTCTTTATTTGCAAATACAATATCATCATCGGGCTGCAATTTATACTGCATCAATACATCCAATTCCTCTTTCAGTTCGGGATATTGCTTTACAAAATCTTCCACCATCAGCCGCTCTTCGCTGCTAAGCTCATTATCCATGTAAAGGATAAAGAAGGTTTCATAATTATGGCGGTTTATTTTATTCATTTCATTATTGTTCCAAAAAAATAATCAAACTACATTTTCCATTTTTACCAGATAATCTTTTAATTGTACTCTTGCACGGTGCAGGTACACTTTTACCTGGCTGGCATTCAGGTTCATTATTTGTCCTATTTCCTCATAGCTATAGCCCTCATAATCTTTCAACATAACCAGCGATTTTTGTGTTTCATTCAGCCTGTCAAGGGCCTCATTCAAAATTTTTTTCAGGTCATTCACCGGTTGGTGGGTAGTTCTTACGGCTTCGTCAAAACTTTCTTTTAGCTGTATTCTTTTTACTTTTCTGATATGGTCAATCATTTGATGATAGGCTACGGTGAAAAGATAGGATTTACATTTAGCAGCATCCACTTCATTTCTGTTGCGCCACATTTTCTCAAACGCAGTTTGCACCACATCTCTGGCATCTTCTTCATGCCTCAGATTTTTGAGTATGAAGCGATATACATTATCTGCATACAAGTTTACACAATCATTGTATTCCTTTTCGGTCATGGTGCCGGTGCAATGGTTTTGGCTGTGTTCATTTGCCGGTATGGCCAATGAATAATTCCATATTTGAAAAAACAGCCGGGAAAAAATCAGTTTCTTATTGGTTTATAACGAAGACAGTGAAAAAAAGTTACACACTTTTCATTTTTTATAAAAACACAAGACAAGGAGTTATAAAAACTGACGGTAAAGTGGGTTTTGAATCAGTTCCTGCCCGTTTTCATGTTCATCTACCTGTGGCTTGCAGGAGGTTAAGCACTTTTCGGGTTTTGGAGTGGGTTCATTTTCTGCCCGTGGCAGTATAAAAGATGCTATTAAAGCAACAACAATAAAGCCGGCAAAAATCCCGAATTGCTTCATAACCGTTGGTTTGTGTCTTTGACGAAAGTAATGGTGGAAATGTTACAGGTTTGGTAAAAAAATAGTTATTAAAATTTTTCGGTAGGAATCTTTTTTTTATTTTTAGTTTATAATCTTCATTATATGAAAAAGAAATTCACCCCCCCCCAAGCCATATTTCTTATGGCTGTTTTTTGTTTGCTTAATTATTCATGTAAGAAAATGGAAACGGCGAAAGTAAAGAATAGTACTGAGGCGTCTTCTGGATATGTTTTAAATAAAGGTGGTTCTGGAACATTACCCGCTTGCCGAGAAGAATTAGAATCAGAAACCTTAATAGATTCTGTATCTATTCCTACCGTATTAGGCTATCAGCTTGTTGGCAATCCTTATTCAGTATCTGTAATGCAGCAGGCATCAGTAAACCTATATGGAAATAATGCTCAGATTGTTGCCAACAAAAAATATGTAAGATTTAAACCGGCAAATGAACAACCATTAAAGGTTTTGGCCGAGTCCGAATTAAACTTATTTGATTACCCCTTAGATAGAGAAGTAATTTCCGACAACGATTATTATCCACAACCCGGTATAGGTGCCGAAGAAATTTCATGGTTATATACCGTTGTTGATATGAATTATACACCTCCGGCAGATATTCCGTATGAAATATTACAAGAGTTGTATGTGCCGGGGATGATATATTACTTGAACAAGAGGCTCTGAAGATTACTAATAATCCATATATAGATAGTTGTGGTATGATTCCTACTTTACCTGCACCCGGATGTGACGATCCCTGCAATCCGGGTCCGGGTTGTCCGCTTCCACCACCTGAGTGTGGCGGCGGCAGCGGTGAAACATTAGACAAAAAAAAGCCGGCTGGAAAAATAACAGTTTGGGATAGTAATTTGGGAATGGAAGTGCCTGTAAAAAGAACCAGAGTAGTTGCCAGAAGGTGGTTTAAAATAGACGTGGTATATACTAATGACCAAGGGGAATTTAAGTGTAATAAACGTTTTGTAAACAAAGTAAATATTCTTGTAAAATTTTTGAATAACAATATCACCATACATGGGCTGCGTACACCACGACTTTGGCAAATGTGGTTTCCTATTAAAAAAGGAATAGGCATTTATTCAGGCAATCTCAGTAATATCTCATATAGGTTTAATCAAAATACACTTGAACCACATAGCCGTACCAATAGAAACTGGTGGGCAGCACAAACCATGAATTCGCAGGTGGAGTTTAATGAAATGGCTGCTGCAAATAACATTGGTGGCTTACCATCATTTTTGAGAATCCTGCTTACCGGTTGGGCCAATGCAAGAGGGGCGGGTTCAGCTCCTATGAATGGGCACAGGAATCCACAAATTGTACCTCCGCTATGGATAAACTATTTTGTACTTAACCCTGCACATACCGGATTTGCATCCACTCTAAACTGGCTTTATAATGGTATTTTGATTCGAAAAACAGATATGACTATAGGGTATGACAAAAATTTGCAAAGCGACCAGGTAAAGTCATTAATTTATCACGAAATGGCACATGCTGCACACTACAATAAAGTAGGAGATAACTGGTGGAACGAACTGGTAAATGCTGAAACTTATGAAATTACAAGATTTGGACTAAACGGTGCTCAAAGCCCATACGGTATAGGCGATGATGGTGAAATGTCGGGACGCATAGCATTAGCAGAAAGCTGGGCAGAACATATTGGGAGGGTAATGACTGATACGAAATATGGAACCACAAGTTCCGCTCAGTATAACCAGGGGGAATTTTATGAAAACAACTCACCTGTCATAGGTTTAAGCAGTCATTTGAATTTGTTGGAAGATTTTAGTCCGAACAGAGTCAGTGATCCTTTTAGATGGATTCCATATGGAGTATATTATGATTTGATGGATAGCCGTAATGATTATAATTTTAATGCTATTCTGCCTATTGATAATGTTTCAGGATATTCCAGCCAAAAGTGCTTTAATGCATTGGATAACGATGTAAAAACAATCCCGGAATTCAAAACAAGATTTTTATCAGAAAGCGGATTTAATCAAGCAGTGGTTGATTTGTTTTTCGAATACCATTATTAAAAATGACTATAAGATTATTTTTAATGTTGCTATCTGCATCAGTAGTTATTCACAGTTGTGATTGCAACAAGGATAATTGCCTTCGGGAAAATTACTCATTCGGGATTTATTGCACAGGTGTGCCTGATAGAGATAGTATCTTTATTAACGATACTATTTGGTTTGATATTGCTGAACCAACAACATTGAAAGATTTAATAACAAATCAGTTTGTTAGTTTTAATAATGTAGCCAATCTAAGTACTGTTATAGGTCTTAATGAACTATTAGGAAACTCACAGGTGAGAGATGCGGTTGCAGACTTTGATTATATTCTAATTTTTGGTACAGAAATAAACAGCACCAATCCGGCACGATTTAAAGAATATGTATTTAATGAAGAAGGAGGACAATATAAATTCCGGCTTGGTATTGTCCCTAAAAGGACTGGAATTTTCAGGATTGGATTTTCAGACGCAGCAAATGTCTATCGAAAAACTGAGGAGTGCACGAAAGCATATTTCAAGATTTTATTTAAACAAACAAATCAACATCTATACTATAATGACCAAAATTTTGGAATAATCACTCCATTACCCTCAAATATGTATTGCTTCAAAGTAAAATAAACCTTAAGTCATAAAGTCAATTTGCAGACAATGAGTAATTGCTGGTTTAACTAAAAAAAATTTTCATTTAAAATATACCTTTTTCTTTTCTAAAATTGCCTACTTATATTTTTAAATTTTCTTTAAACGTAGATTTTGAAAATTAAAATAATCACAACAATTATTCTCTTTTCTGTTTTACTCCACCCTTCTTCCTCGGGCATGGCCATCATAAATAATGACAGCACCATCAAACCATTTCAACTAAAAGAAAAATACCTGCTGAAAAAATATGAAAACGACGATACCTGCAAAGCACTTATTAAATATTGGTTTGGCAAACGAATGCTTTTTGCATCTCTTGCCTCTCTTCCGCTGGTAGCAGGTGCGGGTATGGGTATTGCTGCAGCTACAGCTTCAAACAATGTTGCCAATAGAAATCCCGGAGATGGATGGAGCGGTTTAGTCATATTGGGGCTTACAGTGGGCGCTGTTTATGCAGGGCTCTTTGCGCTGGCTCTTGTTATCCCATTTATTTTGAAATCTCGCCGAAAACTTGTTCGCATATTGGAAAAATATAAAGAGGGTAATCCTTTGTCCAAAAAATACAGAAGAAAAATACACATTCCCCGGAATAAATAATGACATAAACAGCTGCTGCTGCTATCTGATTTTCCTCCTAAAATTTTTATGTAGGTTTGCCCAAACCATTGTTATGAACGAAAAATTTGTACAACGCATTGCTACAGAAATAGCAGAAATAAAAAACTCCGGACTTTATAAAACCGAAAGAATTATTGAAAGCCCACAAGGAGCTGCAATCACCGTAAACGGAAAAACGGTACTTAACTTTTGTGCCAACAATTATCTCGGTCTTTCCAGTCACCCGCGGGTGATAGAAGCTGCACATAAAACCATTGACAAAAGAGGTTATGGTATGAGCAGTGTACGCTTTATCTGCGGCACGCAGGATATTCATAAAGAACTGGAAGATAAAATTTCCAAATTCCTAGGTACAGAAGACACTATATTATATGCCGCAGCTTTTGATGCCAACGGGGGTGTATTTGAGCCACTATTTAATGAACAAGATGCCATCATCTCCGATGCACTCAATCATGCTTCCATTATTGACGGTGTACGTCTTTGCAAAGCACAGCGTTATCGATATGAGCATAATAATATGCAGGATCTGGAAGCAAAATTGCAAGAAGCAGCCGGCTGTCGCAGTCGTATCATTGTTACCGATGGTTCGTTTAGCATGGATGGCACCATTGCACAGCTTGATAAAATAGTAGTACTTGCCGAAAAATATGATGCCGTTATTATGATTGACGAATGTCACTCTTCCGGATTTTTGGGCAAAACAGGCAGAGGTACCCACGAGTACCGAGGTGTGATGGGGAAGATTGACATCATAACCGGAACACTGGGCAAAGCTCTGGGTGGAGCCAGCGGCGGCTTTACATCGGGCAGCAAAGAAATTATAGATATGCTGCGCCAGAAATCAAGACCCTATTTATTCAGCAATACACTGGCGCCTTCTATAGTTGGCGGCTCCATAGCCGTATTAGATATGCTTACCGAAACTACCGAACTAAGAGACAAACTGGAATACAATACTAAATATTTCAGAACTAAAATGACGGAATCCGGTTTTGATATTAAGCCCGGCGATCATCCCATAGTTCCTATTATGCTATATGATGCAGTGCTGGCACAAACTATGGCAGCACGGCTGTTGGACGAAGGCATTTATGTAATTGGATTCTTTTTCCCGGTAGTAGCCAAGGGGCAGGCACGCATACGGGTACAGCTAAGTGCTGCACACGAGCAGGAACACTTAGACAAAGCCATTGCGGCATTTACAAAAATTGGAAAGGAGCTTGGAGTGGTGAAGTAGGTTTAGGTTTAGAAAAAAGGGTTAATTCAGGACGAGCCACATTTTTAAGGAAGCAGCAGAAAACGGACAGAAGTTTGAAGAAAAGATGCACCAACTAACGGAAATGTTGAAAGTACAAATGCAAAAGGCACAAATGATAGATAACAGGATAAAAGCCAATTTGAAGAATATCGGATATGAGTTCTAATACCAAAATATCCATACGTTTTTTTGATGACCTTGTGGTGCGTGCCGTTTGGAATGAAGAAAACGCCAAGTGGTTAGTTCCACTACCCAGTTGAAACTTTTGGCACCGGGTGGAAAAAGACGATTAGCCGACATGTTGGATTATGAAGAGAATTGATTACTCGTATTACTATGAAGAAAATTAACCTTCAAAAAATACGCAACCGCAAAAACCGACACATCAAAGTCAGTGAAACTCAATACCGACAATGGTTTGCAAGGACGACAGTTGGCCTGCTGCCAACATAAACTGTGCACAAAACAAAACAACTCCTAATGGTTTTGTGAACAATAATTTGGCTGACATATAGTTCCGTTTTTTGCCACTGCAAATACTTTGTTTGAGCTGTTTATTCATCACAACTATTGGCATTAGCATCCATTTATCTTATTTTGATTTTGAAGTTTACAGAAAGAACATCTGCGACATTATAAGATTGGATATAGATTTTGTCCCGATAAAATCAAGAAGCACCCTGTTTGTAAAGTGGACCCTGCCCCGATTTCAATCGGGGCGACCCGGCTTATTTTGTGGACCCTGTAGGATTTGAACCTACGACCCCCTGATTATGAGTCAGGTGCTCTAACCGTCTGAGCTAAGGGTCCTGATTAATAAATTAATCATCTGTTTCCCCAAAAGGGAGCGCAAAAGTAATTAAATATCCCTCACAGCTGAATTTTTTAATAAAATCTCTTTCAAATAATCATAGTTTTTGGATAGAAACAGCTCATTCCCTACATTTGTGTCGGAATTGATTGATGGAAGGGAACGAGGTCGTTCCCTTCTTCTTTTATACAAATGGACTATTCATCGCAAATACAGGCTATTGCCAGAAAAATTGAAGACTTAATTGCCGGAGAACCTGATCTGTTTCTCATAGAAATAAAAATTAAGCCAACTAATAATGTAAAGGTTTTTATTGACGGCGACCAGGGAGTTTCAATTGAAAGGCTTATTAAATATAACCGAAGTCTGTATAAACAAATTGAAGAAAGTGGCATGTTTCCCAATGGCGATTATTCGCTGGAAGTATCTTCGCCGGGGCTGGATGAGCCATTAAAAAACTTTCGCCAGTATCAAAAAAATATTGGCCGGCCGGTAGAAGTCATAACGATTGATGGCTTAAAAAGAGAAGGCAAACTATTAAGTACGAATGAACAGGAAATAGTAGTGGAAGAGATTAAAGGAAAAGGCAAAAAAGCTGAAACTATTCAACATACGATACTTATTAATCAAATAAAAACAACAAAAATTCAAATCAAATTTTAAAAGCCGGATGACCGGCCTCGAAATTCAAACTGTGTATTATGTCAAGTATTAACCTGATAGACGCTTTCCAGGATTTTAAGGAAGCCGAAAACATTGATCGCCCCACTATGATGAAAGTAGTGGAGGATGTGTTTAAAACACTGCTGCGCAAGAAATATGGCAGCGATGAAAATTTTGATGTGATTGTTAATGCTGAAAAAGGCGACCTTGAAATCATTCGCAGAAGGATGATTGTAGAGGATGGACAGGTAGAAGACCCGCTGGCACAGGTGGCTTACAGCGATGCTGTAAAAATAGAACCGGACTTTGAAGTAGGTGAAGAGTTGATGCAGGAAGTAGATATGTACGACTTTGGCCGTCGTGCTATTCTGGCAGCAAAGCAAACACTGGCCAGCCGCATCAGCGATCTGAAGAAAAATGTACTGGCAAAAAAATACGGCGACCGCATAGGCGAAATCATCAGTGCCGAAGTATATCAGGTATGGAAAAAAGAAATACTACTGCTCGATGAAGAGGGAAATGAATTGATATTGCCCAAAAGCGAACAAATACCACAAGATTATTTTAAGAAAGGAGAAAATACCCGTGCCGTAGTGAAAAAAGTGGATATGAAAAACAACAATCCCGTTATCATTCTTTCACGCACAGCACCCGAGTTTCTTGCCAAATTGCTTGAAATAGAAGTACCCGAAATTTTTGACGGACTGATTGTGATTAAAAAAATTGTTCGCGACCCGGGTGAAAGAGCCAAAGTGGCTGTTGAATCCTTTGACGACCGTATTGACCCAGTTGGCGCCTGCGTAGGTATGAAGGGAAGCCGAATTCACGGAATTGTAAGAGAATTGAAAAATGAAAATATAGATGTAATCAATTGGACCAATAATATTCAGTTGCTCATTCAACGTTCGCTTACACCTGCCCGCATTACCAGTATGGAGCTGGATCAGGAAAAAAAGCATGCAAATGTATATCTGAAGCCCGATCAGGTTTCATTGGCCATTGGCCGTCGTGGTGTAAATATTAAATTGGCAAGTGAACTTACGGGATACGAATTAGATGTTTATCGCGATACTGAAGATGAAGTAACAGAAGATGGATTTGATATTGATTTGGACGAATTCAGCGATGAAATAGATGAATGGGTAATTGACGAGTTGAAGCGAATCGGTTGCGATACCGGCCGCAGTGTACTGAAATTGACTGCTGAAGAGCTGGAAAGAAGAACAGATCTTGAAAAAGAAACCATTGCTGAAATAAGAAGAGTATTACAAGAAGAATTTGAAAAAGAATAATGTAAAGTAGATAAGTCATATCAGCCAAACCGGTCAGATGGAGTGACTTATTCAGATTACATTTTTTGACCTGTTTGAAATAAAAGACTATCTGACTTAAAACAATTGAATGGCAGAATTAAAACTTCCGAGATTATTAGCCGCCGCCAAAGAATTTAACGTTGGCCAGGAAACGCTTATCGACTTTTTGATAGGTAAAGGTTTTTCAAAAGACGACCTGAAGCCTACCTCAAAACTGACTGAAGACATGTATCGTTCGCTTCAGTCGGAATTTCAGAGTGACAAGGTAGCTAAAATGAAAAGCGATCAGCTTGAACTTCCTAAGAGTGCCGCTGAACCAAAGAAAAAGAAAGAAGAAGAAGAAATTGTTTTCAAAAAAGAAGAAAAATCAGCTTCAAAATCTTCAAAGAAAACAGAAGAAGTAACGGCAGCTACTGTTGTTCCCGAAGAAACTGCAGAAAAATCTGAAAAGACAAAAAGCAAAAAAGAGGAAAAGGAAGAAGCTGCTCCTGTGGTCGAGGAAGTTATAAAAGCAGAGGCTCCGGAAATTGAAAAACCAAAAGTGGTAAAGAAAATTGATCTGGATAAGATCGATTCTTCTACTAGGCCAAAGAAGGTTGCAAAACCTAAAAAAGAAGAAACTCCAAAAACAGAAGCAGAAAAAACGGGCAAAGCGAAAGCGAAGAAAACAAAAGATGAAGTAACAGAAGTTGAGAAAACCGAGGAGCCAAAAATAGAAACACCGGTGACAGAAGAACCTGTTACAGAAGAACAACAGCAAGCAGTTGTTGAGAATATTGAAGTAGAAAAACTGACGGGCCCCAAAATTTTAGGAAAAATTGAATTACCCGTTTCAAACGATACCCGCCCGGTAAAAGATGAAAAAAGAAAGAGAAAACGTATTCCTATTGAGAAAAAAGATCCCAAGCGGAATATTATAATAAATAAAGAAGCAGATAAGAAACAAGGTGGTGGCAACTTCAATCGCGGAAGAAGTGCAGGAGGAAACCGAAGAGATAACCGTGGTGGCGGAGGACGCAGAGAAGAAAAACTGATTGACGAAAAAGAGATTCAGGATAAAATAAGAGAGACGCAGGCTAAACTTACCGGCGGTGCGGGCCGAGGCAAGAGCCTGAAAGCAAAACTTCGTCGCGAAAAAAGAAATGAAGCTGCAGAAGCCATGGGCGATGCAGAAGCAGATAACAAACTACAAGTAACCGAATTCATCAGCGTAAGCGAACTGGCAAACCTGATGGATGTAAGCTTTGCAGAAGTAATCAGCAAATGTATGAGCCTGGGCATCATGGTTTCTATCAATCAACGCTTAGATGCCGAGGTAATTGAACTGGTAGCAGGCGAATTTGGCCATACAGTTGAGTTTATTGATATGGAAAAGCAAATGGAAATGGAGGAAGAAGAGGATGAAGATGAAGATGAAGATTTGCAACCCCGTTCTCCTATTGTTACCATCATGGGCCACGTTGACCATGGTAAAACCTCATTGCTTGACTATATACGTAATGCCAACGTAGTAGCAGGTGAGGCAGGCGGTATCACCCAGCATATCGGTGCTTATCAGGTAGAGCTTGCCAATGGAAAAGAAATTACATTTTTGGATACACCGGGTCACGAAGCCTTTACCGCAATGCGTGCCCGTGGTGCCAAGGTTACGGATATTGCTGTGATCGTAATTGCGGCGGATGATGCGGTAATGCCGCAAACCCGTGAAGCCATCAGCCACGCACAGGCCGCCGGTGTTCCTATGATTTTTGCTATAAACAAAATAGATAAGGATGGCGCTAATTCTCAAAAAATTTATGAGCAGCTATCTCAAATGAATCTGTTAGTAGAAGAGTGGGGCGGAAAATTTCAAAGCCAGGAAATAGCAGCCAAAAAAGGATTGAACATTGATAAACTGCTTGAGAAAATTTTATTAGAAGCAGAACTGCTTGATCTGAAAGCAAATCCGGAAAGGGAAGCCACAGGCACCATCATAGAAGCATCACTTGATAAAGGACGTGGCTATGTAGCCACCCTTCTGGTAGAGAACGGTACTTTAAAACAAGGCGATCTGGTAGTGAGTGGTCAACATTTTGGCAGGGTAAAAGCCTTGTTCAACGAAAGAAACAAGAAGGAAGATAGTGCAGGTCCATCGGCACCTGCTGTTATATTGGGATTGAATGGTGCACCACAGGCTGGCGAAAAGTTTAAAGTGTATGAAGATGAAAGTGAAGCAAAAGAAATAGCTAACCGTCGTGCACAAATTTTAAGAGAGCAAGGCATTCGTACCAAAAAGCATATTACACTGGATGAAATTGGTCGTCGTCTGGCTTTGGGAAGTTTCAAAGAACTGAAAGTAATTATCAAAGGCGACGTGGATGGATCCGTAGAAGCATTGAGCGACTCATTGCAAAAACTTTCTACACAGGAAATATTGGTGAGTGTGATTCATAAAGGTGTGGGACAAATCAACGAAAGTGATATTGTGCTGGCCGAGGCTTCAGATGCCATTGTTATTGCCTTTAACGTGCGACCATCATTACAGGCCTCCCGTCTTGCCGAAAATGCCGGTATTGAAATAAAGATGTACTCCATCATTTATAATGCAATAGAAGAAGTGAAGAGCGCAATGGAAGGAATGTTGGAACCGAAAGTACAGGAGAAAATTGTGGCCAATGTAGAAATCAGAGAGGTATTCAAATTTGATAAAGCTACTGTTGCCGGATGTCAGGTAATTGATGGTAAGATAAAACGTGATTCCAAAATTCGACTGATCCGTGATGGTATCGTTATCTATCCTACTGCAGAAGGAGCCAATGCTGAGTTGGGTTCATTAAAACGATTTAAAGACGATGCAAAGGAAGTTACCTCTGGAATGGAGTGCGGCCTTACGATTAAAAATTATAGCGACATTAAAGTTGGCGATATTGTAGAAGCTTATGAAATAGAAGAAGTAAAACGGACTTTATAAGAAGTCTGACGCAAATAAAAAGCAGCAAACGGGCAAAAATGTCTGGTACATAATTTAGCCATAGGTATTGATTGCTTTTCTGCTTACTTCATTGAAAATTTTTGTTAAATACCCTTTCCGGGCTTAATGCTTAAGAGTGAGGGAAGTACTTTTGAAATTATGCTAAGTATCAAAAAATTACTGACTATTTGTTTTGTGCTGGTGAGTGGTGCAGCTATGGCGCAGCCTCAATCAAACTCGGCTAAAGTAGTGGCCGATAAAATAATTGCCATTGTCGGCGATCGTATTATCCTCAATTCTGATATTAAAAACTCTATTGAAGATGCCAGACGCAGGGGCGAAAAAGTACCTGATGATGGTGAATGTCAGATAATGGATCAGGCATTGATTTCTAAAATACTGATGCTGCAGGCAGAAAAAGATTCATTGCCTGTAACGGATGATGAAGTAGAAGCCGATTTGGACAATCGTATTCGCCAGTACATAAATCAGGTGGGTAGTCAGGATGCGCTGGAAGAAATGGCCGGTAAAACCATTTACCAAATAAAAGATGATGCCAGAGAATCCATCAGAGAACAGAAACTGGCTGCGGCTATGCAGCGGAAAGTGGTTGATGGCGTTCGCATCACCCCCAATGAGGTAACGGCCTGGTTTAATAAGATACCTAAGGATAGTCTTCCTTTTTTTGAATCGGAGCTGGAAGTTTGTCAAATCATTTTATACCCCAAAGCATCACGTGATGTGGAGTTGTATATACTGGGCGAAATGCAGAATTTGAAAAAACAATTGGAAAACAAACAAGTGGACTGGTGTGCAGCAGCAAAAAAATCGGACGACCCCGGTAGTCGCGATCGATGCGGACAATACCAGATCAACAGAAATGAAAAAACATGGGACCCTGTATTTTTAGCAACCGCTTTTCGCCTGAAAGAAGGAGAAATATCGGCTCCGGTGAAATCCAAATTTGGCTATCACATTATTAAAATGGTGCAGCGCAATGGAGATGATGCTGTGGTACAACATATTTTGCGCATTCCACCCGTAACGGAAGATGAAATAAGCGCCGCCGAGAAAAAACTTGACAGCATTCGCACAGAAATTGCAAACGGCAATATTCATTTTAATGCTGCCGCTACCAAATACAGCGATGATGAAACCACCAAGTTTGCCGGCCCCTGTATTATGAACCGAGATGGATCTACACATGTTACCATTGATTTACTTGATAAAGACATGGTAGGCCTTCTTAGCAAAATGAATGTTGGCGATATCTCAAAAGCAACTCCATTTACTGATGAGCAGGAAAAAAAAGGTGTTCGTATTGTATATCTTAAATCCCGTACCGAGCCACATCGTATGAATTTACATGATGACTACAGTCGTATTTCAAATTTTGCATTGGACCAAAAGAAAAACAAAGTGCTGGAAAAATGGCTGATGGATAAAATTCCAACCTACTATTTAATGATAGATCCGCAGGCGCAGGAAGAATGCCCTTCGGTAAAAAAGTTTATAGACCCAACAAGAAAATCATTTTAAGCAATAAGGCTGTCTCAAAAGGGCAGCCATTTTTTTAGGGAAATTCTGTTCGAAAAAGTGTTTTCAATAACCTCACAGCTATTATAAAAATTCACTCAGCACTTTGTTGCTTTACTTCTTCAATTATCTGTATTTGTGTCACTTCAGTATCGGGACAAAGAAAACAAAGCATTGAAGAAATTCAAAAAAGGGTGGATTTTAGTATGTGGCAATTTATTAAAGCTTCCCTGCTTCATCGCTTTTTCTTTTTTACCTTTTAGCTGATTACCTTTGCCCCCTCCATGAGCGACCCCATCAAACATGAATGCGGACTGGCATTCATCCGACTGAGAAAACCCTTCTCTTACTACCAGCAACAGTATGGCACCGTACTGTGGGGGCTCAATAAGCTTTACTTGCTGATGGAAAAACAACACAACCGCGGGCAGGATGGTGCCGGGCTTGCCGCCGTAAAACTGAATGTAGAACCGGGTTATCCATTCATGCACCGCATTCGTAGTAATGCGCATCAGGCTATTGCCGATATATTTCAACAGGTAGGTAAAGAAATTGAAGAATTGGAACTGTACCATCCCGAAATAAAAAATCATCCGGGATTGATGAAAGGGCATGTTCGTTTTCTGGGCGAAGTATTGCTGGGGCACTTGCGCTATGGCACACAGGGCAAAAACAAATTGGAATATTGTCATCCTTTTTTACAACGGCATACCATACCCAGTCGCAACCTGGTCATGGCGGGCAATTTTAATATTGTAAATTCAGAAGAGCTGTTTGCCCTTATTGGCAAAGAGCCACACGATACGGTTCGATTCAGCGATCTGGCTGCATTGATTGATTTGGTTCATTCCTTTTTGTGCAAAGAAGATGAGGCATCGCCACACCACATGGATATTAAAAAAGTATTAAAGAAAACTTTGCCATTGATTGATGGTGGTTTTCATGTAGGAGGCGCCACCGGAAATGGAATTGGCTTTGTATTTCGCGATGCACATGGCATTCGCCCGTCTTATTACTACATCAACGATGAAGTAGTAGTAGCTGCCAGCGAAAGAGCCGCCATTCGTACCACATTTAATGTAGGCGAAAATGAAGTGCAGGAGCTGATGCCCGGTCAGGCATTAATCGTAAGCGAAACCGGAGCCATTGAAATTGCACAGGTGCTGGAACCCAAAGAAAGAAAGGCTTGCAGTTTTGAACGTATTTATTTTTCACGCGGCAGCGATGAAAAAATTTATCGCGAACGCATTGCGTTAGGCTATAATCTGAGCGAACAAGTACTTCATGCCATAGATCATGATTTAAAGAATACCATTTTTTCTTTTATTCCCAATACTGCAGAAACTGCTTTTTACGGAATGTTGAAAGGAATGGAAGACTATCTGAATAAAATAAAAATTGAACGCATTCTAAGCTGGGATAAAGATTTTGATACGGAAAAACTCAGCGAAATGATAAATCGTCGCATACGGGTTGAAAAAATTGCTATCAAGGATGTGAAGATGCGCACCTTTATTACGGAAGATGCCAGCCGCAATGAAATGGTACAACACGTGTACGATATTACTTATGGTACTGTAAGAGCAGGCCTGGATACACTGGTGGTGATAGACGATTCCATAGTAAGAGGCACTACTTTAAAAGAAAGCATCATCCGTATGCTGGCAAGGTTACAGCCCAAACGCATCATCATTGTTTCTTCTTCTCCACAAATACGCTATCCCGATTGCTATGGAATAGACATGAGCAAGATGGGCGATTTTATTGCATTCAATGCAGTGGTATCATTAATAAAAGAAAAAGGAAAAGAATCTTTCTTGAAAGAGCTTTTTGAAAAATGTAAGGAGCTGCAACGCAATGACCAATTGCATACAGAAAATATTGTGAAGCAGGTGTACAAGCAATTTACCAATGAAGAAATATCGGCACGCATAGCCCGGTTAGTAACACCGCCGGGCGTCAACATTCCTGTAGATGTAATTTTTCAAAGTATTGAAGACCTGCATAAATCTTGTCCCAATAACCTGGGCGACTGGTACTTTACCGGCAACTATCCTACACCGGGCGGCAATCGAGTAGTGAACAAAGCTTTTATGAACTTCATGGAGGGGAAAAAAGTAAGGGGTTATTAATTTAGTATCCGTACATATTACCATAAAACCTTAGTATATGAAATATTTGATACTTGTACGCCATGCTAAAAGCGACTGGGGCAATCCTTCGCTAAGAGATTTTGACCGGCCCTTAAATGAAAGAGGGAAAAAAGATGCACCGGAAATGGCCGGAAGATTAAAATCAAAAAAAATAAAAATTGATGGTATTTACACAAGCGCTGCTAAGCGTGCCGCTAAAACAGCAAAGGCATTCGCTGAAACAATGGACATAAAGAACAAGCATTTTCATTTCAAAGAAGATTTATACCTCGCTTCTTCCGAAATTTTTCATGAAGTAATAACCGATGCCGATAATGATTATGAAACCATCGCTTTATTTTCCCACAATGAAGGCATTACTTATTTTGCCAACCGCCTTACCAATGTACGTATCGATAATATACCTACCTGTGGCGTGTTTGCCGTAAAAATTAATTGCGACCGCTGGAAAGATTTTGAAAAAGCTGAAAAAGAGTTCTGGTTTTTTGACTACCCGAAAAATGTAACAACAGCATCTTAGTCTTCGTTATTATTCTTCAACCATCACAGGCGTTTTGCGGCTTACCAGATATACGCCTGCAAAAATGAAAATACCGGCAATTAGTTTTTCAAATGAAAACTGCTCGTGTAAAAATAAAACAGCAATCAAGGTTGCAAATAACGGTTGTGTATAAATATAAGAACCGGTAATACCTGCACCCAGATGCTGTAACCCAAATGCATTGAAATAATAAGCTAGAAAAGTGCCGCAGCACACAATGGCAAATAAAGCAATGTATTGCGTCCACCCCATTTGTTGCCATTCAATGGCATTAAACTGCGACCAGCCCACAGGAATAATTAATATAAAACCAAATGTAAAAACCCAACGCACTACATGTAGTGGCGGATAAATCTTCATCAATGGTTTTACCAAAATAAAATACAACGCATAAGAAATGGCATTCAGTACAATCAGCAAATCGCCTTGCAAAGAAGCATCTCCATTATTTTCTTTTGAAGTAATCAGTACCACTGCGCCGGCAATGCCCAGCACTAGCCCTATTGATTTCGGCCACGAAATTTTTTCTTTTAATGCCCAAAAAGCCAAAATAGTAATGAGCAATGGCGTACACAACATGAGTAATGATGCATGAACGGTAGCGGTAAGCGTAAGCCCTTTTATAAAAAGCATTTGATTAAGTGCAACCCCCGTCAATCCGCAAAGGATAAATCGCCACCAATGCTCTTTCTTAATGCGGGCTGATGATTTGCCAAACAACCAAACCAACCAGAATAATATAAGACTAACACCTACCCGTACCACATTTACACCATAAGGACCTATATATTTTGGAGAAATAAACTTAACCAAGCTGAAGTTGGTAGCAAAAAAAATATTGGTAAGTAAGACTGCAATATGCGCTTTTGACCTTTCTTGCAAGTGTAGAAATTTTTATCAAAGATAGAAACAGGAGTGAATCTTATTTTTTTTAGACCATATATATTTTGAATGTATCAAACTACTTATTCAATGAGGCGATAAACAATCTGATGGCTTCTTTCATCTCATTATCTGTAACACCATTATTCGCTTTGTATTGAAAATTATTTACCAAAGACAGTGCCTTGGATATTGAAAAATCATTTTGCAAGATAAACGGAGCAAAATTCTTTTCTGCAAGATAACCGGCCAGATATTCCTGCTCCGTTTGCCCGGGTGTAGGTATCAAAATACTTTTTTTACCCAATGCAGCAATATCCATCACTGTGCTGTAGCCGCTTCTGGCAATAATGCAAGACGCTTTTTGCATTTCTTCATTCAGCATTTTTGCAGGCAGATGATTAAAAAATCGAATCATGTTGGTAGATGGAATGAGTTGCACTGCATCGGGCAGGCCACGCACTATGGTAGCAGTGCTTTTATAAAAACTGATTTCATTAATAATTTTATTTTCTAAAATACTTCGCTGCGGCTCAGGACCCGATAGCAGTATTAATAAATGCTCCGGCTTGCTGTTCACTTCTTTTTTTTCAAATCTTGAAAGCCGGCCAATATAGGTTACCGGTACGTTGGGCAAGATAAGCGGATGCGATAAAGCGCCGGCTAACTGGTTTTCACTTTTATGATCGGGGACCCAGCAGGCCGTAAACTGATTGATGTAAGCATAATTTTTTTGCTGTAGCCATCTTTCACTCCATTTTCCAAACGGCGATTTTATTTGCAGCTGATGCGTAATGAAAACAGCAGGAATATTTTTATGATGCAATCCATACCGGTTATCGCTGATGATGGCATCAAAATGATATTGTGCGATAACCTGCTTCAGCCATTCATGCTCCTTTTTAATTGCTTTCTTAATTCGAGTGGCTTGTTTCAAAATGCCCAACATTAAACCCAGGGCTGTTTTGGCATATTTTACCCGATAGCCTTCTAAATCCAAAAATGGCAGTTGTGGAAATTCCTGTTGTAATAAAGTTTTTTGTGCGCCTTCGCCTGCCAGCCATACATCACAATCTTGTGCCAATAGCGCATGGATAACCGGAATGCAACGCGTAGCGTGACCCAGGCCCCAATCTAGTGGAGCAACCAATATGCGTAGTTTTCCTGATTTTTTTTCGCTCATGGAATGAAATGCGTTAAATTTTTTATCATTTTAGCCCCGGCAGATACTAATTTGTTTGTAAAATAGTTTTAATTTAGAACTTCCAATTCAGAATCCAAAAGTGCATGATATGAAGACGATAAACAAGGCTGCCTTATTACTTTTTGTTTCTACCATTTTGCTGCTGGCAAGTTGCAATCGCAACTACTATTCCGGCACGGGCAAGGGTGGAAAAAACTGTGGCTGCCCCAGTCATAAAGGAATGAGCGGCTACTAACATAGCGCCATGTACAGAAACGAAAGAAACTTAACCTTGTATTTTACTAATCTGCTTTCAGAAGAAGCACTTCAGTCTATTCTTATGATAATGGAACAGCCTGTTCAATTTTGTACTGCACACGAGCTGGTAAATAGAAACAGCATCACCAACAATCCAAAAATAATATGGAGAGAAACCAGACAGCCTCGCTTAAGAATGTTTCGATTCCTTATTAATAAGAACTAAAATCAACGCAGTTTTTTCAATGCCTCTTTAAGCTTATTTAGCATTTCATTTATTTCTTCTTTTTTACAAGTACCTATACTTAACCGATACCATGTTGAACTTCTGCTGGCACCGAAGGCGTAAAAAGGCACAACCGCCAATTTTGCTTCATTCAAAATATAAGCGGTAACGGCTCCCTGATCGGCAAGCAGTTTTCCTTCTTCAGTAGATTTTCCTACCAAATCAAAATTAATGGTAAGATAAATTGCTGCTTCCGGTGCAATGGCATCCACCGCCAATCCTTCACTTTTTAATTGTATCAATCCATCATAAATGCGTCTCAGCCTTTCTTCAATTTCTGATTTAAAATGATTGAGGTATTTTTTAATATTATCACGGTGCTGATTTAAATAATAGGCAACGGCTTTTTGTTCGGCCATAGGCGCCCATGCCCCTACGTGGGTAAGTATGGATTTCATTTTGGCAATAACAACAGCAGGTCCCATACTCCATCCTACACGTACACCCGTAGCAGCAAATACTTTACTGATTGCATCTATAAAAATGGTGTAGTTTCTCATTTCCGGTCTTAGTGAAACCGGATTGTAATGGCGGATATTGCCATAAGTAAGGTGCCAGTACATTTGATCGTACATGACATAAAGTTTTTTTTCTCCTTCACCTCTTCTATTATTTTCTTCGATTACCAAATCACAAATGGCTTCTAATTCTGCTTTCTTAAATGTAGTGCCGGTGGGGTTTTGTGGCGAGCATAGAGAAATTAAAGTTGCCTCTTTTAAATGCGGCTTAATATCTGCAGCGGTTGGCATAAAATTATTTTCTGCGCTTGCTTCAACTACCACATGCTGACCGCTTACAAAATGCGTATAATGATTGTTGTTCCAGCTGGGTACTGCATAAATAACTTTATCACCCGCATCGCACACCGCTCTGAACACAGCATAGATTAATGGTCTGCCGCCTGATGCTATTAATACTTCATTTACACCATAGTCCAGCCCTTCTTCTTGTTTTGTAAAAGAAATAACAGCTTCACGTAAATCCAGATTACCTTCTGCCGCAGGATAATTGGTGAAATGTTTTCGATAAGCATCTACAATAGCGTCTTCAAGCTCTTTTGGAATGGGGAAAATAGAAGGGTCAAAATCGCCTACTGTAAAATTGTAAATACGTTCGCCCTGGCGAATCTTTTCTCTTATTTCTCCACCCAATTTTACAATTTCGGAGCCAATCAATGTTTCGGATAAATAAGATAATTTCATACGTAAAATTTTTGAGTTGATACTGCTACCCCGAATTTCATCGTAGCTGTTTCAAAAAAATAAATCTTTTGAACATAACAGTCGTTAGCCGCAAAAGTAGGGAAATGGGATTAACAAAAACTGTATCAGGAATGGTCTATTGATACCTTGCTGTTATCATAAAAATCATACTTTACAAATATTTCGCATCCGGGTTGAAATTTGGGGACTGATGATTCTTTTATAACACCTTTGGTGCTTGCACTAAAAGAAGATGAGCCTTCCGGCAACACTTCTAGTTCCAATAATACCCAGGGATTATTGCCATTTACATTTACACCCAAAAATGTATTTTTTTTAATAATAGCTCTTGCCGGTTTACCTGAAGTTCTGATGATTTCATTTTCCTTTTCTATTTGTTCCAATTCAGCCTGCACTGCCGTTTGATTAAAAGCCATAGTAGCCGTGTTTGAAGTGGGTGCACCGCCCGAAAAATCAACCACTACATTTAGCTCATTTTTGGGATCTACTTTTACGGGAATTTCCATACCGGGCATATAGGCATTGGGATTAATGCGTGATACCAGCACCCGGGTTTGAGTTGTATATTTTTGACCAAAGCTATTTTTAACCTCCAGCACCAGTTTTACCTGTGGACTATTGTTGATGGTAACACCCGTATCTTTTACTTCCAGAATAGTTGCCCTGGCAGGTATGCCTGTTTTTTGCAACCTTGCCATATTGATCATGGGTTTAAATATGAGGCGGTATAACAAATAAAATACACCGCCAAATAAAAGCAACATTCCGAGTGCAATATATTTTCCTTCGGAGCCGCCAGTAGCCACTACTGCACCTACGCCTACAGCCAGACCAATGATACCGCCAATGATGCCAATCCATACACCTGCATTCATTTTTAGCATAATCTATTTTTTTCTTTAAGGTAATAAAAAAGGGCCACATTTGCAGCCCTTTTACTTACAAATTTTTAAACTGCTTTATAATGGTTTATAATCTTTAAACAGGTTCAACTTTGTACCTTCTACCTGCTGCCGGTAGTTTTTCCATTTACCTTCAAAGAATTGATTTATTTTTTTCAAAGTTTCATCAACTGCTTTTTCAGCATTTACAACCATGGTTTCTTCGATAGTGCCGGGTGCTGCCATTTTGCCCAGTATGGATTGCTGTGCTGCTTGAAGTTGCGTCATTACGGTTACATCAAAAGGATTTCGTGCCAGTCCTTGCTTGTCAGATGATTTGCCGCTGATAAACTCTCTTATTGATTTTATTTCAGCTGTCATTTTCCCTGTAGATTTTCTAAGTGAGTCTGCATCTTTTCCTTCAACACCTTTCAGTTGTGCGGACATTTTGTTACACACTTCTTCTGCCTCAGTCAGTTGGTCCATTCCTGCGGTTAATTTATCTCCGGTTATTTTCAAACGGTCAATTAATTTTCTTTGAGCCAATTTTATATCATTTCTATTTCCAATGCGAGGGTCATCGTGTACAGTTACATAAGTTGAATCTGATGATTTATTATAGGATACAACCACTTTATATTTTCCGGGCAATACCTGAAAACCGCCTGGCTCAGTAGCACCGGGCATTGGCTTTGGAGAACCCGGCTGTCTGAAACCTTTTTCTTCCATTCCCCAATACACCCGGTTAAAACCGGTATCTACATTCCAGTTCAATGTTCTGATAAGTTCATTATTACTGTTGTAAATTTTTGCTATCAGTTTTTCGCTGCCACTACCAGCCGATCCTTGTCCAAAACCACCAAAACGGCCACCGCCAAAACCTTGAGTGGGTAAACTTGGCATTTCATTGGTTGGCTTACGCTGTACTGAATCTTTATTTGTTTTTGATTTATTTATAAATAATGAAATAGCAGCTCCTCTTCTTTTGTTATCTCCATTGTACAATCCAAAAGTACTCCAGTCGTAACCATTAGCCGCTTTGAATTGTGCCTGATAAGCATCAGGTGCATCAAATACGGTAATAGGTGAAGTAAATGGTTTACCATTATTGGCAGCAATTTTTCTAAGCGGTCGTATATCATCTAATACCCACAATGCTCTTCCAAATGTTGCGATGATTAAATCAGCCTCTCTTTCCTGAATGGCCATATCGTATGTAGAAACGGATGGATAACCGTTTTTCCATTGCTCATAAGTTGCTCCATTATCAAAACTTACCCATAGTCCATGCTCCGTTCCCAAAAAAATAAGATTAGGCTCAACCGGATCCTGAATCATACATATTGCATAGCCTTTTACTTTTGAGTCATCCACCATTCTTGTCCAGGTGGCACCAAAATCTTTTGTTCTAAATACATAAGTTTTAAAATCACCGCGACGGTAATCATTAGCAACTACAAATGCTTCTGCCGCATTATGTTTTGAAGCCGTTATCTGTGGTACAAAACAACCGGCAGGGAGTCCGGTAATTTTTCCACGAAAACTTGTCCATGATCTTCCACCGTCTTTTGTAAGCTGTACCACACCATCATCAGTACCCACCCATAGCACACCTTGCTGTATGGTTGATGGTGATATTGACAGAATGCTGCAATGCGTTTCCGCTCCGGTAATATCCATAGTAAGGCCACCGGTGTTTTGATATGCTTTTATTTTTTCAGCATCATTTGTTGTAAGGTCGGGCGAAATGATTTGCCAGCTTACCCCATTGTCAGTGCTTTTGTGTACAAACTGGCTTCCCAGATAAATTGTTTTTTTATCAAACGGATCTTGTGCCATTGCCGTATTCCAGTTGTAGCGCATTAACTGTTGAGGGTCGGTATTAGCTGGCTTTACTGACCAGGTTTCACCTGTCTTCCAGTTTTTTCTGATAAATGCCCCGCCCTGACTTTCACTATAAACCCAATCACCGTTATTTGCATCGGGCATCACATCAAAACCATCGCCACCACCTACATTATACCATTCAAAGTTTTTGATGCTGCCATTGTTCCAGGTATAGCCGGGGCCAAACCAACTGCCATTGTCCTGCATACCACCCATAACATTATAGGGTAAATTATTATCAACATTTACATGATAAAACTGACCTGCCGGAATTTTATCATCAAACACCCAGGTCTTCCCTCTGTCCCACGAAATGCCAATGCCACCATCGTTGCCATCAATAATATGATTGGCATCATTGGGATTGATCCACCAGGCATGATGGTCGGGGTGAATACCGAAATAAGGAAGCATCGTACCAAACGATTTGCCTCCGTCTTCGCTAAAAGTTACGGTTGAATGAATATCATAAATTCTGTTTTCATTCACAGGATCCACATATATTTCATTGTAATAAAAAGGACGATCGGTTACTTGTGCAGGGTCGCTGTTTACCAATGTCCATTTAAAACCGCCGTCATCACTTCTATAAAAACCGTTTTTTGTAGCTTCTACTTTTGCATACACCCGGGTAGGCATGCTCCTTGAAAAGGCTACGCCAATGCGGCCCAGTTGGCCATCGGGTATGCCGTCTTCTTTCAATAATTTTTTCCAGTTTTTACCCCCATCAATGGTAATAAATAAACCGCTGCCCGGGCCACCACTTGTCATATTCCAGGGAGTCCTTTTAAACTGCCACATGGCAGCTATTAGTTTATTGGGGTTGGAAGGGTCCATTACCAAATCGGCACAGCCCGTGGTATCATTGGCATATAAAATTTTATTCCAAGTTTCTCCGCCGTCAGTTGTTTTAAAAACACCTCTGTCATTATGTGGTGCAAACGGATTTCCAATGGCTGCGGCATAAACGGTATTGGAATTTGAAGGGTCAATAACTATACGATGAATACAAATCGTTTTTTCCAATCCCATTTTCTTCCAGGTTTTGCCCGCATCCATACTTTTATAAATACCGCTTCCCAGGTTGATTGAATTGCGTGGGTTTCCCTCTCCTGTACCTACCCATACGATATTGGGATTGTTTTGCTGAATGCTGATAGCACCAATATTTTGTGTGGGCTGATCATCAAAAACAGGCGTCCAAGAGCTGCCGTTGTTTTCAGTTTTCCATACACCGCCCGAAGCAGCGCCGAGATAAATCACATTCGGATTGGACCAAACGGCATCAATTGCTGTAATACGACCACTCATACCGGCCGGGCCAATATTGCGTGGCTTCCAGTCTTTGAACTGCTCCAATGAAATTTTTTGAGCGGAAGTAGTAAAAGCAATAAATACAAAAACAAGAAAAAAGAAGTTTCTCATGATAGTAAGTTTTGACTGCTAAACTTACATATAATGCAGCCCTCGGACAAAAAAGTTTGTTGAACGGCTTATTCTGATTTTAAGAATCAGTCACTGAGATATTATTGTTTATTCTACCAACATCACTACTTTAGTAAGCCATTTTGAAGTGTCCTTTTCATTTGCCGGTCCAGAAAAATATTGCTCAATAACAGGCGACTTTTCTTTTAAATCATTTTCGTTGATATATTTTCTCAAGCTGGCATATACATCGGGCAGTTTTTCATATCCACCCGACAGTGTAACAGCAATGGCCTTACTAGCATTTATTTTTACCAATTGTACAATGGGATTATTGATGGAAGTTTCTTCAGCTACCGGCACGGCAACAGCATAATTTGCTTGTTGCAGTTTTTCATCCCACGAAAATATTAATCCACTGGCTGTGCCGGGTGCGGCTCCTTCATTTTGTACTTCCTGAATTACAATGGGCAAATGCTCTGCATAGAAAGACTGTAAATCAGCCCACCGTATTTGTTGTTTTACGGCGGCAAAATTTGTAGCAGGAAAATTCAGCATTTCTACTTTATAGGTTTCTTGCTTTACTTCGGTGCCATAAGATTTTTCCATTGCCGCTTTGACCATTGCAAGCCCTTCGTCAAAATCTTTTCCCATTTCTTTATCAAGACTGGCAAATAGGTTAAAAATATTCCAAGGACGGGGTGTAGCCAGTTCAAATAGCCAGGTAACTGAGGTTGTGCCATTTACTTCATTTAGTAAAAAAGATGATTTGGCATTTCCTTTTTTAGGTTTTGAAAAACTGAGGTTATGTACAATTTTTTTATCGGGCTCCAATGCGGTTATTTCAATTTTTCCATCGCCCGCTAAAGCAGGGTCGCCTTTCCAGGTGGCAACAGCACCCACAGTTCCATCTTTCCCACTAAAAGAAAACTTTGCAGCAGGATCTCTTTGACTCCATACTGAAAACTTATTGAAATTTTCAAGTTTTGATAGTTCGTTATAAATAGCAGCAGCAGGCGCTTTAATGACTACAGTTCTTTCTACTTTTTGATAAGTGGGAAGCACATACATTAAAACTGCAACAATTATTAAAACGGAAAGGATAAAGAAAAAAAACAATCTCAGCGCTTTCATTTGTTTGATTTTATTTGGAAATTGTAAACTGATGCAAAAATATTGTCTGCCCGGCATCATCAATTCAATATTAACAATATTCCACTTTTATTTATTATTAAACAGAAAGATAAAATATCCAATGGAAATTGCTAATGCAAACGTTTTCCGGTCAATAATTAAAAAAAATCTGTTCAATCTATAAAATTAAGCTGTTTTATTCCGGATTATCAGTTCAAAATCAACGGCTGAATATTATATTTGTCCGTAACCAAAACTGGTAATAGCGTATGTTTAATCTTGTGTTATTTGGTCCCCCCGGAAGTGGCAAAGGAACTCAATCGGATAAAATAGTAGAAGAATATGGGCTGGTACACCTTTCAACCGGCAACCTGCTGCGTCAGGAAATAAAAGACAAAACGCCTTTAGGTTTAGAAGCAAAAGCTTTTATAGACAAAGGTCAACTGGTACCCGATGAAGTAGTGATAGGAATGGTTGATTCTTATTTTGATGCGCATAAAGATGCCCGTGGTTTTTTGTTTGATGGTTTTCCCAGAACCATTCCACAGGCAAAGGCGCTTGACAAATTATTAGAATTAAAAAATACCGCCATCACACAGGTATTGATGCTGGAAGTAGATGAAGAAGAACTGATCAAAAGATTAGTCCATCGTGGAAAAACATCGGGCAGAAGCGATGATGCCGATGAAAATGTGCAACGCAAAAGACAGGAAGTGTATAGAAAAGAAACACTGCCTGTTGCCGAATATTATTCCAGAGAAAAAAAATTAAAACAGATCAATGGTATGGGTACCATTGGTGAAATATTTGAACGACTTTCAGCAAGTATTGAAAAGAAAATAAAATAAACAGATACAATGTATAAACCCCTGAAAATATCCGGGGTTTATTTTTTTCAAAAGCCTGCTTACATTTGTAAACCATGAGTCTGGAAAAAGAAAATTTTTTACGCACCCGGTTTATTGCATGCCTGCAACAGCTTGACCCCAATACGCCTCCACAATGGGGCAAGATGAATGTGCATCTGATGATTGAGCATTTAACCGATGTGCTGATGGTGGCCAATGGAAAAATAAAAATGCACATTGTAACGCCTGCCGAAAAGCTACCGCAATACAAAGCATTTATGATGAGTGATAAACCTTTTAAGGAAAACACCAAAAGCCCTGTATTGCCCGAAGAGCCTTTGCCACTAAGAAAACAAACCGTGCAGGCAGCGATAGGAAAGTTGCAGGAAGAATTGATATATTTTTTTAATGCATTTGAAAGCAATCCGCAATTCAAAACAACACATCCGGTTTTTGGCGATCTTGATTTTACCGAAAACATTCAGCTCTTGCATAAGCACATCCTGCATCATCTGAAGCAGTTTGGGGTAACGCCGCTGGTGGCGGGGTAAATCTAACAACCAAAACAATTCTTTCCTTTAAATTTTTTTACTATTTCACACAGTTGCTTTTAAAAAATTAACTCACAACTGCTCAAACTCACAGGTCTTAAAACAATTAAAATATCACTGCAATTTTAAAATTAGATTGTTCTTATTGCGGGGTGTCGGGGCACATCACCTGAAATCATTCAAAACAATGTTTTTTATAAACTATCTATTTTATTGAACTCAATAGAGAGTCCGCCTTTTTCAGACTTTTATCAATCGCATCTTTTACATTAACGGCCTTCAGTTTTTCTTCTGTCAAATATTTAATGCGCTGCTCCAGATTGTCGGTTGCCGAATCAAGATTCATATCACGCATCCAGCTGTCCATATCATTATAAGCTGTTTGCAAATCATTCATTGCACCCGAGAGTCTTTCTTTTAAATCAGCGGATGCTTTTCCGGCCAGTGTATTTACCGAATCCTGCAAATGCTGAATGGCTTTTTTCTTGTCCTCAATTTTCATCCATCCTACCATGCCTTCATCGTGTCCGTGCAATACTTCCTGATACAGGCTGTCGGCTTTTGCTTTGAGCCCGCCACCGGCACTTTTCTTTTCTGCATTATTGCAACTGATAAAAAATGATACAGCACCTATCAACAAAAAAAAATTTTTCATGTTATGTTTTTTGAGCAAAGTTAATGATGATCGCCTGATTTACATTTTTCTGTTATTTCATGAAATACTTCGTGCAATTCTGTCAGCTCTTCTTTTATTTCATTATCAGCAGCATTACGCTGTACCATATTGTTCAATTCTTTGGCACCCTTTACCAGTTTTTTCAATGTTTTCGTTACCGCATTTTTATCGTACCCTGCCGGAGCTGTTGAATTTTTCCAAGCTATGGCCTTCTGTACCATTTCATAGCTACGCGTTTTAATGGGATCCAGTTTGCCTTCTTCGGCAGGATGAAATGTTTTGCTCATCACTTCATGAAAGGCCTCCAACTCGGGCCATTTTTCTTTGGGTTGCGCCAAGCCACTTTTGGCAACTGTCAATAAAAGAAAACAGGTTAAAATCAGTGTAATTTTTTTCATATAGCATAATTTATAAAACAAAATTATACACCCAAAAATGTAAAAGAATGACGCTTGTCATATTCGTGTATCGTATCAATCAGTTTTGAGGTAATTTCGTAACTCAAAATCAACAAAAGATGTATCAACTTGAAAATTATGTGGCCGGGAAATGGGTGCGTGGCGCTGAAGCCGGTCAAATATTATATAATGCTATCACTGCTGAACCCCTTGCTTCGGCAAGTACAGTCGGGCTCGATTTTAAATTGATAACCGACTATGCCAGAAATGTAGGAAATCCCAATCTTCGTAAAATAACATTTCATCAGCGTGGTAATATGCTTAAAGCACTGGCTCTGCACCTTCGAAAACACTTACCCCGTTTTTATGAACTGAGTTATAAAACCGGAGCTACCAAAGCCGATAGCTGGGTGGATATTGAAGGCGGCATCGGCAATCTGTTTGCCAATGCATCGCTGCGCAGAAAATTTCCGGATAATGTCATTTGTATTGACGGCGAAAGTCATAATCTGAGCAAGAACAACACATTCATGGGCACACATATCCTGTCGCCCAAGGAAGGAGTGGCTATACATATCAATGCCTTTAATTTTCCGGTGTGGGGCATGCTGGAAAAAATTGCGGTAAACCTGTTGGCCGGTATGCCTGCCATCGTAAAGCCGGCTACCGTTACAAGCTATTTGACAGAAGCAGTGGTAAAAGAAATTATTGCTTCAAAAATATTGCCTGAAGGTGCCTTACAACTTATCTGCGGCAGCGCAGGCGATTTATTGAATCATGTAAACTCACAGGACGTAGTTACCTTCACCGGTTCTGCATCTACGGGTCTTATGTTGAAACAAAACAAGTATATTCTTGAAAACAATGTTCCTTTAAACATGGAAGCCGATTCGCTCAACTGTATTGTACTGGGACAAGACGTAACACCTGAAACACCGGAATGGGACATCTTCATTAAAGAGATTAGAAAAGAAATGACGCTGAAAGCCGGACAACGTTGTACAGGCATTCGCAGAATCTTTGTTCCGGAAAGTAAATTAGAAGAAGTGTGGAAAGCCATCGGTGCTTCACTATCTCAAACAGTAATTGGCAATCCGCTAAATGAAAAAGTAAGAATGGGCAGCCTGGCCGGCGAAACACAAAGAACCGAAGTAAAAACTCAGGTACAAAAATTATTGGCTTCATCACAAATTGTGTATGGCTCACTCGACTCTATACAGGTAGTAGATGCCGATTCACAAAAAGGAGCTTTCATGTCGCCCATATTATTGATGAACACCAAACCATTTGAAGCTAAAGAGGCACATGAAGTAGAAGCATTTGGTCCGGTAAGTACAATCATGCCTTATAAAAGTTCTGATGAAGCTATTGCACTCAGCAAGCTGGGAAAAGGCAGTTTGGTAAGTACTATTGTAACTGCAGATTATAAAGAAGCACGTCATTATGTAATTGGCGCTGCCACACATCATGGAAGGATATTGATATTAAACAATGAGTGTGCAAAAGAAAATACGGGGCATGGCTCGCCACTACCGTTGCTGGTACATGGCGGCCCGGGGCGTGCAGGCGGTGGCGAAGAAATGGGCGGCATCCGCGGCGTAAAACATTATTTGCAGAGAACAGCATTGCAAGGTTCACCAACGACGATTACAGAAATTACAAACGTATTTCAGCAAAATGCAAAAGGAAAAGAGCCGGGCAAACATCCCTTTAAAAAATATTTTGAAGAACTGCAAATTGGCGATCAGATTGTAACTGATAAAAGAGTGATAACCGCTGATGACATCGATCGCTTTACCGACCTCAGTGGCGATCATTTTTATGCACATATAAAAACCACCGATTTTACGGGCACTATGTTTGAGCAGCAAGTAGCACATGGCTACTTCATCATGAGCATTGCAGCCGGATTGTTTGTGGACAGTTATGAAAAAAATCCCGTCTTGTTGAATTATGGAATAGATGAACTACGATTTACCAAACCGGTGTATCCCGGCGCCGAAATTCATATAAGATTTACATGTAAGGAAAAACTACCCAATGATAAACGAATCATTGAAAAGCCGGAAGACTTTAAACGCGGCGATGACATTGACAAAGGCATTGTAAAATGGCTGGTAGAAATGATAGATGAAACCAATGAGATAACGGGAGTGGCAACGATACTTACCATGGTGCAGCGAAAGGGTTGAAATTGAAATTATTCAATCTTCAATTCAAGAGGTTTTATTCTTGTCCAGGAGCCGGAGCCTGTACAAAGACTGTAAATGTCTTCATCAGCTACGGTTGTCAAAATTTTTTCTTCCTGATTCCTTTTTAATCTTATTTCAAATTTTCTTTTGACATATCGATAATCATTATTGACAGGTATCATACAATTATAACCAGCCTGACCTAATACGACGGCAAGGTGGCCGGGCTGCATAAATGAACAATCCTTTACCCGTTCTTCAGCCCATGAAACCCATGCACCATCATGACGGTTAATCAATTTGTCATTCATATTTCCAAATTTCAAACGAAGCAGTCCTTCATTAAACTTACAAGAATCGGCAATTGGGTTGCCTACTTCTATCAGATAAATAGTGTCTTTAGGTGTTGCAATTACATTCCCATTTTTATCAACTAGTTTAATAACAATCAAATGGCTACCATCAAAAGGGCAATGCTGCGCAAATGATGTGGTGGTATAAATGCTTATCAGCAAACACAACAAAAATTTCTTCATAATTCAAATTTATGTCTTTAATAAATAATTCTTCAATAATATAAATATTTAACAATAAGTTTTACAGGGCAATCCTGTAAGGTATATTTGTAATGAAATAAAAATTATGACAGACATCAATCAAAACGGATATGTAAAATCCGAAGTACAAAATGGTATTAGCACCATTGAATTCTTTCATCCACAAAGCAATTCATTGCCCGGCAAAATTTTAAATGAACTGGCTAATGCCATTACAGATGCAGGTAATCATACCAAAACAAAAGTTATCGTACTTAAATCTGCTGGAGAAAAAGCGTTTTGTGCCGGCGCCTCATTTGATGAGCTTACGCAAATCAAAAATGAAACGGAAGGATTGAATTTTTTCAGCGGGTTTGCAAAAGTTATAAACGCCATTCGTCTTTGTCCAAAATTTGTTATCGGTCGCATACAAGGCAAATGTGTGGGCGGTGGCGTAGGTATAGCTGCTGCTGTGGACTATGCATTAGCCACCGAAACGGCCGAAGTAAAACTAAGTGAACTTGCGGTAGGCATTGGTCCTTTTGTAGTAGGTCCGGCAGTAGAAAGAAAAATAGGAGCGGCGGCATTTAGTTCACTGGCAATAGACGCTGCCTGCTGGCGCAGTGCCCAATGGGCGAAGGAGAACGGATTATTTGCAGAACTGCATACCAATAGCAGCAACCTTGATGCGGCAGTAATGCGTCTGGCTTCAGTATTATCACAATCATCGCCGCAGGCAATGGCCGAAATGAAAAAAGTATTTTGGGAAGGAGCTGCACATTGGAATGAGTTGCTGGTAGAACGAGCAAAAATAAGTGGACGGTTGGTGTTGAGTGATTTTACAAAAACAGCGATTGAAAAAT
>ERZ724526.167-NODE-167-length-37560-cov-11.384455_pt1 | contig 37560 bp, 35 predicted proteins | sample MGYA00376059_ERZ724526 | MGnify/ENA primary metagenome ERZ724526 (study PRJEB28724, sample SAMN07190883) | activated sludge metagenome | isolation source: activated sludge of sewage treatment plant in Hong Hong | place: Hong Kong | collected 2016-03-17 ...
CCCAACCATTGATTCATTGTAATGTCTTCAATTGCTTTCATCATTATTGCATCGGTAGTCTTTTATTTTTCATTCCGTGCATTTTTCAGGGTATATCAAAACATTCAATTGGGAAAGCCATTTGATAGCGACCTGGATAAAGCAGGTAGGTGGAAAGACGTTTTGCTTATTGCTTTCGGGCAGAAAAAAATGTTTGATCGCCCACTGGCAGCCATATTTCACTTGTTCATTTACCTGGCTTTTTTACTAACTCAAATTGAATTGATTGAAATATTTATAGATGGTATTTTTGGCAGTCACCGATTCTTTGCGGCCTACCTGGGAGGTTTCTATTCATTGGTTGTTGGCCTCATTGAGGTATTGTCGCTCCTTGCCCTGTTTGCTACGCTTATTTTCCTATCGAGGAGGAATCTTCTTCGACTGCCGAGATTTACTAAAGCCGAGTTAATGGGCTGGCCCCAGCAAGATGCCAACCTAATCCTTCTGGGTGAGATTTTATTGGTTTTTGGCATTTTTACAATGAATAGCGCTGACCACCTGCTACAAAGTATTTCTCCAGAACATTATCCATCGGTTTTTTTACCAGTCAGCGGTATTTTGGGCCCTATCTTATTTGGCAGCCTGGATGCTTCTACTTTGGTTTTTATGGAGAGATTCGGATGGTGGCAACACGTTTTGGTGGTTTTTGGCTTTATACTTTATCTGCCTTATTCCAAACATCTTCACATCTTTCTGGCTTTTCCAAATGTTTATTTTCGCCCCCAAAAGCCGCGGGGTGAAATGGAAAACATACCGGCCATTATGGATGAAGTGAAGTCGATGTTTGGATTGGGACCAGAAACCCCTGTTAGTGATGAATTACCCGTTTTTGGAGCCAGTGACATTTTTGATCTGAGTAGAAAAAATCTCTTGGATGCCTATACTTGTACAGAGTGTGGCCGTTGTACCTCTGTCTGTCCTGCTAACCTGACCGGCAAAAAACTTTCACCCCGAAAAATAATGATGGATGTAAGAGACAGGGCAACAGAAGTAGGCAATACTTTGAAATTTAAAAAAAATATTTCAACGTCAGGAGAGCGTTCGGCATATGATGATGGAAAAAATTTATTCAGTTATATTTCAAAAGAGGAAATCAGGGCATGTACTACCTGCAATGCGTGCGTAGAAGCTTGTCCCGTATTGATTAACCCACTTGACATCATTTTGCAACTGAGAAGATATGAAGTACTTACCGAATCGCAAACGGCTGAATCATGGACCCCTATGTTTACAAGTCTTGAGAACCAGGGTTGTGTATGGCAAGTGCCACAAGAAAGAGATGCATGGATTCATTCATAAAACCAAAGAATTGATATGATACGTACAATGGCTGAATTGGCTGGCAGTGACCAGCAACCGGAAGTACTTTATTGGGTTGGATGCGCTGGTAGTTATGACGCCAGGGCTCAAAAGGTAGCCAGATCATTCTGTGCCATCCTTGAAAAGGCAGGTATCTCCTATGCCATTCTTGGCCAGGAAGAAAAATGTACCGGAGATCCAGCCAGAAGAGCAGGCAATGAATTTGTATTCCAAATGCTGGCCATCCAAAATATTGAAGTGCTAAACGCTTATAATGTAAAAACCATCGTTACAGCGTGTCCTCATTGCTTTAATACTTTAAAGAATGAATATCCTGAATTGGGAGGAAATTACAATGTAATGCACCACACCCAATTTCTGAATCAATTGTTTGAAACAGGTAAATTGAAAGTGAGTGGTGGTGCCTTTAAAGGTAAAAAAATTACTTACCATGATTCGTGTTATCTAGGCAGGGTCAACGATGAGTATGTTGCCCCAAGATCACTCATTGAGGCTTTGGATGGAGACCTTCACGAAATGAAGCGGAGTAAGGCAAATGGCTTGTGCTGCGGGGCAGGTGGTGCCCAAATGTTTAAAGAAGACGAACCCGGAGACAAAAGGGTCAATCTGGAAAGGGTGGAAGAAGCGGTTGCCACTGGCGCTAAGGTTATTGCTGCAAACTGCCCCTGGTGCATCACAATGCTGACAGATGGATTAAAAGCCATGGACAAACAAGATGAAGTTATGGTTTTTGATCTCTCAGAAATGATCATTCAAAACATTTAAACCAAAGGCTTGTTTTTACATTCATGGTAAGAGAATTAATAGCACTTGAACCCTCGGCACGTGTCTGGATATTTGCATCAGAACGTGCGTTTTCGTACGACGAACTGGATGATATCAGGGAAAAATTACATACTTTTTTAGAGGAATGGACCAGTCATTCCAAAGCATTACTCACTTATGGCAACGTCTTTCACCGCAGATTTTTAGCGATATTTGTTGATGAATCCATGGCAGCTGCCAGCGGCTGCTCTATAGATACCTGTTCTCGATTTGTGCAGTCACTTTCAAATGAGTTGGGAGTGGATTTTTTTCAAAGAGATTGGGTCTATTCCCTGCAAAATGATGAAATCAAGCCCTGGAAACTAACCGACTTGAAGCAACATTATCAAAATGGTGAATTTGGTGAAGACACCTTGTTTTTCGATCATCTGGTGCCCAACAAGGAGGCTTTTTTAAAAAAATGGCTGGTGCCTTTAAAAAATTCATGGATCAATAGATTTGTAAAATAAATTATGGATGCCAATAAAATAGTTGCCGCGCTTAGAGATATCAAAGACCCAAAAACCGGGTTGGATATCATTCAGGCAAAAATGGTAGAAGACTTAAAAATTGAAGGCAATCACGTTCAATTTTCGATCGTCCTGCCAGGAAATGATCAAAACCTCAAGAGTCAGCTCAATTTTGCATGTATGGAAGCCGTGCAGCGGATTTTTCCTGCTGCTTCGGTGGATATTCATTTGAAAATAAAATCAGACCAGAACCAAAGTAATTCTATTCTTCCACAGGTAAAAAACGTGATAGCTGTTGGTTCAGGGAAAGGTGGAGTAGGCAAGTCTACGGTTTCTGTCAATATAGCATTAGCTCTAAAGGAGTTGGGTGCAAAAGTAGGAATTCTGGATGCCGATGTTTATGGACCTTCGGTGCCTACTATGCTGGGACTCAAAGGGCAAAGGCCACAAATAGAGGTCTTATATGGTAAACACAAGATTGTACCACTGGAGGCATTTGGCATCCCGGTGATGTCTATTGGGTTTATTGTAGAAGAGGATCAGGCAATTGTATTGAGAGGACCAAGACTTGGGGGCATCATCCGCCAATTCCTGCAAGATTGCCTGTGGCCTGAGTTAGATTACCTTATTATTGATTTGCCTCCGGGTACTGGCGATGTGCAACTTACCTTGGTACAAACAATTCCTGTTACAGGAGTAGTCATGGTGACCACCCCACAGCAGGTAGCTGTTATCGATGCCATTAAAGCCATGAATATGTTTATGCTTCCCAATGTAAATGTTCCAATTCTGGGAGTTGTTGAAAACATGTCATGGTTTACACCGGCTGAATTGCCGGATCACCAATATTTCCTTTTTGGCAAAGGTGGTGGCAAAAACCTGGCGCAAAAAGCCGGTACCGTTTTATTGGGTCAGATCCCCCTGGTTCAGGCAGTTATGGAAGGGAGTGATGCGGGAGTGCCTTGTGTGACTCAGGATGGTCACCCGGGAAGGAGTTTTTTCCTCAGGGCAGCGGAACAACTGGCCAGACAGGTCTACATAAGGAATGAGAGCATGGAGCCAACCAAAATTGTAAGGATGGAAGAATGATCTTTCAAATAACAGTATAATCAACACATTTTCAAGTAATTATTCATTTTTAGGAAAGAATAATTTTGATATTACAATTATTTGTAATATATTTGTTGTTTAAATTTAGGTTATTATGAAAATGGTCTCAAAATTTGCTGGCTTAATGCTATGGTTTTTTATGGGTTCAACTGCTTTGAGTGCCCAAAGACCCGCATATTTAAAACTTGAATTTGATAAAAACCAAAAACCCTTTGTATTTTATCCAGTGGTAAAGGGTGATACGCAGGAAGAACTTTGTAAAAATTTTGGCTGCTCTCAAGCCGATTTGCGATCAAAAAATCATCTAAGTACCGGTCAGAACCTTACTTTTGGCACAACACTCCAGGTGCCGGTAAGTCCTGATAAAATCATTAAAAAAAACCTCAAGGGCAGGTATGATAACTTGTTGCCTCTTTATTACACTATTAAAAAAGGAGAGACTGCTTATCGGATCGTTAAAGTCAATTTGAAGGACGACCTCAACGGGTTTTATGAAAGAAATAAAATTGAAAATAACCAATTAAAAGTCGGTGCCGAGGTACTTGTGGGATGGATTGACTTGCGTTCTGCCAAAGAAAAATCAAATCAGGTTTTATCGCAAAACGTATCAAAAACCGATGTAAAATCAGGAGCAAGAGTAGTGGTTGTAAAAAATAAAGTCAGTTCAGATGATGAACCTACTGTATTTAAAAAAGTTGTATCTGAAAAAAAGATTTTGACCAAAGAGGAAGAAACCAAAGAAGATCAAATTGTTGATGCCAATGAATCTTCAGAAGTTTGGGTAAGTGATAAGGGAGTGGCTTATTGGCAACATGGTCACAGGTCAAACGCTCATAAATATGTATTACACAATACAGCAGCTATTAACAGTATAATTGAGCTATACAATCCAATGTTGAAAAGAACAGTTCGCGCAAAAGTGATTGGTCGCATTCCGGATGAAACCTACCGAAATGACATAGACATTGTACTTTCGGAAGGGGCGGCAGAATCATTGGGTGCCCTGGATTCCAGATTCCAGGTAGAAATGAGATATAAGAAATAAATTGAAAATTTGTGTTGTCATACCTGCAAGGCTTGCTTCTTCGAGGCTTCCAAATAAAGTCATTTTACCATTATTTGGCAAACCCATGGTTCAATGGGTTTATGAAGCAGCTCAAAAAGTAAATGGAGTAGACAAGATTTTAATTGCAACAGACAGCGCCGAAGTATACAACCATGTGGTGGGTTTTGGCGGTGATGCGGTGATGACTTCAGAGAAGCATACTACAGGCACAGACCGAATAGGTGAAGTGGCAAGACAATTTGAAGAATACGATGTTTTTATCAATATTCAGGGAGACGAACCATTGATCAGCCCAACTACCATACAGCAGATGGTAGATTTTTACAGAAATGGAGGGCATGGAATTGTTACCTTGTATGATGCTATAAGGGATGAAAGTCAATTATTTGATTTCAACGTTGTAAAACTTACGGTATCTCTAAGTGGGAAGATACTGTACTTTAGCAGAGCTGCCATCCCTGCTCAACGTGATTTTCCGTTTAAGCGGTGGATGCATAATAGACCTTACTATCGGCATATCGGTATGTATGGTTTTGAGAGAAAAATTTTGCTGCAAATTTGTGCATTGCCCCAAAGCGGACTTGAAAAATCTGAAATGTTGGAACAATTGCGCTGGCTGGAAAACGACTTCGAAATTTATGGATTAGAAGCCAATCATCAAGGCATTGGGGTTGATACCATGGAAGATTTACTCAAAGCAGAAGACCTGTTAAGGTCACAAAATCCCTGATCCCAAACGACAAATTTGTGTTAAAACTTTCCTTCATTCAAAGAAAGCCATTAAATTTGAATGTTCAACGCTTGAATACAACTTATAATATGAAAAAACTACTTTTCACTTTGCAGCTTTCTTTTACCTGTCTGTTGCTCACAGCACAGCTAATTCCCAATGATTTTATCATAGAAAGCAGGCTGGAAGAAGCACAATTGTTAAAAGCCATTTCAGGAGTGATGCCCAGAAATAGTAAAATCGAATTACGGATCTTATCTGAAGACCTTGGCTTATTTGGCTGTAAAGTTGCAGAAGATCAAATTGAGACATTCAAATCAAATATAGCGGGAATGCAGGGCTGCAAATTATTGGCGAACAACCAGTATTTGACCAGCCGCCAAAAACCCAATGATGATTTTTATAGTGAACAATGGGCACTTGAGTTTTCCAAAATCCCTAAAATTTGGGATGTTACCACAGGGGGCATCACATTCGACAAAAAAGAAATCGTTGTAGCCGTTTTGGATGATGGTATTGATGTAAATCATGAAGATTTGATGGGTAACATCTTCATCAACAACAAAGAAATTCCCAACGATAAGATAGACAATGATGGTAATGGCTACATCGATGATTACAAGGGCTACAATATTGACCTAGGCAATGGCACGGCCGTGGCTCAAAATCACGGAACAGGTGTTTCAGGCATCATAGGAGCCATTGGTAATAACCAACTGGGCATTTCCGGTATCAACTGGAAAATTAAAATTTTGCCCATATTCGGGGTCAATCAATTGGATGAAATCATCATGGCCTATTCTTATGTATTGAAGATGAAAAGGCTGTATTTAAGCAGTAAGGGAGATAAAGGAGCCTTTGTAGTGGTGACCAACTATTCGGGTGGAATATCGAAAGCTTGGGGAGATGTGGAGCCATACAAACAATGGTGTGCTATGTACGACCTTCTTGGAGCTGAGGGGATATTGAGTGTAGGTGCTACCGACAATGAGCCTATAAATGTGGATGTAATTGGTGACATGCCCAGTACGTGTACCTCACCTTATTTCATTTCAACCACCAATTTGGACAAAAACGGGAAAAAAGTATTCAGAGCGGGCTTTGGAACCAAATATATTGCTATGGCTGCACCGGGGGAAGAAATTTATACGCTCGCAAAAAACAACAGCTATGTAAAAGAATTCTCAGGGACATCGGCGGCAAGCCCTATGGTAGCTGGTACAATAGCTTTGCTTTTTTCTACACCTTGTGAAGCGTTTTCAGATTTAATCAACCACGATAAGGCAGCAGCTGCACTTGCAGTACGTGATGCCATACTTATGGGTAGCACAAAGACTAATGAGCTAAAAGATCAAACCAGATCTGGAGGCTATTTGAATGGTGAGGCGGCACTTGCACTTATGGATACACCTTGTGATGGGAAATTATTGCTTCCTTCTCCAAAAGGAGAATTGGCCATTTTGTCATTAAACACAGTTGGTTCAGAGTTGGTGGTAGAGTACATAACGCCGGACGAATCCGATTATGATCTGATCCTTTCCAATACCATTGGCCAGGTTTATTTTCGAACTGCTTTGAATGTACCGGCCTATGGTGATAAGGTTTTATATCTTGATCAAAATAAATTGCCATCAGGGGTATACATCATCACCATTGCAAACGACAACGGAGCAGCATCCAGGCTTGTATTTTCCAGATAATTAGGTACTAGCTCCCGTTTTGCAACTTTACCTGTGATCTGATGTTTTCTGTTTAGGCGCAATTGCCACAATTTATTACTTTTGTTTTATAATTAGTTTACATGCCAGTTGGAGCGGAATTATTGGAAAAAGTCAACCACGCCCTTGAAGACATAAGGCCTCATCTCGCGGTTGATGGAGGAAATATAGAATTGATAGAAATAACAGATGATTTAACTGTAAAAATAAAATGGTTAGGCAATTGTGAATTCTGTTCGATGAGTACCATGACCATGAAAGCAGGAGTAGAACAAGCCATTCGTAGCAGGGTACCCGAGATCAGAAATGTGGAGGCCATCAACGGCATGATAGGTGTAGAATGACATGACAAGAAATGAACTCATTGCAACCATTAATAGTAAGCAAAGTTTTCTTTGTGTAGGACTTGACCCTGATTTAAAAAAAATCCCTTCCCATTTACTCGACTACGACGATCCTATTTATGAGTTTTGTAAACAAATCATTGACCAGACAAATGATTTGGCTGTTGCTTATAAACCCAATCTTGCCTTTTTTGAATGTTTAGGCCCCAAAGGCTGGCAAACCCTGGAAAAGATAAAGAAGGAAATTCCCAAGCATTGTTTTACCATAGCAGATGCCAAACGTGGCGACATCGGAAATACATCCGCTATGTATGCGAGTACTTTTTTTGAGTATTACGATTTTGATGCCGTTACCGTTGCCCCTTACATGGGGAGAGACTCAATCGAACCTTTTCTTCAATATGAAGGTAAATGGGTAATCGTTTTGGGCCTTACGTCCAATCCGGGTGCCAACGATTTTGAGATGTTGCAAACAGAAAAAGGCAGGCTATATGAGCAGGTGATTGCTTCGGTCGCAAATTGGGGCAATGACCAAAATACCATGTTTGTGGTAGGTGCTACGCAACCCGCCTGGATGGAAAGCGTGCGAACCATTGTGCCCAATCATTTCTTATTGGTACCAGGTATAGGTGCACAGGGAGGGGATTTTAATGCCACCTGTCAAAGTGGTATCAACAGTGACATCGGACTATTAATCAATAGTAGTAGAAACATACTTTATGCATCGGCCGGACTGGATTTCGCTGAGGCGGCTAGAAAAGAATGCATGCAGGTGGTAGCCGGGATGCAAGCTTATCTGTAACAAGTTATCTATACAAAATTGTGACTTCATGACAACAAAGGGTGTTAAAAAATATGCTGTCATTGATATTGAAACCACCGGAGGAATGGCTAAGCGGGATAAAATTACTGAAATAGCCATCGTGGTCACAGACGGTTATGAAATACTCAACCAATATTCTACCCTTATCAATCCTGAAAGATCCATACCTCACGAAATAACCAGAATCACAGGCATCACAGATGAAATGGTGCAGAACGCTCCCAGGTTTTATGAAGTGGCACGTGAAATTGTACTCCTTACAGAGGGCGCCATTTTTGTAGCCCACAATGTTAATTTTGATTACAATTTTATCAGATATGAATTTGAGAGACTAGGCTATACCTATTCAAGGAAACAATTGTGCACCGTAAAATTGAGCAGGAAGGCATTTCCGGGGCTAACTTCATACAGTCTCGGCAACCTAATCAGGCATTTTGGCATTGCCGTTAATGCCAGGCACAGAGCCCTGGATGATGCATTGGCGGCATGTTATCTTTTACACCAGGTAACCGGTAAAGAACAAATTGGACAAATTAATGTACTCATCAACAGAGGCATCAGGGAAAACAAATTGCCGGAGGCAATTCACATGGAACGGTTACATCAACTGCCCGAGGTAACGGGCGTTTACTATTTTTATGATCAATATGGTACCATTATCTATGTGGGTAAAAGTATCAACATTCGCTCCAGGATCCTGCAGCATTTCGGACAAGTCAATGCCAAACAGGAAAAACTTATGCGCCAGGTTTTTGATCTGGATTTCACGGTTACAGGGTCTGAACTCATTGCACTATTGCTGGAATCTGAAGAGATTAAGATTCATATGCCCGAGATTAATAAAGCCCAAAAAAAGAAGGAATACCCTTATGTAGTCAGTTATTCAACCGATGCTGAAGGCTACCTTGTTTTTCATTTGGAAGATGCCGAAAAGAAAAAGCACAAAGGCCAAATTCTAAGTTACCATACGAGTGCTTCATCTGTAAGATCGGTACTAGGATATATGCGCGAAGTTTACCTTTTGTGTGAAGAGAAAATTGATGGAGGGGCTATACGAAAGTGTATATACCATCAAATGGGGGAGTGTTATGGTGCCTGTGCAGGCATTGAAGACCCTGAAGTATATAATGAAAGGGCAGACCAGGCAAGGCAACATTTGACTAAGGTATTTGACAGTGATTTTGTACTTTTTACGGAAGGCAGGACCCCAGATGAGCAAGGGCTAGTATGGGTGGAAAATCAACAATATTATGGCTATGGTTATTTTGACAACAATATGGGTAACATGAATTTGGCCCAAATGAAAGCTTGCATTGAGCCCAGATTGTCGACTCCGGAAGCCAATGCAATCATTCAACATTTCTTAAAAGGAGGAAAGTATTTAAAATATTTACCTTTTGAGAGCGATAACCTTGAGGATTAAATCATACAAGGATATTTCATCTGGGCTGTGACAAAGCCATATTTTATGCTTTGGAGAAAATTGCTCCAACATTTTTGCAGTTGATGGGCCAATGGCTAAAAGATCGGCTCCCTCGGGCAGGGAATTTGAGCTTAGATAAGCTTCAGAGTTGAGAGGACTGGTAAAAATGTAAATGTCAGCCTTAGGCAATTGAGTTTCGGGCAAGATTTCATTTTGATAAATGATTAATTCATGATGGAGCTTATTTCCGGGATTTTGAAATCTTCTTTTGCTATTGGCCGCAGCCACAAAAAGGATGCTTTGTTCCCGGGTAACGAATTCAAAATTGGTTGAATCGTCCTGAGCATCTGAGCTCGCAATAAAATCAGCATTTTTGTCTATCAATCGTTTTATTAAGGCAGCCGATGCTTTGCCCATCACGCCTATTCTTTTTTTGGAAATTTTACTTTTCTGATCTTCATCCAACTGATCGAAAAAGCATTTGATGCCATTTTGAGAATAAAAAAATAACCACTCAGTGTCTATAAAAGATGATAAGGGCAAAGGTGTTATCACAAGACCGCTTTGATCAATCAGCCTGTGCCCCTGGTTTTCCAAATTCCTCAGAGGGGAAGAGACTTCTACAGATCTTGAAATAAATATGATCAATGCCCTGGCTTTAATCAAATAAATCTTCCAGTTGACCCGACTTCATCAATTTGATAAAGCATCGGGCGGCTGCTATCACATCAGCTCTGGCATTGTTGGCTGGAGTGTAGGCTGAGTTAAAACATGCCGCATGCAATTCAGAAAGTGTTGGCCATTTGTAACCACCGGTCTTAGATGGCAGCTTTGCATAGTAGGTTCCTTCCTGCATCAGGCAATATCGTTCTTTTTTAAACATGAGAATATCAACTCCTTTTCTGATGAATTCAGCTGCCAATACATTCTCATTGAAGTTGAGGTTGTGACTAAAAATGTATTCACATTTTTTTACAGATTCATTGAATTCTTCCAGAATGCCGGTGAGGGGTACTGCTTTATTTAGTACATCCTCTTCATCAATTTTTGATTTTTTTCTAATTTCATCGTTCAGGGCGAAACCCTCAGGCTGCACAATCCGATCAAAATCGCCGATGGGTTTGAGTTGGGCATCCAGTAAGATCCAGGAAATGTGGATAAGCCTAGGCCAGTTAAATGTATCGCTGAAAGGCGCTTTGTAACTGGAAGGATTTCCATTGGCAGAACAATCGAAAATAAGATACATAAACTTAGGATTTCTTTAGTTCACTTAGCACTAATTCTGCAAGCCCAAAGGTGGTAGACTGTGATTGCCTGACACGGATCAGGGCTTGGTCAATGCCAGGCGACCATGCTGCATGGATGTGGAAATTTCCGTTTACATCTTTGTAACAATAAATGCCCAGTGGTACCTGGCACCCTCCATCCATTGCTTTCAGAATTGCTCTTTCAACATTGGTGCAATCGGCTACTTCTTTTTGATGAATAAGCACCAGTTTTTTTCTTAGATCAATATCACTTTCACGGCATTGATATGCCAATACGCCTTGAGCAGGTGCCGGTACAAATTCGGCCGGGTGCAGATCCACGATGTGAAGGTCTGATAGGTCCAGGTTGAGTCTTAGTAAGCCCGCTTTGGCCAGGATTATGGCATCGTAATTGCCTTCCCTTAACTTTCGTATTCGGGTAGGTACATTGCCGCGAAGGTCGGACGTGCTTATATCATTTCTCAAATCCATCATCTGCGCCTTTCTCCTTACGGAAGAAGTACCAACCACAGCATTTGGTTTTAGTTTAAGGGGTTTTGTATCATCCCAACCCATTTGAGAAATCAACAAACAATCTCTTGGGTCTTCCCTGTATGAAACACCTCCCAAACAAAGTCCAGCCGGAGAAGTAGTGGGCAGATCTTTCATGGAATGAATGGCCAAATCTATGGTTTGATTGAGCAGAGCGTCTTCCAATTCTTTTGTAAAAAAACCTTTGCCTTCAATTTTGTCAAAGCTAACATCCAGAATTTTGTCACCTTTGGTGTGAATGATTTCAATTTCGGCCTCTGTTTGGCAAATCTCTTTCAATTGATTTTTTACAAAATTGGCCTGCCACAAAGCCAAATCGCTGCCCCGCGAACCAATGATAATTTTTTTCTTGTCCAATTCCATATTGAGTACAAAGGTAAGCAACGCAGTTGTTTAAGCCAAATGGATGAAATTTCAGAACAAAATTTTAATTGAAGAATAAAAATGAGGGTTATAGCAAAATAAAAAATAGATTATTTGTAAATATTCGATATATTATATTAAAGTAATCTCGCCAAATCCTAGGTATTGGGAGGTAAATCTCAAATACAAATAATGATAACTAGCTGTAACTGATTTTAGACTAAGTGCCTGAAAATTGCCTGCCAACGAAGGTTGTTTTAACGTAATTAATCGCTTTTATTGTGTTATTTTTGCAATTCCAATGATTACAACCTCACAAATTAGTCAAATACTTCAAGGGGAGCTTAAGGGTGATCCCAATATAGTTATTTCAGGACCTTCCCGGATTGAGGAGGGAAGTGAAGGAACCATTTCTTTTCTTGCCAACCCCAAGTATGAGTCATTTATTTATGAAACTGAGGCTTCAGCAGTGGTTGTAAGTAAGGACTTTACGCCCAGTCAACCGATCAAAGCAACATTGATTGTGGTGGATGATGTTTATCAATCATTAGGTAAACTGTTAGGTTTGTACAATCACCAGGCAGAAGTAAAGCCGGGTATAGCAGACAGCGCTGTGGTGGCACAAACAGCCAAGCTCGGGAATAATGTAGGGATAGACCATCAGTCTGTGATTGGAGAAAACTGTGAAATTGGGGAAGGAAGTTTAATTTTTCCTCACGTTTTTTTGGGAAACGGTGTAGTGGTAGGTAAAAACTGTAAGATATATTCAGGTGTAAAAATATATCACCAATGCAGAATTGGTAACAACGTGGTGATTCATGCCAATACAGTTATTGGATCTGATGGATTTGGCTTTAGCAAGGATGAAAATGGAGAATATAAAAAAATACCGCAAAATGGCAATGTAGTCATTGAAGATGATGTAGAAATTGGCAGCAATACAGTAATTGACAGGGCGTCAATTGGGAGTACCATTATTCGAAAAGGTGTAAAATTGGACAATCTTATCCAGATTGGACACAATGTAGAGATTGGCGAAAATACGGTCATTGCTGCCCAGGTTGGCATTGCTGGAAGTACCAAGGTAGGCAAAAATTGTATTATTGGAGGTCAGGTAGGTTTGGCAGGGCATATACAAATTGCCGATGGAACAATGATTCAAGCCAAATCAGGTTTATCGTCTTCGGTAAAAGATGAAAATTCAAAGCTATACGGATATCCTGCACTGGAATATGGGCATTATCTAAAATCTTACGCCTATTTCAAGAAACTTCCTGAGATGGCTGAAAAACTAAGATTATTAGAAAAAACCATTGAAAATTTAACAAAATAAAATGGGTAAAAAGATATTGGCTTCCACTGCCACCTTAAAGGGAAAAGGGCTGCATACAGGAAGAGAAATTGAAGTAAAATTAGTGCCGGTTGATGGCAATCACGGCATTAAATTTAAACGTGTCGACATAGAACCCCCTGTAATCATTCCGGCGGATGCCAATTATGTGATTGCTACCAACAGAAGCACAACTGTAGGTAGCGGGGAAATCAGTATTACTACAATTGAACATTTGTTGGCAGCTTTGGCGGGGTTGGATGTAGATAATGTACTGATTGAAGTAGATGGTCCGGAAATCCCCATATTAGATGGTAGCGCAAAGCCCTTTGTACAAGCCATTAAGGCCGCAGGTTTGAAGCAGGCTGAAGAAGATGGGAGAGAAATATTTGTAATTGAAGAACCCATAGTTTTGAAGGATGAGGCAACCGGTGCGGAGTTGATCGCCATACCGTCAGACAAATACGAATTAAACGTCATCATAGATTTTGCAAATTCGACAGTTGAGGAACAAACTGCTATTTTTAATTATGGTGAAGATTTCGAAAAAGAAATATCAGCATGCAGGACCTTTGTATTTACCAATGAACTCAGCTTATTGTTCGACAATGGCCTGATTAAAGGCGGGGATCTTGACAATGCAATCGTTTTGGCAGAACCAGGTTTGACGCAAGAAAAACTGGATGAATTGGCTGAAAAATTTCATCTGGGTAAAAGAAAGCTTGGAGAAGACAAGGTATTGAATGACAATAAGTTGTTTTTCCCAAATGAACTTGCAAGGCACAAATTGTTGGATCTCATTGGGGATCTCAGTCTGGTTGGCAGGCCGATACAGGGTAAAATCATAGCTGTAAAACCAGGGCACAAAATCAATACTGAATTTGCCCGACTCCTCAAGAAGAAACTGGCTGAACAGAAGAAATTGAAAGGAAAACCCAGCTATGATCCTGATAAAGCGCCTCTGCTGGATGTGGAAGGAGTCAAACGCATGTTGCCCCACAGATACCCATTTTTGATGGTCGACAAAATAATTGAGAAGTCTGAAAGCCACGTTGTGGGTGTTAAAAACGTTACTTACAACGAGCAGCTTTTTCAGGGGCATTTTCCGGGTAACCCGGTATTTCCCGGAGTATTGCAAATGGAGGCGCTGGCACAAACTGGGGGGATTTTGGCATTATCAACCGTCGAGGATCCTCATTTGTGGGACACATACTTTATTAAAATGGAAAACGTTAAGTTTAAGAATAAAGTAGTTCCCGGCGACACATTGTTGCTCAAAATGGAGTTGTTGTCTCCTATTCGACGAGGAATTGTGCACATGCAGGGTACTGCTTATGTTGGCAATAAAATTGTGAGTGAAGGTGAGTTGACAGCCCAAATAGTGAAGAGACAAGAATAAACCGACTTGCCGGATAAAACAAAGTGAATGGAAATAATCAACAAACTCTGCGAGATAGATCCCAATGCAAGGATTGCAGATAATGTGGAAGTAGGCAGTTTTACAGTCATCTCCGGAGATGTAGAAATAGGAGAGGGCACATGGATTGGTCCCAATGTAACCATTTTTGATGGTGCCAGGATTGGTAAAAATTGCAAAATTCACCCGGGAGCGGTGATTGCAGGCATTCCGCAGGATTTAAAATTTAAGGGTGAATACTCTACCGCGGAAATTGGTGATAACACAACCATCAGAGAATGTGTGACCATCAACAGGGGCACCGTTGACAGAGAAAAAACAGCGGTTGGATCCAACAGCTTGATTATGGCTTATGTTCATCTTGGCCACGATTGTATTGTAGGTAACCACTGTATCATTAGCAATGCTGTACAAATGGCAGGACATGTTGAAATGGACGACTTTGCCATTCTGGGAGGATCGTGTGCGGTGCAGCAGTTTGTGCACATTGGCTCCCATACTTATATCGGTGGGGGGTCGCTGGTGAGGAAAAATGTACCACCCTACATTAAAGCCGCAAGGGAGCCTTTGTCTTATGCCGGGGTCAATAGTACAGGCTTACAAAGGCGAGGTTACACCCAGGAAGAAATCAATCAAATTACCGATATTTACAGATATCTTTTTGTGAAAGGCTTTAATATTTCCAAAGCCCTTGAGACCATTCAGGCGGAGTTGCCAGATAGCAAATTCAAAACTGAAATCATAGAATTTGTTCAAAACTCGCCTACCGGGATTATCAGAGAGTTCAGACAAATCGATAAATAAGAGGACATGGAAATCATTGCCGGTAATTTGTCGAAATCATATGCCGGAATTGACATCATAAAAAAATTTTCGCATCATTTTGAGCGGGCGAGTATAACCGGGATAGCGGGTCCCAATGGATCAGGAAAAAGTACATTACTTAAAATGTTGTGTGGCTACCTTACCCCCGGAGCCGGGAGTATTGAATATCAAAAAAATGGACTCTTTATAGCGAGAAATGATATTTTTAAATACATTACTTTGGCTGCACCCTATTCGTCGGTAATTAAAGACTTTACTTTGTTAGAAAACTGGCAGTTATTAAATCAGTTTAAAGGATGTAGGGAAAAATTGAGTTACCGTGAATTACTTGACTTGTTGGAATGGAAAAACCCGGGAGAAAAAAGACTAGCTCAATACAGCAGTGGAATGGTGCAAAAGGTAAATTTACTTTTTGCGATGGTAGGACAATCTGATATTTTGGTGTTAGATGAACCTACGTCTTATCTCGATACGATTAATAAGGGGTGGTATCACGAGATGGCACAAAAGTATTTTACCGAAAGGACTGTGATCATTGCCTCCAATGAAGAAAGTGATTTTTCTGAGGCAGGAAAGATAATCCGCCTGTGAGCCCTTTATAATTGGGTAAAAATTAAGATATTTGCAAAAAATGTAATATGAGTTCTCCTAAAAAAAGGGTTGCCATCTTATTTGGTGGTCGTTCAACAGAACACCAGATTTCTCTTTTATCAGCTAAAAATGTGATAGGAGCGCTGGATTTAGAAAAGTTTGAACCCGTTTTAATAGGAATAGATAAAAAGGGAAGATGGCACCTCAATGAGGGGGCTTTGTCGCTGATGAATGCCGACGACCCTAATAAAATTGCCATGGTAGAGCATGAAAATGTTGTATTACTTTCTCAAAATACCAATGAGCACAAGTTGGTAAAGAGTAAAGGATGGGAAGAGGCGGGTAAAATTGATGTTATATTTCCCGTTTTACATGGCACGTATGGAGAGGATGGTTCGGTGCAGGGCTTTGCCAAATTGGCTAATATTCCCTGTGTTGGGTGTGGTATTTTGGGATCAGCCATCGGCATGGATAAAGATGTAACCAAAAGGTTGTTGAGAGATGCCGGTATACCGGTAGCGGATTTTGTAACCTTGCGTAAAAATTACAACGATCACCTCGGCTATGCTGAAATATCAGAAAAATTGGGCAGAGAATTGTTCATTAAACCAGCCAATTTGGGGTCGTCGGTTGGAGTAAGTTTTGCTGACAACGAAACATCATTCAATAAGGCCGTTCAAAATGCATTTCTTTATGATCCCAAAGTAGTTGTGGAAGAAAAACTCAAGGGAAGAGAAGTTGAGTGTGCCGTATTAGGCAATATGTTTCCTGAAGCCTCAGCCGTAGGGGAGGTGATACCAAAATCATCGTTTTATACTTTTGAAAACAAATACATTGATGAGGGAGGAGCTGTTTTGGACATTCCCGCCAAGCTCAACGAGGAAGAGATTGAAAGGATACAGAAACTGGCAGTAGACACCTATCGTTTGCTGGAATGTGAGGGTATGACACGTGTAGATATGTTTTTAACCCCGGAAGGAAAATTGTACATCAATGAGGTCAATACCATCCCCGGGTTTACCCAAATATCAATGTACCCCAAGCTTTGGGAAATTTCGGGTTTGGCTTATACTGATTTAATTACAAAACTTATTGAATTGGCCATTGAAAGCAATGATAACAGAAATGCATTGGTTCAGGCTGATTCCATCTAAATAATTTAAACACATGAATGTTTTTAAATTTGGAGGAGCATCTGTCAAAGATGCTACCGGAATAAGAAATGTTTGCAACATTATGCAATATTTCACCGGAGATAAAATTGCTGTGGTTGTTTCTGCAACTGGAAAAACCACCAACGCTCTGGAAGAAGTGGTTAAGTCTTATTTTGCACGTGATGGTCAGGCCCAACAAAAGCTGGATCTGGTCAAGGAAAACCATGCCTCGATTGTAGACACATTACAATTGGCAGGTAAGGATGTAGAAAAAGACATCAATGATTTATTTGTAGAAATCGACTGGATATTGGAGGAGTCACCACATGATGCTTATGACTACATATACGATCAGGTTGTTTCTATCGGTGAGTTGGTATCTAGCAGAATCTTATATCATGCCATGGTAGCCGCTGGTATTAAGGCAGCCTGGCTTGACATAAGAGGAGTATTGTACACAGATGAAATTCATAGGGAGGCAAAGGTCATTTGGCAATTGTCTACTGAAAAGATAGCCCACGCCATGTCAGATTTGATGAAAACTTGCGATGTAGTAGTGACGCAGGGTTTTATTGGTTCTACGCAGGAAAACCACACTACCACATTGGGCAGAGAAGGATCTGATTATACTGCGGCTATATTGAGTTATTGTTGTCAAGCCAAAGCGATGCATATATGGAAAGACGTTCCGGGGGTACTAACAGCAGATCCACGTAAGTTTAACCATGTCACTAAAATTGAGAAGCTATCCTATAAGGAGGCAATAGAAATGACCTATTATGGTGCAAAGGTCATTCACCCGAAGACCATCAAACCACTGCAAAACAAAAATATACCTCTTTATGTAAGACCCTTTGATGATCCTTCTTCAACGGGGACCAAAATATCGTCAGAGGGAGAGGTTTATTATCCACCCATTGTAGTAGTTGAAGAGGATCAGGCATTGATTTCCATTTCCGTTAAAGACTTTTCATTTGTTGCAGAACAACATTTGAGCAATATATTTGGAATTCTATCAGACTTAAGGATCAAAGTGAATATGATGCGCAATACAGCGATTTCATTTACATTGTGTGTCAACAATCATGCAGAAAAACTTAAGTTGTTTGCTGATAAACTGGCAGACGAATTTGTGGTAAGCTTTGATGTAGGCATGGAAATGATTACCATCAGGCACTTTACCAAAGAGGTAATTCAGGAAATGAAAAGATCAAAGATTACCATGTTTGAAGACAGGTTACAGGATACCATTCAATTGGTAGTGAAAGAAATTCCATTGATTACCCGAAAGACGGATCAGGAATAAGGTCGTTAGTCGTTGGTAATTTCCAACATTTCCAGCGACTCAGTTTCCTCTTCCGTAATAAAATTTTTGACCAAAGTAGCCCCCTGGAATGAAAGCCATGAGAAGAAAGGAGCTATAAATATATCAATGGAATAGTGGACGTGTTGTTTCATCAGCAAAAAGCCAAGCAGGAGGCCTCCAGCAAGGAGTACGTTTTTCACCCAACTTTTCTGCACTAAAAAATAAAGTAAAAAGACAGCAGCAGTGTGGCCTGAGAAAAACAAGTCTTTTAACAAAACTTGTTGGTTGTAAAAGGTATTTTTCAGAAACATATCTTCCAATGGAATGATGCCAATAGGTGGCTCCAGTGGTACTGAAAAAAGTGTAAATGCTCTGAATGCAATTAGAAAACAAATGGATATGTTGGTTGTAAGCATGCTGATCCTGGTCCTGAGCGCCCAGGAGAGACCAAAGATGACAAGGCCATAGGTAAGAAGAAAAATCTCCACATTGTGGTTGGATGGACCTAACATACTTAAAATGGGATCATTGATTAAGATCCCGCTTCTGGTTTCATTAAATTTTAAGAATCTGGCAAAGAGAAAGAATACAAAAAAAACAGAAAGGAATGAGGTAATGAGCAGTGTAGGACTTACCCGTTCACCGCAAGTAATTTTCATTTGCATTTTTATTCTCTCCATTTTTTTTGTATTCCCTTAAACCAAAGCCAATTAGGCTCCTTTTTGCAATTCTTCTTTTATCTTCTTCTTGCCCTTTGTTTTCGCAGCCAACTGCAATGCATTGTAGAGGTTTATGGTTCCTCCACTGACACTGAGTTCTGAAAAAGCAACTTTTTCTGCCCCTTTGGTACCTGGCTTTTTAACCACATCTCCAATGGGTTTGACAGATTTCATCAGCACTTCTTTCACTTGTTCTGCTGTCAATGCAGGGTAGTAAGAACGGATTACTGCGGCTACCCCCGCTGCAGCGGGTGCTGCCATTGAAGTGCCTTGCAGATATTGGTATTGATCGTTGGGTGTGGTTGCATAAATCTGCACACCTGGCGAGAAAAGGTCTACATTTTCTTTTCCGTAATTGCTAAACCCTGCTACCATATCTTCACCGGGTTTAAACGACAGTGCGCCTACTTCCAACCAGTTGTCTGCATGGCATTTTTTCTTGAAAATGAATCCATGTTTGCCGATAAAGTCATTGGGAAAATTGTCAGTTTTGTCATTGTTCTGGCCTGAATTACCCGCAGCATGCACCAACAAAACATCGTGTTTGGCTGCATATTTTACAGCCTCGTCTACTGCTTTTTTATCCCATGAGTATCCTTTGCCAAAACTCATATTGATGATGGTTGCACCATTGTCAACAGCATATCTGATTGCATTTGCCACATCTTTGTCTCTTTCGTCACCATCTGGTACAGCTCTTACTGACATCAATTTCACATTGCGGGCAATACCATCGCTACCGATTTCATTTCCTACTACCGCGCCAACTATTCCAGCTACGTGGGTACCATGTAAAGCATCTGGACCTTCAACGTCATTGTTGCCATAAAACCTTTCATTTGAATCTGCATAGTTGTCTTTCACGATCAACTTTCTGGAATCATAGTCAGGATTATAAGCATAGTCGAGCTTGTTTTGAGAATCTGTTTTCTCATCATTCAGAATCGAAATCAAGGACTCCTTCAATTGTGAAACATTAGTGATCTCATCGGATTGTTTCAAAATTTGTTTTGCAACATTGACTGCCATAGCAATTTCCGGGGTTTCATTTAAATTCAAGCCCTTATATGGGTCGTCACTTAACAATACTCTTACTTCGTTTTTTCTTTCTCCCAACGCAAATTCGATAGAATTCATCCCTTTTAATACCTGGCTTTCAAAGGCAGAAATTTGTTCCAGATCACTTTTTGCTTTTTCTCTTTCTGCTTCCACTTTGGATTTATAAGTTAGAAATTGATCGTATTCCGCTTTTTGAGATTTACTCAATTTCTCAGGGTCAGCATTTTCATACTTATATTTCATTGCTGCATACAATCTGGTCACTTCGTAGGTTTCAGGACCAACATTTTTTCCGTTGGGTCCTCCAATGAAGTTCCAACCATGGATGTCGTCTATATAGCCGTTTTTATCATCATCAATACCATTGCCAGCTATTTCTCCCGGATTCTTCCAAATATTGGCTTTTAAGTCTTCATGTTCAATATCGATTCCAGAATCGATGATTGCCACAACTACAGGTTTACCAATTTTCTCCTTGATAATTTCTTTGTAAGCTTTGGTCGCGGATGTACCATTGTAACCTTCGGAGGCATCTAAATGGTACCAATTTTTAGGTGCGGTTTGTGCATTGCCAAATAAAAAAGTGAAAAGCAAGCAAGCTGAAAACAAAAATGACTTCATAAACAATGATTTAGGGCGCAAATCTATACCTATTTTGCCATACTTCAAACCGGTATTCTGCTTACGAAGCTTTCTTATCGACAGAAGCCCCAAAAAACACATGGAGAGGGGTAATAATTGTGTTAGAAATTATTTGATTTTCAGGCATTAAACGTAAAATTCAAGACAATTTCAATAGTTAAACTTCAATTGTTTTGATCTGTTAATTTTTATTTAAAAATTAGCATCAGAAATAGGGTTTTGTCTGGCTTTTAAGTTAACAAATCAGGGATAAATGTATTTTTTCAATAAATTATGCATTAAAAAAATTTTACATTTGAATATTCTGTTATATATTTGCACTTTATAACCAATACTTTGTCATGAAATCGTTGTTTTTAGCGGTCATCATTTTACTCCCACTGATGCATAATGCACAGGGAATTCAATTGGGATTTGGTGTGGGTAAATCGGTTTATTGGGGTGATCTGAATGCACCTGAATTTTCAAGTAATCTCAACAATAATGGAGGTACAGCCATTCAAGTGTTTGGAAAATACAATTACAAAGGAAGATTTGGCATTAAGGCAGGTGTTTTGCTTGGTAAATTGAAAGGGGATGACGCAAATTCCAGTCAGCAATGGCAAAGAGAGCGTAATCTTAATTTTAAATCCAATCTAGCTGAAATCAGCCTTACCGGTGAATATTATTTTTTTGGCTTTCAACCCTATGGCGGAGAACAGGTTTTTAGCCCCTATGTAACCGCGGGTTTGGCCGGTTTTTATTTTAATCCAATGACTGAATTTGAAGGTAATACGTACGAATTGCAACCGCTGGGAACCGAAGGACAGGGATCCGGTAAGTATGGCAAAAAATACAATAAGTATGCATTTTCCCTTCCATTTGGTGCCGGAGCTATCATCAAAGCTGGTAGAAACTTTGATATAGGACTCGAAATTTTAGCACGTCGCACATTTACTGATTACATAGATGACATCAGTTCCAACTACGTCAATTATTATGAATTGATGCAGTTAAACGGTGAATTAGCCGCAAGATTGAGTGACAGAACCCCTGAGTATTTAAACCAGAGAGAGCCCATGGAAAGAAATACGGGGAGTCAACGAGGCGGTGCAGGAGTACAGGACTGGTATTTTACTGCCATGGTAAATCTGAGTTTTAACATCAGCGATAGTGACAATTTATTCCGCAGAAAATCTCAGTACAAATCGTATTGTCCTAAGTTTTAATAGTAAGTCCAGTCGCTGTAAAATAATCAGTTCATTCTGACATCTCTTTTATAATTTTACTGCTGATATGGTAAAAAGCAATGCTTTGGAATTCAGCAATGAGACGGCAATTTCTATTTTAAAAAAATACTGGGGTTACACTTCATTCAGGCCGCCTCAGGATAAAATTATAGCCAGTATTTTATCCGGCAAAGATACATTTGCCCTATTGCCAACGGGTGGAGGCAAGTCTATCTGTTACCAATTACCTGCTTTGCTGTCTGAAGGAAAGGTGCTCGTAATTTCACCTTTGGTTTCCCTTATGCTCGACCAGGTCAAGTCATTGGAAAAAAGAGGAATCAAGGCAAAAGCAATTCACAGTGGCTTATCTTCAGATGAGGTCGACATAATATTGGATAATTTTGTGCATGGTCCATTAAAACTGTTGTACATCTCACCTGAGCGGATAGCCTCTGAGGTTTTTCAGGTGCGGTTTTACATGGCCAGAATAGCTTTTATAGCAGTAGATGAAGCGCATTGTATCTCTCAGTGGGGACATGATTTCAGGCCCAGTTATTTACAAATCAGTTTATTGAGAGAATTGAAACCGGAAGTGCCTGTACTGGCATTGACGGCCACAGCAACGCCCGCAATCGTTGAAGATATAGCCTCGCAATTGTTTTTAAAAGAGCCCATGTTCTTTCAAAATAGTTTTTCCAGGGATAACATTTCATTTTCTGTGATGAAAACTGATGATAAAAACGGGGAGTTGCTGAGAATACTATTGAAAATGAAGGGCACAGCCATCGTTTACAATAGATCCAGAAGTGGTTGTGCCAAAATTTCGGCATTGCTTAAAGAAAACAACATTTCATCTACCATCTACCATGCCGGCTTACATCATGAAGTAAGAGAAGAGAATCAAAAAAAATGGATGGATGGTAAAGTTAGAGTAATGGTAGCCACTAACGCATTTGGCATGGGCATAGATAAGTCTGATGTAAGGTGCGTAATCCATGTGGATGTACCTTCGGGGATCGAAGATTATTATCAGGAAGCCGGCCGGGCTGGTCGCGATGGGCTAAAGTCTTTTGCCATTGCACTTATCAATGCTTCCGACATCATGGAAGCTCAAAAGTTATTTGAAATCAATTTCCCTGGCCTGGATGAAATTAATAGCATATACTTGCGACTTTGTCAGTTTTTGGGGATTGCTACTTGCAGTGGGGCTGGTCGTTCGTTTTTTTTAGACACAGATGAATTTTCACAAAAACACAAAATAAGCCAGCAAAAACTAAACGCTGTTCTCAAGATTTTGGAAAAGCAAGGTTGGCTCACCTATTCTGATGCAATTAAAAGTCCAACTCGTTTAATGGTCACGGGTAGACCTCAGGATTTATTGGGACATTACCCCGAAAAAGATTTGAGGGGTTTGTTACTGACCCAATTACTTCGAATGTATGAGGGATTGACTTTGGAGCATGGTGTGATAAGTATTTCAAGAATAGCCAAATCTTTGGATACCGATTCAAGCAGGATAGGGTTTTTGCTTAAGGTTCTTCATCAGGAAGGTATGATTGATTATCAGCCAAGTCAGGAATTCCCTGAAATAGTGATGCTTTTGGATCGACCGATGGACAACGATTTTAAGTTGGATGAAAATGCCTATAAGACGCTTAAGCACAGTGCATCAAAAAGATTGATGGCAATGCAAACGTATTTTTTAGCCCCCAATTGCAGACAGCAAATGTTGTTGGAATATTTTGGAGAAAAAGCTTCTGCGTGTGGAGTATGCGATATATGCCTTGGCAGCCAGGAAATTGAATATTCCGTTGATGATAAGAGACAACTTATGATTTTCCTTCAAAAAACCATGCCAGGTACCAAAGTTGGGCAAGTGCTTTCTTATTGGCCCTATAACAAAAGAAAAAGATTGGGACACTGCATAGAAGACCTGGCACAGGAGGGCTTTTTGGATATCGATGCGGCAGGTAGACTTTACTTTAAAAAAATATAAGGTGAAAGGTCAGACAATCGCCATATTGATGACATCAGATTTTATGTTTGATCAACGGATGCAAAGAATAGTTGACACATTGGGTGTACGCTACTCAATTTTGATTTACCACCGCGGTAAGAATGGTTTTGTGCAGGAGAATTTGCAAGTGAAATCTATGAATTGTGCTTTTATAAAAGGATGGATGTTTTACCTTGAATTCAATGTTCGGTTATTGTTGACCATGATGACTCAAAAATTGGATATAATTTACTGTGTAGATGCAGATACCTTATTGGCAGGAGGAGTGGTATGTAAGCTCCGAAATAAAATATTGGTTTATGATAGTCATGAGTGGTTTACCGAAGTACCCGAATTGAAGGGACGGAATTGGGTAAAAAAAATCTGGTCTTTCATAGAAGATACTTTTGTTCCGCTAGCCCAGATCAGAATCACCGTCAATGAAAGTCTTGCTTCCATTTTTACACAAAAATGGGGTAAAGAATTTGTAGCCATTCGAAATGTACCAAAAAACAAAAGTAAGGCAGTTCCAATAAACAAGGAGCCGATATTGGTTTATCAGGGGGCTGTGAATGCAGGCAGAGGATTGGAATGTGCCATTCAGACACTTGAGTTTTTGCCTTATTACAGATTAGTGATAATCGGAAATGGTGATATTTTGGAGGATTTGAAAAAAGAGGCTTCAAGCATGCCATGGAAAGAAAGAATTATTTTCATTGACAAAATGATTCCGGAGAAGCTTGGCCAATTCACTGCAACTGCAAGGTATGGTTTAAATTTATTGGATGCATCCAGTTTAAGTTACCATTATTCTTTAGCCAATAAGTTTTTTGATTACTTGCAAGCAGGTATCCCTTCGATCAATATGGATTTACCAGAATATTCCAGGATAATCCAAAATGAGAAAGTAGGATTGTTGTTATCCTCACTTGATGCCAAGCAACTTGCTTCATTGATTGAAGACAATGACAACGGCTTTGCTTATCAAAAAATGAAAGATAATTGTTTGATTGTCAGTGATAAATACATATGGGAGTCAGAAGCTCCAAAACTTTTAAAGTTGTTTGAAGGTTTAAATAAGTGAAGCGACAAGTATGAGTGGAGAAAAAGAGGGTAGCAAAAAGTTAACCCGTGAAAAATTAGCAGCCGGATTATATGTATTCAAATATATCAAGCCATACAAATGGTACTTTATATGGGGTATGTTGGCTTTGGTTGCCGGCAGTTTGATATTTATGGTATTTCCGGGAGCTGCCGGAGAGATGGCAAACGTAGCTATAGGCAAAGATACCTATCACCTGGGTTTAAGCATAGAAGACTATGGCTGGCTGTTTCTGATAATCCTAATCTTACAGGGAGTCTTATCGTACATTAGGACCGTATTTTTTGCCATTGTATCAGAAAAAGGAATGGCAGATTTGAGGAAAGATTTATTTGATAATATCATCACACAAAGCATTGCTTTTTATGAAGAGAGAAGGGTGGGAGAGTTGACCAGCAGGATAACTACGGATGTTGAGCAACTGCAATCTGTATTTTCCATAACATTGGCTGAGTTATTGCGGCAGGTAGTGGTTTTAATATCCGGTATCGCCATCATTGCCTACTTAACGCCTGGTCTCTCACTACTTATGCTCTTGACATTTCCTGTAATAGTTGTTATAGCAATGGTTTTTGGAAAATACATTCGCAAACTATCCAAAAACAGGCAAGACCATTTAGCTGAAACCAATACCATAGTTGAAGAATGCCTTCAGTCATTTTATGTAGTTAAGTCGTACGCCAATGAGTGGTATGAATCCTTGAGGTATCGAAAGAGTATTGACAGCGTAGTAGGTATTTCATTGTCTTTTGCCAAGATCAGAGGCTTGTTTTTTATTTTTATCATTACCGTATTGTTTGGCGGCATGTTTTTCATCTTATGGAGAGGTGCCATCATGGTGCAGAATGGTGAAATGGAGGCAGGAGATTTATTTTCGTTTATCATATATACAGCCATCCTGGGAGGTGCCATTGCAAGTTTTGGAAATTTGTATACATCCGTATTGCAGGCGCTGGGTGCAACGGAAAGGATCAGGGAAATTCTTATGAGCAATACAGAGGTCAAAATTGCTGATGGTGAAAAAGCAAGGACTTCTGCTCCAATAGGAGGCAAAATACAATACAGTCAAGTAGGGTTTGCCTATCCGTCAAGGCAGGATTTACCTGTATTGAAGGGTATTGATCTTGATGTAGAAAAAGGCCAAAAAATTGCATTGGTTGGTCAAAGTGGAAGTGGAAAATCAACCATTGTGCAGCTATTGATGAGGTTTTATACCCCAGGTAGTGGAAGTATTACCATTGATGAGGTGCCCATTGATCAATATAATATTTCTGATTTGCGACATCAGATAGGAATTGTTCCTCAGGATGTAATTTTATTTGGGGGCAGCATCAGGGAAAATATACTATATGGCAAGCCCAGCGCGACAGAACAAGAACTTATATCTGCAGCAGAACAGGCAAATGCACTTGAATTTATTCAGCAATTTCCAGAAGGTTTTGATACCATTGTAGGAGAGCGTGGGATTAAGTTATCGGGTGGCCAAAGACAGAGAATCGCCATAGCAAGGGCAATCCTAAAGAACCCATCCATCCTAGTTTTAGATGAAGCCACATCGTCATTGGATGCGGAATCCGAGAAAATAGTACAGGATGCGCTTAACAAACTTATGATGAACAGAACCTCAATCATTATAGCACACAGATTGGCTACCATTAGAGAAGTGGATTGTATCTATGTACTGGAAAATGGAAAGATTGTAGAGAAAGGAAGTCATGAGGAACTTTCGTCTATTTCAAACGGTTTGTACAGTCATTTGGCCAGTTTGCAATTTGATGTATAATAAAAAAAAGGAATCCCCCTGAGGGAAGATTCCTGATCCTGGCACTTGTTGGTCGTCAGAAAATATACAAAAAGATATCACCATTTGGCTCATACCACCATATCATGGTATTAGTACCGATGCTTGCAGAGTTGACAAATGATGTTCCGCATCCAGCTGGCGTTTCATCTCTCACATCATTGCCATTTGTACCATCTGACACTGCAAGTTTCCAACCTGAACTTTGGTGAAAAACCGGGGGATAAGAGTATGACATAGGCGGCAATGGAAAATTGACCCCGTAAAAATTGGGCATTGGCACGTTACAAGAGGGATCCAAGTATACAAAATCGGTAAGAACCATTGCTGTAGTTGTTGCATTTTTCACAATCAGATTTTGTGCTGATAGGTGATGCATGGCAAAAAAGATAAGCGTAGCACTGAACAAAAGAATTTTTTTAAACATAGTAATTAATTTTTTTTGCATACTCTATTTAACCGATTTTCTGCATTTCTCGTAAAAGTGAAAAAAGACCATTTTGTAAATCCATCATTTATCGCGAGTCACAATGGTTAAGTTCGAAAAAGATATCATTTTCTTCAACTTTCGAAACAAAGTTAAGGCTAGAGTAAAGAATCGGTCAATGGTAGAAAATACGGAATTTTAAATAGGGAAAACCATGGTGGAATTCGGTTTCGTGCGGCATTTATTGGCGTTGTAAATTTTTATTTGGACGAAATAATTAGTTAAATGGGTGTGAATTTTAAGATTAGACGACGAATAAAACAGCTTGGTAGATAAAATTAAAGCAGTGGTAGTTTTTTTAGTAAGTTTGCTTCCTATAAATTCTGGAAAAATGCGTCTTAAATTAAATCTTTTATGGCTTTGTCTGATGCCAGTTTACCTCCAGGCTCAAATGAATAAAATTGAGTTTCAGGAGTTCACACTCGACAACGGCCTGCATGTTATTTTGCACAAAGACAACAGCACTCCGATAGTAGCTGTATCTGTGATGTATCATGTGGGTTCCAAAAATGAAAATCCCAATAGAACCGGTTTTGCCCATTTTTTTGAGCACCTTCTCTTTGAGGGTTCCGAAAATATTGGAGGAAGAGGCCAGTATGACAAATACGTTGAAAAGGCCGGAGGGACCCTCAATGCCAACACCACTTATGACAGGACTTATTATTTTGAAATACTTCCATCCAATCAGTTAGAGTTGGGATTGTGGTTGGAGTCAGAGAGGATGCTTCATGCAACCGTTGAGCAAAAAGGTGTAGAGACACAGCGTGAAGTAGTAAAAGAGGAAAGAAGGCAAAGAATCGACAACCAGCCATACGGCAGCATCCTGGAGCAGTCTTTGAAAAGGGCCTACACAGTACATCCTTACAGATGGCCTGTTATTGGCTCAATGGAACACTTAAACGCTGCGCAGGAGGCAGATTACAAACAATTTTATGCAGATTTTTACAGACCAGACAATGCTATTGTTTCATTGGCAGGAGATATCGACTATGCACAGGCTAAAGAACTTGTGACTAAGTACTTTGGATCCATTCCTAAGGGCAAAAAACCAATCTATAGACCTAAAATCGTTGAACCAGCCTTGGCTGGTGAAATTCGCGACACGGTTTATGACAACATTCAATTGCCGGCAGTTATTCAGACCTACCGTATTCCTGCCCAAGGCACCCCCGATTATTATGCTGTGTCCATGCTTGGTCAATTATTGTCACAGGGGGAATCCTCCAGGCTGTACAGAGCTTTGGTGGATGAGCAGCAAAAAGCACTTTTTGTTGGTAATTTTCCACTTGGACTTGAAGACCCAGGAGTTTCAATTGCTTTTGGAATTTCTAAGATGGGTGTAGACATCATGGATTTGGAAAAAGCCATGGATGCTGAAGTAGAAAAGATTCAAACCGATTTAATTTCAGATGAAGAATTTCAAAAGCTGAGAAATCAGGTTGAAAATGACTTTATCAGTGGCAATTCAAGAATAGCGGGTATTGCCGAAAGTCTGGCAAACTATAAAATGTATTTTGGTGATACCAATCTGATCAACACAGAGCTTGACAGGTATTTAAAAGTAACAAAGGAGGATATCAGGAGAGCTGCCAAAACTTATTTCAATAGAAACAACAGGGTGACACTTCACTATTTGCCCAAAACCGTAAACCCATAATCCATTAATTCAATACAGAATGAGAATCATATATCTATTAGCCATTGTTTTGGTTTTTGCCCAATGTAGCAAAAAAACCATGGATAAATCGACTGGTCAGTCGGCAAAAAACACAGAAGCATTCAGGAGCAAAGCACCATCGCCTGCTGCAGCGCGCCCGATAAACCTGGGCACTTACAATTCATTTGACCTGGCAAACGGTCTTAAAGTGATTGTGGTTGAAAATCACAAACTGCCAAAAGTATCTTATCAGATTTCATTGTCAAATGATCCCATATTGGAAGGTGAACAAAGTGGCTATGTCCAGTTTGCAGGAGACCTTTTGACCAAGGGAACCAAAAACAGAACAAAGTCAAAGTTGGATGAAGAAGTTGACTTTATAGGAGCCACTCTCAATTCATCCGCTTCCGGAATGTTTGGATCTTCACTTAAGAAACATTCATCCAGATTGTTGGATCTAATGACCGATGTTCTGTACAATCCAACATTTCCCGCAGATGAGTTTGAGAAAATGAAATCTCAATCGATATCAGCACTTGCGTCATCAAAAACAGATGCCAACAGCATTGCAGAAAATGTATCCTCGGTGGTTACCTATGGTAAAAAACATCCTTATGGTGAAGTTCAAACCGAAAAGACAGTCAATTCAATAACCCTCGACAAGTGTAAGGAATATTACAATACCTACTTTAAGCCCAACAACGCTTATTTGGTAATTGTAGGAGACATTACTTTGGCGGAAGCAAAAGCGCAGGCTGAAAAGCATTTTTCATCCTGGAAATCGGGTACAGTTCCTTCTTCCAAGTATGAAACACCGGCATTGCCGAAAGAACCCAAAGTGGTTTTTGCAAACAAAGATGGTGCGGTTCAATCGGTTATCAATGTTACCTACCCTGTAAATCTCAAGCCGGGTGATAATGATGAATTGGCTGCAAATGTGATGAATAACATACTGGGAGGTGGTATTTTTTCAGGAAGGTTGATGCAAAACTTACGTGAGAAAAAGGCTTATACCTATGGCGCAAGATCTAGCTTAAACTCAGATCGATTGGTTGGAAATTTCAAGGCTTTTGCAAGTGTTAGGAACGCTGTCACTGACTCATCTGTACAGGAGTTTATCTATGAAATGGACAGAATGGTAAAAGAGCCCGTTACTGAAAATGATATCCAGTTAGCAAAAAACAGCATGGCTGGTAGTTTTGCCAGATCTCTGGAATCTCCACAAACAATAGCAGGTTTTGCGCTGAATACATACAAGTACAATCTACCCAAAGATTATTACAACACATACCTTTCCAGACTTGAAAAAATAACAATAGCCGATATTCAGCGTGTTGCCAATAAATTTGTGAGTCCCCAGAATGCATACATTGTGGTAGTAGGTAACAAAGATGAGGTAGCAGAAAAATTAATCCGTTTTGATGGTGATAAAAAGATCGACTATTACGATGCTTATGGAGAGGTATTGAATTACGACAATTTGGTTATCCCCGCAGGATTGACGGGTGTGAATGTGGTGGAAGACTATATTACAGCTATTGGGGGGATGAGCAAATTGCAGGCAGTAAATGCTATGGTTACTGAGGCCACCATGTCACTCATGGGGCAGGAAGCAAAATTGACCACCAAACACAAGTCACCTGACAAATTTTTGTTCTCCATGCAAATCAATGGCATGGCCATGCAAGAACAAAAGCTCAACGGTCAAAAAGCAGCATCCTCTCAGATGGGTCAAACCAAAGTTTTCATGGCAGGTGAACCCGAGTTTGAGGATATGAAAGATCAGGCTCAGATGTTTGATCAGATGCATTACCTGACTAAAGGATTCAAAATTGAATTAAAAGGGGTTGAAGAACTGGATGGTCAGAAATGTTATAAGCTCTCTGTGACTGACGATAAAGGTGAGGTTACAACTCAATTTTACAATATTACTACAAGCTTACTTGCGCGCGTATCTTCTGTTGCAGGCGAAGGAGATAAGGCAAAGACGCTTAATACCGACTACAAAGATTACAGGGATGTAAATGGTATATTGATGCCCTTTGAAATCACGCTAACGGGACAGGCGCCCTTCCCTCTGGTGATGAAAGTGGGGAAATATGAATTTAATGTTACAATCAATGATACTGATTTTGAAATCAAATAAAAATTATAAAGCCCTGGAAACAGGGCTTTTTTTTTACATTGAATAACCTGTGTAACTCAAAGGAGACAGCTGTCGCAGTTCAGCTTTGACATCATCGTTGACTGGAAGAGAATCAATAAATTCCAAAAATCGTTCCATTGACAATCCCTGAGTGCCTCTTGTAAATTGTTTGAGAAGTTCATAAGGGTGGGGCACCCCCTCTCTTCTAAGTATGCTCTGGATGCCCTCTGCAATGACTGCAACATTTTGGGAGAGTTCGGCTTTGATTTTGGCTTCATCGGGGCTTAATTTGCCAAGTCCTTTGGATATTGAGTTGATGGCAATGAGGATGTGGGCCAGGGGTACACCAACATTTCTCAAAACTGTTGAATCAGTTAAATCTCTCTGTAGCCTTGAAACTGGCAATTTTTCAGCCAGAAAGCCAAGGATTGCATTGGCAAGGAGCAAATTGCCTTCTGCATTTTCAAAATCAATTGGGTTTACTTTGTGAGGCATGGCTGAAGACCCCACTTCATTGGCAACTGTTTTTTGTTTAATGTAATTCATGCTGATATATGTCCAAATATCTCTGCAAAAATCAACAAGGATAGTGTTGATGCGAATCCATTGATGAAAATAAGCGGCTTCTTGATCGTAGTGCGCAATTTGGGTGGTGGTTTGCAGTCTGGTAAGGCCTAAATTTTTAATAAACGCATCTGCAAAAGAAGGCCAGTTGACATTGGGAAAGGTAACTTTGTGTGCATTGAAATTTCCGGTAGCACCACCGAATTTGGCAACAAAAGTCAATTTCTCCAGCTGATCAACTTGCTGAAGAAGTCGTTCAACAAAAACATACATCTCTTTTTTAAAAGTAGTGGGGCTAGCAGGCTGGCCGTGTGTATGCGCCAACATTGGCAACTGAGGAAATCGATCGGCCAATTCGGCAATCGCGTTAATCATGCTTTTTAAAAGAGGTACCATTACATCTTTGGTAGCGTTTTTCATCATTAGCGGAAACGCAGTATTATTGATGTCCTGAGAGGTAAGACCAAAGTGAATGTATTCAATGTAATCTTTCAGACCATGTGCTTCAAAAAGATCTCTTAGAAAATATTCAACAGCTTTTACATCGTGATTGGTTGTTTTTTCTATCTCTTTTATTTTTTGAGCCTGCGATTCATCCATTTCATCAATGGCTGAGTTCAATGAAGCAGGAATATGGTCAAGCCTTATAAGGTCACCTACTTGCGCGGAATGAAGATGAACAAAATATTCAAACTCGACTTTGACGCGATATCGGATTAATGCAAATTCTGAAAAATAGGAAGACAATACTTTTGTTTGATTTGCATATCTACCATCGATGGGACTTATGGCTTTGAGCATTGGTTATTTATTTTTTTTGGGTGATACCTTCTTTGGTGTGGGTTTGCCTTCATTTTCTTCCTGCTGTTTGAATGATTCTGTTACCCGTTTAATATAATAATAGGTTTCAATTTGAGCTCTTACTGCCAAATCATAATCTGATGTTCTATAATTATTGACTTTGCCAAAGTCCAGTGACCTTGCTTTGACATTGTCCTGCAATTGGATTTGTAAGAGGGTTTTGAATACTTCCTTTATTCTGGCATCATAAATAGGGATCAAAGTTTCTACCCGGAAATGCAAATTTCTTTCCATCCAATCTGCAGAAGAAATAAAAAGTTCTTCATCTCCATTATTCAAAAAATAAAAAATTCTTGAATGCTCGAGAAACCTATCAACAATGGAAATTCCTTTGATACTGTCGCTTAAACCTGGTTTGCCTGTAAGTAAGGAGCAAACACTCCTGATGATGATAAAGACTTCAACGCCGGCCTCGTTGGCCTTGTATAAGAGTTCAAGCATATCTTTTTGCTCCAGGTTGTTCATTTTGAGAATCATCCTGGCTGGCAGTCCTTTTTTTGCATTTCCAATTTCCCGCTCAACGAGATAAACAAATTTATCTTTCAAATTGAACAGTCCCACCCCTAAATGTTGAAATTCCAATTCAGGGGGTTTCTTAGTCTCAAGGAAGGAGAAAACACGGGTTGCTTCGGAAGTAATTCGCGGATCGGCGGTAAAAATGCCTACATCTGAATAGAGTTTGGCTGTGTTTTCATGAAAATTACCGGTACTGCAATAGGCATAAATTTTGGGTGTGCCTTTTTCCAATCTTCTTACAATGGCCATTTTGGAATGCACTTTATATCCTGGTAAAGAATAGTATACATTTACACCATTGGAGGCAAGTGTTTCTCCCCACATTAAGTTGGTTTCTTCATCAAACCTTGCTTTTACTTCAATAAAGGTAGATACCTGTTTGCCATTTGATACTGCTCTTTTGAGAGCATCCATGATGCGGCTTACTTTGGCCACCCTGTATTGGATGATCTTGATATGGGTAACATTGGGGTCAATAGCAGCATCTTCAAAAAACTTGATTACAGCTTCATACTTATGATAAGGTACATGGATGAAAAAGTCATTTCTTGCTATTACATCAAAAATATTATCTGCCTGTTCAAGCAGTGGAATGGAAAGAGGTGGGAGCGGTGTATCTTTGAGGTGATTTAATTCGTAATGTGGAAATTTGAAGAAATCACTGTTGTTGTGATACCTGCCCTCTGGCAACAAATCATAGCTGGAAAGATCAAATACCGACATGAGAAAATCCAGCATATGCTTAGGCATCGAACGGTCATATACCAGTCTAGATGCCTGACCTATGTTCCTTTGATTGAGAGATTTCTTTATTTTGTCTAATAAATTGCCCGAGAATTCATCATCAATGTACAACTCTGCATCTCTTGTCAATTTTATGGAATAGGAATCAAGGATGTCATAGCCTGGAAAGATCTGAGATATGTTGTGCCTTACTATATCTCCAATCATGATTAGCTCATGTTTTTCTTTTGATTTATTGGGCAGTTCCAGAAATCTAGGTAGATGATCTGAGGGAACTTTAACAATAGCATAGTGGGTATCTTTTACTTCCTTGTCTTGCAAATGTAATGCAAGATACAAAGCGTTGTTATTAAGAAATGGTTTGACCTTATTGCCTACCAACAAAACAGGCTGGGCATAGGGCAACATAAAATCTTTGAAATATTTTTCAATAAACTCAATTTGGTCTTTATTGAGTTTTTCGCGCCTCAGTAAATAAATGTTATTCCTTTTTAGGTCAGGTATGATCTCACGCTCAAATACCCTGGAAAATTCCATTTGCTGATCGTTAACGATTGCAAGAATTTCTTCCAGAATTTCCGATGGTTGATAGTCCAATTCTTTTTGGGCACTTTTACCAGCTCTAACAAGGCTTCTGTGACTAGCAACCCTAACTCGGAAATACTCGTCAAGGTTTGATGAGTAAATAGCAAGAAATTTAATTCGTTCGAACAAAGGCACATTTTTGTCCTTTGCTTCTTGTAAAACCCGATAGTTAAAGTCCAACCAGCTGATATCCCGGTGCTTATATCTTTCTTGCATGTAAACTCTTCATTTCTGGGCAAAGTTAATTCTTTCTATCAAGATAATTTGGTGGCAGTGCAGGCTATTGTTTAACACACCATTTATTTCCTTATTTTTGTGGAAAAATAAAATAATGAGGCGTAAGATAGCGGCTGGAAACTGGAAAATGCACAAAAACTATAGTGAAGCCATGGAACTTGCAGAAGCCATTTCTGAAGCAGAAATAGCTGACAATGTGCAAGTTATTTTGGGGGTACCCTTTGTTTATTTGAAAGATATCCATGAAATGGTACATAGCAGTGGAGCAGTTGCTGTAGCAGCCCAAAATTGCCATTCAGCAGATGCAGGTGCTTTTACAGGGGAGATTGCGCCTTCCATGCTTCGATCAATCGGTGTACGATACGTCATTTTGGGACACTCCGAAAGACGCCAATATTTTAATGAAAGTGAAGCCTGGATTCTGGAAAAAATGGAAACTGCCCTTAAAAACGGTATATCACCAATATATTGCTGTGGAGAACCACTTGAGGTTCGAAAAGCGGGCAACCATGAGCTGCTTGTAGCTCAACAATTGCAGGGATCGCTTTTGCAACTTTCTGTAGAGCAATTGCTACAGTGTATTGTTGCTTACGAACCTGTTTGGGCTATAGGTACTGGAGAAACAGCCAGCCCTGATCAAGCTCAGGAAATGCATCATTTTATTAGAAAGTGCATATCGGAAAAATATGGAGAGGAAATTGCCAGTCAAATAAGAATTCTGTATGGTGGATCGGTAAAAGCTTCAAATGCCAAAGAGTTATTTCAAATGGCAGATGTTGATGGTGGGCTTGTAGGAGGTGCTAGTCTTGTGGCTGATGAGTTTATCGCTATAATTTCTGCCTTGGGTGGGATCAGTTGAGTGAAAAATTGAGTTTTATAGGAGCCCATTCCACAAACATCAATTCAGTGTAATGATAATCCATATATCGAATCAAGGGTAGTTTTTCAATGTGATGGACCAATTCACTTTCGCTGTCGCTCTTAGCCATAATCCAAACTTTAGTTCTGTCTTGAGCTACCGTGTAACTTAAAAAAATATCTTTATAAATAAGCTCATGGACCATCTTTCTGTGATCGGGCAGTAAGTTTATAAATTCGTCATACGGAATATCGTTGACTGTCAATTCTACCATAAATAACCTTGCTGCCATCTTTATTTCTTAAAAATTAAATAGGAGAAGTCAAGATCCAATTTCATGGAGAGGGAAGAAAAAGTCCTGAATTTAATCCTTACTTCAATATCCATCTTATTGTCTACAATAAACTCACTGAAGTCAGCCAGCCCATTAAATAGTTTAATTTCGGAGATGGTTCTGAATGGGATTTGTTCTTGATAGAACATCTCTTTTCTATATTCTTTATCGCTAGGTGAGACCGCAAAAACTGAGATTTTTTCTATATCTGAAAAATCCACTCCACCTATTTTGCTATATAATCTTGCGCTACCACCTACAATTTCATCGATATTTGAAGTGTCAAGTTGATTGAGATCCAATGTTTCGTCTACAAACATATAGACATCGTCTATTTGAAAGTAGTGAGACTCAATATTATTCAAACCAGCTGGTACTTCAAAATTCAAATTGAGTTTCCTTTCTATGTATTCTCTGTCATCTCCTCCACAACCGCCAAGATGCAGGATTGTTAGTAAGAAAAAGATGGAATAAATTGATTTCAAAAAAGTAAGTTATAATTAACAAAACGAAATATCTTTCATTTTGATTACGGAAAGAAGCGATTATTTTCTTTTTTTAGAAAGACTTTGAAGCCATTCCAAAGCTATGATCAGGATGATAGCACCAGCCACTGAACTCACCAGATTGGAAAGGATTGGGTTTTCAATGTTCCATTTCATCCAATGGAAAACTTTGTGTCCAATCAGACCACCCAAAATGCCAATGACAATGTTGCCAAGAAAGCCAAAACCTTCACCCCCCAGGATTCTGCTGGCCACATAACCGCAAATGGCTCCATAGATAATTGTCCAGAATAAATTGAAATCCATTTTTATGGTTTGAGATTATTGACCTGGTCTCTTTTGAATTTTTAACAATTTAGCCTGAAATCCATTGTCCTGATAAGTGAGATTGCCCATCATAATCATGACGTCATTCACGAGCTTAATTTCGTATTCTTCGGGTTTCACATTTGGATCATCGTTTACCAATAGCAGCAAATGTGTGTCATTGTCATAATGGTATTTGCCTTTGCCTTGAATATTGCCATTGATGCCGAATTCATAACTATTATCCTGATTAAAGTCGATCCAATGCCCTTTGTAAGCTCCGGGCTTAGACATTGCGCCGTCTTTGAATGCAGCTTCATACTCCCACACACCTACATCTATAATGGCATAATTGTCCGGTTTATTCTCTCTTCTATAGGCCAAAATGGCTTCAGCTTGTTTGTGAAGCTGAGCGATTTTACCAGCTCCCATCTTATTTTCTGCAGCCGTGGTCATAAGCGTATCCTGGACTACTTTTTCTTCCTTAGGTTCAGTATTTTCTGTGGTATTCTTGCAGGCACTGAAAGCCATCCATGAAATCATTCCAAAAATCAAAAAAACTCTCATTTATATTTGATTAATTTTGTGGGTCAAAGATA
>ERZ724526.170-NODE-170-length-37282-cov-10.953367_pt1 | contig 37282 bp, 34 predicted proteins | sample MGYA00376059_ERZ724526 | MGnify/ENA primary metagenome ERZ724526 (study PRJEB28724, sample SAMN07190883) | activated sludge metagenome | isolation source: activated sludge of sewage treatment plant in Hong Hong | place: Hong Kong | collected 2016-03-17 ...
AAGCTGGCGTGACTGGCCCTTGATGCTGTTCCTGACGTGGTGGTGCGTTGATGGCTGCTAGAGCTTGGCCGGCACCGCCCGCTGCCTGTCGCGGTCGACCCACTCGAAATAGCGGATTTGATACGCCGTCGGCGCCGGGACCAAGTTGGCCTCGAGCAGCGCCGCCTTGGTCCCGACCGGCCAGGAATCGGCCGCGCCGCCGCGGGAATCCGGCGTTCCCGCGCAGGCGGAGAGCAGCACGGCGAAAACGCGACCGGCAGCCAGGCCCGGGCGGAACGGAACGTCGTTATGGGAAATTGTCTTTCGGAGGGCTGTCTGGTTTCATGTCACCTTCTGAGCATTGTGCGCCAGGCAAGTTCAGATTTCTGCGAAGTCTCGTCGGATCGAACCCGGTCCGCCGGCTGCCGAGAGCGCATGTTGGCATGATGCGTGGAAGTCCAGGCTTCATCTGACAGCAGGTGTCAGAGACAACGTCGCAGTCCGGCCACACCCGGACGTAGCGACCCCAAAAAATCGAGCAGCGCGAACGGCAGGTAACTCCTCAGATACCGGTCGCTCGGCCATAGTAGATCGGCCTGCCCATCGGGCGGAGCGGCCTGCGCGAAGACAGCGTGACGCCAACTGCTATTTGCCGCTAGCGGCGACGTGAGACGGCCCGATCATTTCAAAGTAATTCGCTTGCGTCGTTCAGGATGTTCGCGGTCGAATCGAAGTTCCGCATCGACAAGGTGATGCATCAACACATGGGAGACCATATTGATCCCTATCCCCGCAAAAAGCGCTGGCAAGAGGTACAGGGCAACCGACAACTCGGAAACGAAGAAAAAATCGTCAGTGATAGAAGAGGAAGATTGCGCAAGCCATTTCAGTTGTTGCAAGAGAAACACATCAACCCCGGCAATAACAATCATGACCAGCCCAAGCAACAGTACAGTCTTGCGTGATATGGCTTTCTTCCACATCATGAAGGCATAGATGCTGATGGGCAAAATGAGCGAGAAAAGGACCATCAAAACAAATTCAATCTCGAAGAAGACGGAGTCGCTCATCAACAGTTCTCCTATTGACCTTGGTGAATCGTTCGTAGTCTAGGTCCTGCCTTTCGTCACGTCTGTGTTGCTGATGTCTAGGACATGTAACAGCGTATTGCGGACAACTCGTTACTGAACTGGCAGCCGGAATATGCTCACGAAGCAGATACGACGATTGCTAGCGTCATCAGGCCGGAATGGGTCGATCCCGGCCAGTCGCTACTGCCTCTGGTCCTCTGAAAGGCGAAAGCCTCCCGCACCAGGGAGGGAGTGCGAGGCTTTCAGGACGGCCCGTTTTGGGGGAGGGAGGGGGTTAGTGTTGTTCAGGCATGGTTCAAGTCGAGTTGCCCTCGTTCGCCAAGGCGCCTATGCTGAAGCTGATTGATGCCCTGCAATTGAGGGTTTCCCAGCATGTGGCGAAGGTGTTTATCATGAAGGCGTTACTCAGGCTTGGTGGCGTTGTGGCAGTCTTGTTTGCTGTTTTTGCCACGCCTGCCTATGGACAACGTGGGGGGCATGGGGGCTATGGTGGCCAAGGCGGATACAGTGGTCACGGAGGCTATGGCGGTAGCTACGGAGGTCACGGTGGTGCGTATTATGGTGGGCACGGCGGGTATCGGAGCTATGGCTATGGCGGGTATTATGGCGGCTGGGGCTGGGGTGGTCTTGCGCTCGGGGCCGCGGTGACGGGGCTGGCCTTGCAAAGCGCTTACTGGTCTACCTACCCATACTATGGCTCACCTTACTATGCGCCGTACTACGCTGAATCGGTCTATGCGGTGCCCGTGTATACCCCTCAGGCATATGTCCAGCAACAACCGGTTGCCACCCCGGTAGCAGTTACTAATTGGTACTACTGCAAAGAGAGCCGGGCGTATTACCCCTACGTAAAGACCTGCAATACGGGCTGGCAGGCGGTGCCGACAGTACCGTCCGATAGATGATGAGGCGATCAACTGCAGAAGTTCGGTTAGCGTCGGATATTCCTCCCCATGATCCGGCACTTAAGAAAGGCGAAAGCCCCGCACCAGGGAGGGAGTGCGAGGCTTTCAGGGCGGCCCTTTTTGGGGGAGGGAGGGGGTTGGCCGTCAGGCTGATGTCTGGTCAGCGCATGGGGAGAAGTTAGCGGCGCGGGACTGCCATCTCAAGTAACGGCTTGCAACAGTGTGTACCCATCACTCCTCGGCGCCTAAAGGATAATTGTGATTTCCTCGCGACGAACCAACTCCTGCTCCATCTGCAAGCCATCCAAGTCGAGTGCATCATGTGCCGCCAACAAACCCAGTGGATGGCCGGTGTCATCTACTACCGGAATATGTCGAAAGCCCCCTTCGTACATTAGATGAAGTGCATATCCAAATGGTTTATCGCGATGGATGATCTGTACATCACTAGTCATGATGGTGGTCACACACGTCATCGCAGGAATGCAACCCGCGGCGATCGCCCGGACGACGATATCCCGCTCGGTGCAGATTCCTACTAACGCGCCGTCCTCCATGACAAGAACTGCTGATGAGTCCCATTCCTTCATAATGATTGCGGCGTCGCGTACGGTTGTATCTGGCGCTACGATGGGAAAAGTTCGTTGACCGATAACTTCACTGACTCGACGATTAGGCATAGTGGTTACTTGCAATCTGCGATGCGTTAGACAGAAACTAGACCATTTGCAACGAAATAGGGCTGAAATCTGCGTTCAGATTGAAGCACATCGACACGCATGCGGACCATCGCAACCGCAAGTCTAGGGGGAGGGGCAGGTTGGCTGCCTAGGCTGTTGTGGGAACAGCCGACGCACAAGCTACAGGTGCAGGCCCTCCAACTCAAGTAACGGCTTGCAACAGCGTGTGTCCGGTATGTGCCGAGTAAGTAGAGCCCGGCAGCTATTGACCACCCTTGTCGCCGGCTGATCCTAGCTCTTTCCGCTTCTTCCAACTCCCCAGGAGGGCAGCGCCGAGCCCGAGAAGGATTTCATCGACGAACGGAATGGCATCCGGAATGAAGGAGTCCAGGATGAATAAGACGGCGGTGATGGCGAAAAGGACCGGAAAGCGTAGCTTAACTAAGTAAGCGATCAGCGGGGCAATAATCAGTTTGAACATGTTGGAACCCTACAGTTGAATCGGACCGGCTCCAACCGAAATACTGTAGTCGATGTCAGGCAAGTCGCGAACGTCTGGGCTGTGCAGTCAGGGGGTATTTCTCGACTTCGCCTCTGCCCACAGCGCTCTGGCGAAGGCCTTCCAAGCCGGACCCCCGTGGCTCTCGATACCAACCGTGGCACTCTCTTCCATGGTGCGCAGCATGATGCCCGCCAGGCCAAACAGGTCCAGCTTGGCCATCAATCGCGGATCAACGGGCCCCGCGGCAGAAATCTTTACGTCACCCGTCGCGTGTTCGAGGGCTTCCCGGGCCAACGACCGTACCTGGGCGTCGTCACCCCAATTGATGCCAAGCGCAATCCCCTTGCGTTCGATTTCGCGGATTTCCTGACTGTAGTTCTCAAACCCGGCCATGGTCGGTCTTTCGGATGATATTGCGGTGGATATTAGCTCTTTTGGAACTTAGTTGTCCGATTGCAAATCGAAATGCGTCTGCACTCTCCGACTTTGCTTTTCGTATGAATGAACGAGCACGAAAGACCGTTCCCAGACAGAGTAGAACGAGCATTCAAAACGTCATTTGGCTGGTTATGGCTACCACGGTTTTCTTGGCAGACTTGGCTTACGGTCAGAGTAGCCGCTCGGACATCAGATTTGACGTAACTCGCGAGGGTGAGTCCATTCAAACCGTTGCCCATGTAGATTTGCCCGTGGCTAAGGGCGTGGTATGGGCCGTGCTGACTGATTATGAGCGTTATCCACGTTTCATCTCCAGCATGCGCGAATCGAGAATTGTGCTGCGTAGTCCCGAAGGAGTGGTCGTCGAACAGAAGGGTAGTTTCAGCTTTTTGTTTTTCTCGCAGGACATCGAAGCTCGCATACTGGTTTCAGCGTTTCCGCCCAATATTATTGAGTCCCAGGTGCTCGAAGGGGATTTCAAAATCATGAATGGGCGCTATGATCTGCGCCAGGTTGGAAACAATGTACGGTTGTCGTTTTCAGGGCGCTTGATACCGAAATTCAGCCTGCCGCCAGTCATTGGCATGAGTATCGTGCGTAGCATCCTGTTAAGAAATTTCAACGAAATGGTTACTGAAATTCTTCGTCGTAACGCTGACATTCAGGTGCCCGTCCAAGCGAACCGATAGATTTCAATCGAGGATCGCTATACCAAGAGTCCGGCTGGTAGGAGAACAGTCCAACAGCCGGCGAGTCAAGCGGCAGTTTCATGACTTGAAAGTTGAGGATTCACACCGACGTCTGCTGCACCACTCAGCCGAGGGGCATGCGTTTCTTCTGACGTGTGCTACCTTGGAGTTGGCCGGCACCTTGACTGCAGCCTATCCCGTCACCGCGGTCATTGTTCCAGCGGCACTGTTGGCACCCAAGCGCTGGCTCAAGATTACCCTGGTGACCGCCCTGAGCAGCGCGCTGGTCATCCTGTTTCATCACATGGGTTGGGTGCAAATCTACGAGCACTTCCCGCAGTTAGCAACGCATCCCCAATGGAGTCGCGTAATGGACTGGGTTGCAAGCTACGGGGTGATCGCCCTTTTTGTGATTGCCGCGACACCGTTACCTCAGACACCAGCCCTAATCTTCTTCGGTGGTGTTGCGCGGCCTGACTATCTCGGCGTGTTTGTTGCGATGCTGTTCGGCAAACTGATCAAGTACGGTGTATTTGCATGGCTGACCGCGCACTTCCCCGAACGCTTCAATGATGGAGTTGGCGCCATGTTGGGTCGATGGCCAAGACACCGCCGCCCCCCGGGAAGCGAAGAAACGAAGAAGATTTGACAGGTCGTTGAGATTTCCCCGCAGAGCACCCCTGTTTTTGTAAAACCTTTCAGGCGATTGTAGTGGGATAGGTGTCCCACGGATTAAGGAACGGCGCGTATCTCGACTTGATCCAAACGGACAAAGATGAATCCCTGACGGACTAATTCGCTCAAAGCAGACGCCAGTCCCTCCGCCGTCTCGGAAGCAGGCTTGTTCATATGGGCAATGATGATATCTCCGGCCTTCACATGCTTGAGGCGTTCTTCGATGGCACCTCGCTTGAGCGTTGCCCCGGCATCGGCATTCACAGAAAACCCTGCAATCTTGTAGCCCAACTTGCCGATCTCCTCTATCGCTGCCTTGTCATACTCGGCAGTGGCACCTCTATACCAGTGTGGCGCAACTCCGGTTGCCGCTTCGATGGCGCTGGCACCGACCACCACTTCCCGGCGTAGGTGAACAACATCCGGCTGCCCAGGAATCCCGTACACTTTTTTGCCGGCACCGATCACCGCTGGAACATGGTTTTCCCCATGATCCTCGACGTCGAACAGATCAAGATGTGCCTTGATGACAGACAACCCGAACGCGTTCCGCTCCAGCCATTTCTTGGTTGCAAAAATGGTCGCGGGAATACGGTTGCGGATCAGAAACTGGATCAGGTCGTTGTCGTACTTTCCCGAGCAAGCATCAAGAGTCAGCGCCAGTGGCCTGACAGTCGAGTCAACAACGACTAATTGATCGTGAATTTCCCGAGGCGCCTCACACCATCCGTTCCGGGAGAGCGAAAAAAGAATCAATAGCAGAATAAACTGAAGCTGGTTAAGCGGTAACGGCACCGTTCTTCTGCTTGCGCTTGATGTCTGGCTAGGCATTTGTAAGTTCTGGAGATCGTTCACCGTGGGAGAGCAGCCAATAGCTTCCACAACGGAAACGCAACGTGCCATCGCCATCGCGCTTGACTTCGACAGATCGCCGGTCGCACCGAATCCCCCCAATTTGCAGGTAGATCTTCTGAGGAATCACGGCAACCAGGCCGCTGCCTGAGAACATCCAGACAATGTGTGACCACGCGCTTGTTCATTTAGCAAGCCCACCGACTCGTCTTCGGAGGACTTCATTCCGAATTTCTTGATAGTGCTCTCTCGTTTCGGCTTCGATTAGTGGGCGTGCCAGACCCAGTGGTATCACCGTCTCGGGTACCGACTCCGAGTGAAAGCGTACCTTCGTCCCGCCTTCGATACTCTCTAGCTGCGTGGTTCCATTAAAGCACTTTAGATTCCCACTGATCATTCGTGACTCGAATCTGGTGAACGGTGACAATGTTATTTCGCGTTCGGACTGGAAATCAAACGTCAGCGGGCCAAAATTTGTTTTCCCGGATTGAGCGATCCGGACAGTATTCCCGACCCGGGAAACGATCTTGCTGGAGGTGATGTTTGATATGAATCTGGGCAGATGTTCGAAGTCCGTTAGTACCTCCCAGACCTCCTTTGGCAGGGCAGCAATGATCAGATCCACATCAACGCGAATAACCTCCCCTCGCATTTCAACATGCACCGAAATATCCGGAGTTGTCTCGGCGGCGAGGGGGATCGAGACGGATTGGCAAGCAATCACAGACAGGAGGTGCAAGAAGTAGCGCCATACCCACGACATCTTTAGGTCCGTTTGCGAGACAATCAACGTTGAATGGAGGGTGCCGTTAGTCCTAGAGCAGCGCCTGCTGAATATTTTCGGCCTGTATGCCGTCACCGAGACGGGCTGACCTTTTCTGCCGCTTTTTGCAAAGCGTGACCAGTCGCTTCTGCTCCGCGCCTAATTCCACGAGCTGTTGCCGATAGCCCGACTTCAATCCCATGGCCAGCAGCTTCAGCGCCACGCTTGATGCCGCGACCTGTAGCCTCAACGCCACGTTCTATCCCATGAGCAGTGGCTTCCGCTCCTCGCTCAAGAGCCGACTCGGTCTTGTCGATCACGCCTTGGTCAGCCAGCACTGCGCCAATCAGGAAGTAGCTGCAAAAAAGAGCGGTCAGTGAGCGCTTCATGCCTAATCTCCCTCGGATGATGCCTTTTGGATAGACACCATCTAATGTACTGATGTTCTGTACCGACTTGTTTCTATTTTCCATCTGATGCCCCGCGCTAAACCCATGCGTTCGGTCTCCCGGACTTCCTCGGCGTAATTCTCCGAGATGGTAATGGCTACGACCGAAAGCGCGGCTGTTCGCAACTGGCTGGCGACGCATCGTCCTCGGACAGGGTCGCCCTGAGGGTCAGGCTGCCATGGACGGCCACAGCGGCCAGTACGACCAGGGTAATGGCGATGACCGTATGCACGACGAGCATGAGCCAATGCCAGGGGGTCGTGTTGGAGCCCTCGGTCTGGCGTTCCATCAGGGCACCGTTCTCGTATTTCTCGCGGATGAATCGCCCCGGGTTTCGTAGAGGCTCCGTGATCTAAGTGCAGGCGTGTTCAGCCTGCGCGGTGAGTTGTAAATAATACCGATTCTCGGCCTCAGCGGGTGGGATGTAGCCGAGGGGCTCAAGGAGTCGTTGGTGGTTGAACCAAGTTACCCATTCGAGGGTGGCTAGCTCCACGGATTCCACCTTTTTCCATGGCGCCCGGCGGTGGATCAACTCGGCGTTGTAGAGGCCATTGTTGGTTTCGGCCAGGGCGTTATCGTAGCTGTCGCCCTTGCTGCCGACAGAAGGCTCAATGCCGGCCTCTGCCAGGCGCTTGGTGTAGCGGACAGAAACGTACTGCGAGCCGCGATCCGAATGATGGATCAGACTGGCATCCCGCCACGGTTGGCGAGCATAGAGCGCCTGCTCCAGCGCATCCAGAACGAAATCGGTGCGTATCGAACGACTGACGCGCCAGCCGACGATCCGGCGGGCAAAGACACCGATGACGAAGGCGACATAGACAAAACCTGCCCAGGTGGGAACGTAGGTGAAATCCGAGACCCAGAGCTGATTCGGCCGGTCTGCCTTGAATTGCCGATTGACCCGATCCAGCGGACACGCTGCCGCGGCGTCGCCGAAGGTGGTTCGCACCGCCTTGCCGCGCCACACGCCCCGCAGGCCAAGGCTTCGCATCAAGCGTTCGACGGTGCAGCGGGCGACTTGGATGCTTTCGCGCTGCAGCTGCCGCCAGACCTTGTCAGCACCATACACTTGGAAGTTGGCTTGCCAGACGCGCTGAATGTGGGGAATCAGAAATTCATCACGCCGGGCTCGGGCACTGCGCAATGAAGGATTGCGTTGCTGGGCGGCATGGCGCCAGTAGGCGGACGGGGCGACCCGCAATAACTTGCAGATCGGCTCGACCCCGAACCGCTCACTGTGCTGGTCGATGAACGACCTCACTTCTTCTTGAGGCGGTCGAGCTCCGCCTGCGCGAAAAACGCACTGGCCAGCCGCAGAATCTCGTTGGCTTGGCGCAACTCCTTCACTTCGCGTTCCAGCGCCTTGATGCGCTCACGCTCGGCAGTCGTCACGCTGCCCCGTACGCCCGCATCGATCTCATGCCGCTTGACCCATTCATGCAGCGTGGCGCCGGCACAACCGATCTTCGGGGCGATCGATTCGACCGCTGCCCACTGCGAGGGGTAATCCTTGCGCGCCTCCTGCACCATACGGACAGCACGCTCCTTGACTTCCGGGGAATATTGCTTCGTATTGCTCATAGTGGCTCCATTTTCTCAGGTAATGGGGCCTCCTCAATTCCCGAGGCGATTCAATCCGTTTTGCCTGCTGAAACTCAAGTAGGTAGGCGCCAAAAAACTTGGTTTGCAGTTTTTGCGAGCCGTCTGGATATTCCTGCTTTAAGCTGTCGGAAGGACTTGTCCGATTTTTGTGTTTTCCGAATGGCCACTTCGCTATCTTTAACAGCCCGCCGTCGACAAGGAGGTGAGAATGCTCATGGATTTTACTTGGATGGTCATCGCAGTTGCCATCATCGCAGGCGCTTCGTTCTTCTCTTCTGCGATTCGCATTTTTCGTGAATACGAGCGTGGCGTGGTCTTCACATTGGGACGTTTCTGGAAAGTGAAAGGTCCAGGGCTGGTCGTTATCATTCCGTTGATCCAGAAGGTCATTCGGGTCGATTTGCGGACGGTAGTTCTTGAAGTGCCAACCCAGGATGTGATTTCCCGTGACAACGTATCGGTTAAGGTCAGTGCGGTCGTCTATCTGCGGGTAGTGGACCCGGAAAAGGCGATCATCCAGGTGGTGGATTATCTGAACGCCACCAGCCAACTGGCCCAGACCATGCTGCGTTCAGTATTGGGCAAACATCAGTTGGACGACATGCTGGCCGAGCGCGAGAAACTCAATACAGACATACAACTCGCATTGGATGCGCAAACCGACTCTTGGGGAATCAAGGTTGCCAATGTCGAGATAAAGCAAGTTGACCTGACGGAATCCATGATCCGTGCCATCGCCAGGCAGGCCGAGGCAGAGCGGGAACGGCGGGCCAAGGTGATTCACGCCGAAGGAGAACTGCAGGCAGCTGTAAAACTTTTTCAGGCGGCAAAAATACTGGCTCAGGAACCCCAAGCAATACTTCTGCGCTATCTGGAAACGCTCACGGTCATTGGCGCTGACAAGAACACTACCGTCGTTTTCCCCTTGCCGATGGACCTCGTCGCACCGCTTCTGGCGAAATTCAAGAGCCCGGCTGACTGAGCCCGAACTTATTTCCGAGGCGGATGAATGCGAGGCACTGCAGCATGCGATCGGCTATGAGTGCGAGAAGTCGTGCCGCAACTCAACGGTATCTCGCCGCTAACGTGCTATCCGACCATTCCGAATGCCTGCCTAGCAATTTGCGACTGTCTCCTTCCTCCACGCTACGCACAATGTGGACAATCGAGAAAGCTCAACTTCTATTAAACAGCTGCTTTGCGGTCTCAAGTCCTTCGCGATTATCTATATCGAGCCAAGATTTCGCGTTAGTGACAGGGATTTCCACAACATCAGTAGCATGCTTGGCGAGAATTATTCGGGCACCGATGTCGCCATTCAGCGCTGTTAATTCGGAAAGAAGGTGGTGCGCAAAGCCAACGGGGTGGCCGCGTTGCCCATGAGCGACAGGGATGGCGATTGCAGCGCCAGCGCACAGAGATTCCGCGATGCGTGTGGCCACTCTTCTGTCAATGAGCGGCATGTCGCCAAGTGCGATCAACCAGCCGTCAGCGTTCGACGTCTTAGCGGCTCCGTGCGCGATGCTTGCGCCTATCCCCTGGTTAGCCCCAGAAAAAACAGAGATTTCGGCACCCGCTGCTGCAAGTCGCTGGGCGAGAGCGCTTGCGTCGGGCCGGACGACAGCGATAAGCCGATCCACGGCCGGACGCAGATTGGCGTAAGAAACTTCGGCAACACATTGTCCGTTGCCAAGTTCGGCAAGCAGCTTGTCGCCACCAAAGCGGGTAGAGGCACCAGCTGCGAGAAGAATACCAACGATCATTCGCCGGGGGCCGGGCAAACGACGATCGGTTCGGCGCGCGGAAGCGTTCTGACTAATTCAATGCCGTTCCGACGCGCTGTGATGTCAGCAAGGATCGCGAGTGCTATTTCCGGAGGCGTTCTACTACCGAGCGGTAAGCCTACTGGAGCGTGCAGACGGCAAAGAGCCGCATCATTAAGATCGAACTGGCTGAGCCGCTCAAGTCGCTTTGTGCTGTTGGCGCGCGAACCGAGTGCACCAACGTAGAAGGCATCTGACTTCAAGGCGTCAATCAGTGCCAGATCATCCAGCTTGGGATCATGCGTCGCGGCGATGATCACTGTGCGTCGATCGGGATGCATTGTCACAACGGCATCGTCTGGCATTTCTTCAGACAGTATCGTACCGGGAATAGCCCAACTTGCACGGTACTCCTCGCGCGGTTCGCTGACTGTCACCTGATAGTCGAGTGCCAGTGCGAACTCGGCCAGAAATCGCGAGAGCTGGCTGGCTCCGATGATTAGCATCCGCCAGCGCGGGCCAAACACGGAGACAAGTGTCGCGCCGTCAAAGACGATTGCGGTGTTGGGTATTTCCGCGACGAATTCGGCGTGACCATCCGAGAGGCGAAGGCTGCGCGCAGCCAGTCCGCCTCGTTCAATTCGATCCAATATCTCGCGCAGGAGACTCCGCCTTTGTAGTGGTTCGAGTACCAGCTGCAACATACCGCCGCAGGGGAGTCCAAAACGCTGCGTCTGTTCGGTGGTGACACCGTAGGTTACGATTTCAGGGCGTACCGGACGCATGCGGTGAAGTCGGTCGAGCAGATCATCCTCGATACAGCCACCTGAAACCGAGCCGACGAGATGGTCGTTTCCACTTATGGCAAGCAGCGCACCTTCAGGACGTGGCGAACTGCCCCATGTCTTTGTGACTGTGGCGAGCGTCACTGGAACATCAGCCTCTATCCAGCCAACTGCGCGGCGTAGCACTTCGAGATTGACGCTTTCCATCTGTGTCCTCTAATCGTGCATGCAACATATTGGCGGGATTGTAGGGCGTCTTTGCCTTTGAATTGCAAACTGTGCGGACATGTGCCATGTTTACTCAAACGGTTCTGGCGTCTTCGCCAAGTCCAAAGTCAGGCAGTATCGTATATCCGCAACATATGCTAAACATCCAGGCAAATTGTCGAGGGAGATTCCATGCTCAAGCTGCACGTGAATGGCAAACTTCACCAGGTCGATGTGGAACCGGAAATGCCGTTGCTATGGGTATTGCGAGACCACCTCGGCCTGCTCGGAGCAAAGTACGGCTGCGGTGTTGCCCTATGCGGTGCTTGTACAGTGCATGTTGACGGTGCGGCGATACGCTCATGCACTATGCCAGCTTCCGCAGCCGTGGGGAAAAGAGTGCTGACCATCGAGGGCTTGTCTGCAAGTGGCCTGCACCCCCTTCAGAAGGCATGGATAGAGCATGAGGTGCCGCAATGCGGCTACTGCCAGACGGGCATGATCATGTCGGCTGCGGCACTGTTGACGAAGAATCCTGCGCCCTCCGATGCTGACATCGACAAGACGATGACCAATCTGTGCCGCTGCGGAACCTATTCCCGGGTCCGCGAGGCAATACATGCGGTAGCCAAGACCATGCCGTCCGCCGCGGCAAAGTAGCCCTAGGGGCAGCGCAATGAGACTCGATCGTCGTGAATTTATCAAGGCCTCTGCCGCTCTGGGTGGCGGACTATCGCTGGAGTTTTCCTTCCCCTGGATAGCCAAAGCGGCTCAAGCTACGCCTGCCACCGAGGTTAACGCCTGGGTGGTAATACATCCCGATGACCGTGTGATCGTACGCATCGCCCGTTCCGAAATGGGGCAAGGCACCTTTACCGCGCTGGCTCAACTGGTGGCCGAAGAACTAGACTGTGATTGGGCCAAGGTCAGTTCCGAATTTGCCTCACCGAATGAGCATATTCGCCGCAAACGCATCTGGGGATCGATGTCTACCGGTGGGAGTCAGGGCGTGCGCAGCTCTCAGGACTATGTGCGGAAGGCAGGTGCCGCTGCGCGTGTGATGCTGATCCATGCCGCCGCCGCACGCTGGAATGTGCCGGCGGCTGAATGCACCGTCGAACGCGGGGTGATTACTCATGGGCCAAGCAAGCGCAGCTTGCGCTATGGCGAAGTTGCACACGAGGCGGCGAAGTTTGAACCACCCAGAGAAGCCATCCTTCGTGACCCGAAGGATTGGAAGATTGCCGGCAAGCCCGTGCATCGCTTCGATATCCCCGACAAAGTTCTCGGCAAGCCGGTGTTCGGAGTCGATGTCGTACTCCCTGGGATGTTGCACGCCTCCATCGCACAATGCCCGGTGTTTGGTGGCAAGGTGAAAAGCTTGGATGCCGCTGACGCGATGAAGATGCGCGGCGTGAAGAAAGTGGTACGCGAGTCCGATTTTGTCGCTGTCGTCGCCAACAGTTGGTGGCGCGCTGATCAAGCTTTGCAACGACTGAAGATCGAATGGCGCATTGGCGACCATGGTGATGCCTCGAACGCGACCATCACTGCCATGCTGCGGGAGGGCCTGGCCGATCCCACCTTGCCTCAGGCACGCAAGGTCGGCGATACATCTGCGGCGATTGCCGGTGCGGCCAGGGTGATCGAGGCCGAATACGCTTCGCCTTACCTCAACCATGCCACCATGGAGCCGCAGACCTGCACGGCTTGGCTGAAGCCTGATGGATTTCTCGAAGTATGGACCTCTACCCAGAACGGTGAAGCGTCGATGGCGGTAGCCGCCGAAACTGCAGGCCTGCCGCTGGAAAAGGTCGAGGTGCACAAGATGATGCTTGGCGGCGGTTTCGGTCGTCGCGGTGGGCCGCAGGATTTCGTCAGGCAGGGCGTAACGATTGCCAAGGCAATGGTCGGCACGCCCGTCAAGCTGATGTGGTCGCGAGCTGAAGACATGCAGCATGGCTTTTACCGTCCGGCAAGCATCGTGCAGATGAAAGCGGGCCTGGATGACAAAGGCAATCTCATTGCTATGCACACACGAGTTTCCTGTCCGTCTATCCTCAAGGTCTTGATGCCGGGTGCCCTCAAGGACGGCATCGACTTCACGGCAGTTCGCACATTCAGCGACATGCCCTATCAGGTACCCAACCAGCAGGTCGACTATGCCATGCGCAATGGCCATGTCCCCGTTGGATTCTGGCGTGCTCCGGGCCAGCAGAATGGCTTCTACCGCGAGTGTTTCATTGATGAACTGGCGGTTGCGGCTGGCAAGGATCCAGTCGAGTACCGACTGGCGATGCTCAAGGCTGATGACAAGAATCGCCTCGTCCTGCAAGCTGTTGCCAAGGCAGCGGGCTGGGGGAATCCTCTACCGCAAGGTGTTCACCGCGGAGTGGCAGTCGTCGACGGTTTTGGAAGTTTCGCTGCGATGGTGGCCGAGGTCTCGGTAAGCGCCAAAGGAAACGTCGAGGTGCTGCGCATCGTAGTCGCCATTGACTCGGGGTACGTCGTGAATCCGGATACCTGCCGGGCTCAGGCAGAGAGCAATGTGACTTACGGCCTCGGTGCCATCCTCTACCAGGAAAACAATGTTAAGAACGGACGCATTGTGGAATCGAACTTCAACGACTTTCGACTGCCTCAGATGTCCGAGATGCCAAAGATCGAACTCGCTCTTGTGCCTACAGGGGGATTCTGGGGCGGTCATGGCGAACCGGCAATCCTTCCCTTGGCCCCGGCCGTGTGCAATGCAATTTTTTCAGCTACCGGGAAACGCATTCGATCCTTACCGCTCTCCCACCATGATTTGCATAGGACATGAATGACGACCAGGGAAGTTTCGAATGTCTGGTAACTAGATCGGTGGTGTTTCCGGTCATCAGCGAGGGGATGGACCGATTTAGTCATTACAGTGCCGAGCGGCCGGTATCTGTCGAGGTCGCTGCCGTTCGCGCTGCTTGATTTTTCGGGGCTGCCGTGGTTCTTGTCGATCGCAGCCAATCTGTTTGCCGACGCGACAGCCTCTGGCAAGACAGGGGGGAGTTACCCCTAGAAGCACCCATACTGATCCCGATCGACCACGGCCAGGAATTCATCAATCGAGGCCACGGTAGGCGTTGGCTGGTACCCCTGCCACTTCACCTGAGAATTCCAGACGAATTGCCAAACATGGCCAGCCGTTTGGACCTGTGGCAACAGCTTGAGAATTGTGACGTACCTTGCGTTGGTATAAAAGACTGATAACTGGCGTGTTGCAGACCAAATCTGTCATGGAGTCCACCGTCGGTATTGGCTGCTTTGGGATCAGAAAACTGCCACCGGGGTTCCAAATGTCATCGGACAGGAAAGGGTCGTCAGCACTCGGTAATGAATGGCAGCTTCCGGGAAGCGAAACTTCACTGACCGCTTTCCGGCGATGAATCCGACGAGAGGACGGTCGCGTCGCGGTCGTCTGCTGCCGCTCGACGCTACACTGATCCAAGGGCAGGTAACGGGTTTGGAGCGGCAGCAGGAATGCCGGTGCGACAACCCCATTCTGGAGTTGCGAATTCAGAAGATGGCCACCAGAATCCCACCGTGGCAGGAAGGACCGACAGGACGAGGCGGTGCACCTGGTCGCTCGCCGGCCGGTCGATTCGTCGGGATGAGTGGGCGCGCTTGACGTGGGGAGCCGGGATTTCTGCTGAAGCTTGCGTGCTTCACCTCCAGTTTTGCGATAGTTCCCGGTGCCGACTTGATGAAAGAAGGAAAGCCTTGATCGATGTCGTCGTTCTGTTCTTCCTGCTCGGTCTATTCGCCGGTCTCACGCGTTCCGAGCTCAAGTTGCCCGGGGCGCTCTACGATTCGCTGTCGCTGATCCTGCTGCTCGCGATCGGCCTCAAGGGCGGCGAAGGGCTGGCCAAGCAGGCACTGGCGCCGCTCCTTCCCGATTGGGCGCGGTCATCCTGCTGGGCATCGCGCAGACCTTGGTCGCGTACTGGGTGCTTCTCAAGATCGGGCGTTTCGCGCGGGTCGACGCGGCTTCTGTGGCCGCGCACTACGGTTCGGTCAGCGTCGCGACCTTTGCCGTGGGCGTCAACTGGCTGACCGCGCGAGACATTTCCTTCGAGCCGCAGTTGCCGATCTTTCTTGCCGTCATGGAGGTGCCGGCCATCGTGGTCGGCATCGCCTTGGCGCGCGGCCTGTCCGCCGGCACCGATTGGGGGCGGCTCGCCCACGAAGCCTTCTTCGGCAAGGGCGTCGTGCTGCTCCTAGGCGGTATGACCATCGGCTGGATTGCCGGTTCGGAAGGGCTGGCGTCGATCCGGCCGCTGTTCTTCGACCTATTCAAGGGGGCGCTGGCGGTCTTCCTGCTGGAGATGGGACTGATCGTTGCGCGCCAGGCCGGCGAACTCCGGCGGCAGGGACTTTTCATCATCGCGTTCGGGTTGCTGATGCCGGTGGCTTCTTCCGCTGCCGGGGTCGCCTGTGGCGTCCTGCTCGGGTTGTCGACGGGCGGCGTCGCGCTCCTGGCCACTCTGGCTGCGAGCGCATCCTACATCGCGGTGCCCGCCACCATGCGCCTCGCGCTTCCCGAAGCCAACCCAGCCTTGTCTCTGGCGGCCGTGCTCGGCGTCACCTTTCCCTTCAACATCCTCGTCGGCATTCCGCTCTATTACGAGCTAGCCGCTCAGGTTTCCGGAGTCGTCCGATGAGCGTCGTCGCGGAGGAAAAACGTGTTCTCCTGAGCATCGTCACCGAGAGCGTGATCGAAAACGCGGTTCTTGCCGACCTGGGCCGGCGGGGCGTTAGCGGCTACACGGTGACCGACGCGCGTGGCCGTGGTCACCGCGGCGTGCGCGATGCGAACTGGGATGAGGCAGCCAACATCCGCATCGAGGTCGTCTGCAGGCGGGAACGGGCCGAAGCCCTTCTGGCGCATTTGCGGGACCATTACTATGCTAACTACGCGATGGTCGCCTGGCTGCACGACGTCGAAGTCATGCGATTGGACAAGTTCTAGGCCAGATCAGCGATCGGTCGCTGCCGGGCGCGCCGACGTGAGCTCTTCGCGCAGCGTGGTAATCTCGCGGCGCAGTTCCGCAATGTCATTCGATTTGGCGGGCGCAGGCTCGCTATCATGTTCCTGCCGGATGGCGTTCACGATGACGCCGTTGACGAGAATCAGCGAAGGATGGGAAATTCAGGTGCCATCCGGGAAGTATTTTCGCTCCTGCTGCCCATCGTCGAAAGTGGATTTCCCCCCTGATTTCCCTCTGCGCCCTGCAATACCCACCGCCATCTGTGCCAGTCGCCAGCAATGCCTTAGTTCGTCATGGCTCGCCCGCGGACTCCGGTTCGTCCAGCCGCGCCAGAATCCAGTGACGCGCGGCATCGCGCAGCCGCAATGCTGCCAGCCAGTCTTTCCCCTGCGGTGTCAAACGCTCACCGATCAGTACCTGAAGCGTGCCGTGATGCGGCCGCAATGACACACCGGGCAGCAGGGCGCGGCTACCGGTCTGCGTGATCGGCACCACCGCCGCGCCTGCGTTCGCGGCGATGACGAAGGCGCCGAGTCGGAAGGGCAAAAGGCCCGGCTCGGCGCGGAAGGTGCCTTCGGGGAAGAAGAGCAGCGACTCGCCGCGCCTTACCCGCGCTTCCAGTTCGTGTGTGTCTTCGACGCCGCGCGCGCCGTCGAAGCGCTCAACAAAGGCGCTGCCCAGGCGAGAGAGGGGAATGGCGGCGAAGGGGTTCTGCAGCAACTCCTTCTTGGCGACGTAGGCGAAGCGGGGTGGCAGCACAGCGGTGAGGATCAGTCCGTCCAGATAGCTGGCGTGGTTGGCCACCACGATCAGCGGGCCACGATCATCGTTCGCAAGGTGTTGCAAGCCCTCCACCCTTGGTGTCAGGCCGGTCAGTGCCAGGGCCAGGCGCGCGCCCGTCTTGGCGATTTGGCGGCGCACCGCCAGCGTTGGCCCGAGCGCAATCAGCATCCAACCCAGCGGCACGAGGGTGGCGAATACCGCCCAGGCCAAGAGACTCCAGCTCCGGTCGGCAGCGCGGTGGAGCATTTGTCCGACCCGGGCTGCGAAACCGGCCCAGCCAAGCCGCAGCATCTGTTGCCAAGGCGCGCGCTGGGTGGCGGTCAGGATGCCACGTTCGTAAAGTTCGCGGCAGGCGGCGCGGCGGATCTTGCCGCTGGAGGTTTTCAGCACGCTGTGCGGCGGCGCGAGCACGATGTCGTCGGCCGGCAGGCCAATCAGGTCGACGGCGAGCCGGTTGATCTCTGCCAGCACGTGGTTGCGCGCCGCGACATTGCGTTCGAGCGTTTCGGCCAGCACCACCAGGCGCTCGCTGCCACTGCGCGGATCGGTGGCGGGAAACACTGCCACGCCGCCGCGCCGCACGCCCTCGACATGGGAGGCGGCATCTTCCAGTTCCTGGGGATGGATGTTGTGCCCGCCGCGAATGATGATGTCCTTCTCGCGCCCGGTGAGATACAGCTCGCCGGCGGCGAGGTAACCGAGATCGCCGGTATTGAGCCAGTCACCGTCGAGCAGTTCTGCCGTCGCTTCCGGGTTACGGTAATAACCCGCGGTGGCCGAGGGGCCGCGAAACTGCACGCGCCCCTGGGTGCGCTCCGGCAGTTCGTGCCCCTGGTCGTCGACTATGCGCAGCTCGTGACTCGGCAGCACCCGGCCGCAGGTGACGATGTGCAGTACATAGGCGGCATCGGCGGGAACCGGACGGGCGATGCCCTCGGCCGACAAACCGCGGCGATCCACGTGGTCGATCAGCGGGCCGCGCACGAGCGGCGGAAAGGCCAGCCCCACGGACGACTCCGCCAGCCCATACACCGGCGTCATGGCTGTTGGGTTAAAGCCATACGGGGCCAGGTGCGCGGCGAAACGCGCCAACGTGTCAGGGCTGACCGGCTCGGCGCCATTGTATGCCAGCCGCCAGCAGGAGAGGTCGAGACCCGCGAGGTCGGCGTCGGCAAGCTTGTTGGCGCACAACTCGTAGGCGAAGTTCGGCGCCGCCGAAACGGTGGCGCGGTGGCGGTGAATGGTGGCGAGCCAACGCCGAGGCGTGGCGAGAAAGGCCAGCGGTGGCATCAGCACCAGCCGGAAACCGAAGGTCAGGCTGCCCATGCAGGCGCCGATCAGGCCCATGTCGTGGTAGAGCGGCAGCCAGGAGACGAACACATCCTGCGCGGTGACGCCCGAGGCGGCTTCCATTGCGCGCAGGTTGGCGAGCAGATTGGCGTGGGTCAGCACCACGCCCTTGGGGTTGCCGGTGCTGCCGGAGGTGTATTGCAGGAAGGCGACGTCCTCCGCCTTGCGCTGCGGGAAAGTGGGAATGGCGATTTCCCTGGACAAGTCTTCAGGGGTCGTCACCCGTCGCAGCGAGGCGCATCGCGCGGAGAGCAAATGGCCGAGCAGTTGGGCGCGCGGGTCGGTGACGAGCACGGCGGCTTCGGCGTTGGCGACGATGCCAGCGATGCGCCGCATGTGATCTTCGAGTTGCGAGAGGCGTGCCGGCGGATAGAGCGGCACCGGCATGCAGCCGGCGTAAAGCGCGCCGTAGAAGGCGGCGAAGAATTCGCGCCCGGTAGGCAGCATGATGGCGACGCGGTCGCCCGGCTGCGCACCCTGCTCGATCAGACCGGCCGCCAGTGCCTGTGCCTCGGCCCGCAGCATCCGGTAAGTGATGTCCGTGCTCTGTTCCTCATCGCCATACAGCGTGACATGGACCCGCTCGCCGTGCCGGTCGACATGCCAGTCGAGCATCTCGGTGAGGGTGGCGATGGTCTCCGGCGGATGCTCGATGCTCTCTGCAACAGTCGGCGCCGGCGGGACGGCGCCGGCGGCAAGGCTTGGCGCCGCGTTGCCCATCTGCCGCAACAGGTCGCGCGGCGTTTCGGCCTCGGCAAAGGCCGCCTCGGCCAGCTTCACCCCCAGTTCGCGCTCGATGCGGGCAAGCAGTTCCACGCGCGCCAAGCTGTCGAGGCCGTAATCACGCTCCAGCACATGATCCAGTCCAAGGCGATCCAACTGCTGCACGCTTGGACGCATCTCACGGGAAAGTGCGCGGACGATGGCGAGCAAGCGTTCCGCGGCGAGAGGTGTCTTGACCTCATTCACTCATGAGTCACCTTTGTCAGTGGGCTGTGGGTGTTGGCCGCGTGTACCTGCTTCGTCCCTTCGCGCACGAGAAAATCAAGGAAGGACGCTGCGGTGAGACCAAGCTGCTTGCTGGCAAGATGAGCCGCATGCGACATCCTGCGCAGAGTCAGCAGCCATAAGCAATAAACCACGAACAGACTTGCGTCTTGTGGGGTCGTACGTCCAGTCAGAGAAGTACTATTGGCGGTCCGGAAGCTATGCCAGTACACTAACCCTTGAAAGCTCAATCATGCCTTTCAGGATGGATTGCCGCATCGCCCAGGAGGGAGAAATCCGTGGCGGCAAGTATGCGTTTCAGGTTCATGCTGCGTCTCCAATCATGTGTTCGTTTCGTTTGGCTCAGCCTCGTTCGGCTGGCGCGACCCATCCACGCCATACAGTCTAGCTGTTAAGTTTCATGGGGTCATCTTTGTAAGAGAGTTCAGGCCGAGTTGTGTGAATTGGTCTTCCGGCGGGTTCGGGAGTACAGCAGTCGTTCGGGTGGCTGCTTCCCGGAATCATCGAGCGGCGCCAGTTGGCCGACTGCCGGAGCTCACGAACGGCTGCTTCGTAGAAGCGAAACACGAAAATGTCGTAGCTGAGCGTCGGACCGCTTCAGAGAAACTCGACAGACGGGTTTGGGTCGTCTGTGGACCTCGGGCACAGGGCGCCTGGGATCAGCCAGCCTCGCGGATCAGCACCAGTAGTTCCTCGCCGTAATGCTCGATCTTGGCGCTGCCCATGCCGCTGATGCCTGACAGTTGCCCAAGGCTGATCGGGCGAACTTCGGCCAGTTCGCGCAGGGTCCTGTCGTGCAGGATCACGTAGGCCGGGACGCTTTGTTCCCGTGCCGTATCGGATCGCCACTTGCGCAGGAGTTGGAACAGCGCCTCGTCGGCGGGTGCCAAGTCGCTGACCGTGGCGCTGCTCCGGCTCGGCGACGGGGTCTTGCGCTTGGCCGGCCGCCGCAGTTGCACCGCGCGCCGGCCCTTGAGCACTTCGCGCGCCGCTTCGGTGAGTTGCAGCGCGCCGTGCTCGGCCATGTCAACATGCACCAGGCCGGCGGCGGCGAGCTGGCGGAAGACGCTTTTCCAGGCGTGGTCGTCGAGGTTGCTGCCGACGCCGAAGGTCGGCAACTGGTCATGGTGCCACTGCCTGACCTTGTCGGTGGCCTTGCCGCGCAGGATGTCGGTCAGGTGGGCGACGCCGAAGCGCATGCCGGTGCGGAAGATGGCCGACAGTGCCTTTTGCGCGGCTTGGGTGCCGTCCCACAGTTCCGGCGGTTCGGCGCAGAGGTCGCAGTTGCCGCACGGCTGGCGTTGCTCGCCGAAGTAGTCGAGCAGCACCTGACGGCGGCAGCGCGGCGCTTCGCAGTAGGCGAGCAGGGCGGTCAGGCGCTGCGCTTCGAGGATTTTCTGGTCCTCGCCGGCAGCGGATTCAGCGATGCGCGCATGCTGCAGGGCGACGTCCTGCATGCCGTAGGCCATCCAGGCTTCGGCCGGCTCGCCGTCGCGGCCGGCGCGGCCCGTTTCCTGGTAGTAGGCTTCGATGCTCTTGGGCAGGTCGAGGTGGGCGACGAAACGGACGTCGGGCTTGTCGATGCCCATGCCGAAGGCGATGGTGGCGCACATGACCAGCCCTTCCTCGCGCAGGAAGCGGCGCTGGTTGGCGGCGCGCTCGGCGGTGGGCAGGCCGGCGTGGTAGGGCAGCGCCGGATAGCCTTGCGCGGAAAGCCATTCGGCCGTTTCCTCGACCTTCTTGCGCGACAGGCAATAGACGATGCCGGCCTGGCCCTTGCGGCCGGTGAGGAAGCCGAGCAACTGCTTCTTCGCGTTGTCCTTCTCGACGACGGTGTAGCGGATGTTCGGGCGGTCGAAACTGGAGAGGAAGACGCGCGCTTCGCCGAGGCCGAGGCGGGCGAGGATTTCGTTGCGCGTCGCCTGGTCGGCGGTGGCGGTCAGTGCGATGCGCGGCACCTGCGGGTAGCGCTCGTGCAGGGCCGACAATTGCAGGTATTCGGGACGGAAGTCGTGGCCCCATTGCGATACGCAGTGCGCTTCGTCGATGGCGAACAGGGCCAGCTTGCCGGCCTCGTAGAGCGCATCGAGCATGGCTAGCGTGCGGTCGAGCAGCAGGCGTTCGGGGGCGATATAGACGAGGTCGAGACTGCCGCTGAAGATGGCCTGTTCGACTGCCTGCGCGGCGCGCCAGTCGAGTGTCGAGTTGAGGCAGGCGGCTTTGACGCCGAGCTGGGTCAGCGCGTCGACCTGGTCCTGCATCAGTGCGATGAGCGGCGAGACGACGACGGCGCAGCCCGGACGGAGCAGGGCGGGAATCTGGTAGCACAGGCTCTTGCCGCCGCCGGTCGGCATCAGCACCAGCGCGTCGCCACCGCCGGCGACGTGGTCGATGATCTCGGCTTGGGCGCCGCGGAAGGCGGGATAGCCGAACACCTCGCGCAGGATGCCGGGAGCGCTAGTCGCCCCCCAGGGGGACTTCATGCCTGTCGCGGTCGACACCCGTTCAGGGCCGATTTTCCTGGGTCAGCGCTTCCCGGTGCAATGCCTCGCCATCCCAGACCAGGCATTCGCCGCGCTCTTCGTGCCAGTCGGCCAGCACCCAGCGCTCGACGTGGATGCCGTCGACGATGTGGTCATGCGTCGCCGGCTGGTGCGTGTGGCCGTGGATGAACGTCACGTAGCCGTGTTCGCGCAGAAAGTCATCGGTGGCGGCTGCTTGCAGATCGGTGTAGGGGTTGTCCTTGTCGCGCTGGCTCGACTCGCTGACCTCGCGCATGTGGGCGGCAATTACGCGGCGCTCGCCCAGCGGTTTGGCGAGCAACGCTGCCTGCCAGGCCGGGTTGCGAACCTGGGCACGGAAGGCCATGTAGGTGGCATCGTCGAGACAGAGTGCGTCACCATGCGAGAGAACAAACTGCCATTCAGGCGTCGACAGCAGATGCGGATCGCCGAGCAGCCTGGCGCCGGTCGCGGCGGCAAAGCCATCGCCAAGCAGGAAATCGCGATTGCCGTGAATGACGCTGATGCGCAGCCCAGCATCGCTGGAGGCACGCAGCGCGGCAACGACTTCGGCGTTGAACGGGTCGCCGCTGTCGTCATCACCGATCCAGGCTTCGAAGAGATCGCCGAGAATATAGAGTTCCTCCGCCTCGCGGGCCCGGCCGGCAAGAAACTGGAGGAACAAACGCATCGCCCCGGGCGACCGGGGCGACAGGTGCAAATCTGAGATGAAGAGGATCAAACGACTTCCGCTTTCTCGATGATCACGTCATCCGCCGGCACGTCCTGATGGAAACCCTTGTTGCCGGTACGCACGGCGCGGATCTTGTCGACGACGTCCATGCCTTCGCTGACCTCACCGAACACGCAGTAGCCCCAGCCCTGGCCGGACGGCGACTTGAAGTCGAGGAAGTCGTTGTCGACAGTGTTGATGAAGAACTGGGCGGTGGCTGAGTGCGGGTCGCCGGTGCGCGCCATGGCGATGCTCCCGCGCTTGTTCCTAAGGCCGTTGGCCGCTTCGTTCTCGATCGGCGCCTTGCACGGCTTCTGTTTCATGTTGGGTTCGAAGCCGCCGCCCTGGATCATGAAGTTCTTGATCACACGGTGGAAAACCGTGTTGTCGTAATGCCCGGCCTCGACGTAGGCGAGGAAGTTGGCAACCGTCTTCGGCGCCTTTTCGGCGTTCAGGTCGAGCATGATGACGCCGTGGTTGGTGGTGAGTTTGATCACTTTTGAGTCCTTATTTCTCGGAGATGATTTTGACGCTCTGGATGACGACCGGCGTGGTCGGCACATTCTGGTGCGGGCCGGCATTGCCGGTCGGCACCTTGGCTATCTTGTCGACGACGTCCATGCCCTGGGTGACCTTGCCGAACACGGCATAGCCGAAGCCGCGCGGATCGGCGGCCGTCTTGTGATTGAGGAAATCATTGTCCTTCAGATTGATGAAGAACTGGACGCGGGCCGAATGCGGATCCTGGGTGCGCGCCATGGCGATCGTGCCACGTTCGTTCTTCAGACCATTGGTCGCCTCGTTCTGTAGCGCCGGAACAAGAGCCTTCTTTTCTTCCATCGCCGGACTGAAGCCCCCGCCTTGGATCATGAAGCCGTCGATGACGCGGTGGAAGACCGTGCCGTCATAGAAGCCGCGCCTGGCGTTGTCAAGAAATGCCTCGACCGTCTTCGGCGCCTTCTCGGCGTTGAGTTCGAGCGTGATCTTGCCCAGCGAAGTGGTCATTTCGACGGTGGGTACGGCCAAGGCGGCCAACGACAGGAGCAGGCCGGCGGTCAGGGTCGAGAGTTGCTTGAGCATGGCTTGTTTTCCTGGTCGGGTTATTGATTGGCGGCCTTGTTGCCGGCGGCGGGATTGGCGGGCGCCTGGGACGCGGTCGCCGGCTTCGCAGCTGCCTTGGCCGGGACCGTGATCAGGTCACGCGAAAGGGCCAGCTTGGTCTTCGCCGACTTGCTCGCTCCGTCAAGTTGGGCAGCCTTGGCATAGGCCTGGTTGGCGAGCTTGGCGTGGAGGTCGCCAAGGTTTTCATAGGCGGTCGCATAGGAGGGGTGCGTCTGGATCGCCATCTCGAGCGCCATCCGCGCCTTTTCGTATTGCTTCTGGCGTGCGTAAATGACCGCCAGGTTGTTGTAGGACTCGGGAAACTCGGGGTAATCCTCGGTCAGCTTGGTAAAAACCGCAATGGCTTCGTCGGTCTTGTCGGTCTCGCTGTAGATCACGCCCTTGAGAAAACTGGCCTGCGCGTCATTGGGTGACGCACCCAGATAAGAATCGATTTTCGCCAGCGCTTGCGGATACTGGCCCTGCCTGATCAGGCGCTGGACGTCCGCGAGGGTATCGGCGAGCAGCGGGGTGCCGCAACCGAGCGTCAGTGCGATGATCGCGGCACGCAGCGCTCGAAATGCACCTGGCCGGGGCCGAGGCGGGGGGACTGAACTCATCGCTATGATATACTCGACGCAGGTTTACAATCGCTCGATTCTACCAAGAACACCAGCCATTCCCAAGCTTCACGAATGGCTGACGACGTCGCGAAATTCCCCGCCCATGCTCAAAATCCACAACTCCCTGAAACGGGAAAAGCAGGTCTTCTCGCCCATCGAACCGGGCAAGGTGCGCATGTACGTTTGCGGGATGACCGTCTATGATTATTGCCACCTCGGCCACGCGCGCGTCATGGTCATCTTCGACATGGTCTACCGCTGGCTGAAGGCCAGCGGCTACGACGTGACCTACGTGCGCAACATCACCGACATCGACGACAAGATCATCAAGCGCGCCAGCGAGAACGGCGAAACGATCCAGCAGCTGACCGACCGCTTCATCGCCTTCATGCACGAGGACGCCGATGCGCTGGGCGTGCTGCGCCCCGACCACGAGCCGCGCGCCACCGAGTACGTCCCGGAGATGCTCGATCTCATCGGCATGCTGGAAGCGCGCGGCCTGGCTTATCGGGCGGTCGATGGCGACGTCAATTACGCGGTGCGCAAGTTTGACGGTTACGGCAAGCTGTCGGGCAAGTCGCTCGACGACCTGCGCGCTGGCGAGCGCGTCGAAGTCGATTCGGCCAAGCAGGATCCGCTCGACTTCGTGCTGTGGAAGCACACCAAGCCGGGCGAGCCGGCCTGGGAGTCGCCGTGGGGCGAGGGGCGGCCAGGCTGGCATATCGAGTGTTCGGCGATGAGTTCGAAGATTCTCGGCCAGCATTTCGACATCCACGGCGGCGGCCAGGATCTGCAGTTTCCGCACCACGAGAACGAAATCGCCCAGTCGGAGGGCGCGCACCAGTGCACCTTCGTCAATTACTGGATGCACAACGGCTTCGTCCGGGTCGACAACGAGAAGATGTCGAAATCGCTCGGCAACTTCTTCACCATCCGTACCGTGCTCGAACGCTACGATGCCGAGGTCGTGCGCTTCTTCATCCTGCGCGCCCATTACCGCAGCCCGCTGAACTACTCGGATGCCCACCTCGACGACGCCAAGCGCAGTCTGGACAGCCTGTATTTCACGCTGCGCGATGTGCCGGCAGCAGTGGTCGCCATCGACTGGAACAACGAATTTGCCGCGCGCTTCGCCGCTGCCCTGAACGAGGATTTCGATTCGCACGGCGCGATTGCCGTACTGTTCGAACTCGCCGGCGAAGTCAATCGCCGACGCAGCAAGGAGCTTTCGGGTCTGCTAAAAGCGCTTGCTGGGGTTCTCGGTCTGCTCGACCGCGACCCGCTGGTTTATCTGCGTAGCGGTGTTGCCGGCGCCGGTGGCCTGGATGAGGTGGCCATCACCACCTTGATCGCCGACCGCGCGGCAGCCAAGAATGCCCGGAATTTTGCCGAGGCCGACCGCATCCGCGACGAGTTGAAGGCCGGCGGAATCGTGCTCGATGACGGCCCGCAGGGCACCGCCTGGCGGCGTGCCTGAAATCGGAAACGGCCTGTGAAAACAGGCCGTTTCCGAATGTTGACCGCAGGCTGCGGCTACTTGAGGATCTTGCCGCCGGGCCCGACGACAGTCATTTCGACGAAACGCGAACCCTGCCGGTTGCTGGCGCTGAACGCGACGCGGAAGCCGCCCAGGTCGGCGTTTGTGCTCTCGAGAGCCTCCATGAATTTCTCACGGCTCGGATCCTTGCCGGCCCTGCGCAACGCATCGACCGTGATGCGGGCCATGACGTATGCCTCGATCCCGTAGTATGAAGAGTTGGCCTTGTTGCCGATCAGCTTCTGATAGTCGCGAACCATCGGGACGATGTCGTTCCATGGGTAGGGCATGACCTGCGAAATCCCGATGCCGCGTGCATCGGCGCCGAGTTCCTTGACCAGTTGCTCGGTGCCGACCGGTGACAGCGTCATGAACATCGGGCTCTGGCCGGCGGCCTTCATGGCTCTGACGAAGGCCGCCGTGGGCTTGTATAGCGTCACCATGACAACGGCCTGCGGCTTGGTCCTGGCGATGGCATCCACGGCGCTCGCGACTTCGACCGAGTTGCGCTCGACCGTGGCGGATGCCGTGGGGGCAAGGTTATGTTTTTTCAGCGCCGCCGTCACGCCATCCAGACCCGATTTCCCGAAACCGTCGTTCTGGTAAAAGACGGCGATGTTCTTGAGGCCTAGGGAGACGAGCTGGTTGACGATGGCTTCGGTTTCATCGGCATAGCTGGCCCGAACATTGAACATGTAGCGGCTGCCCGGGTTCTGCGAAATCGGCTCGCGCAGCGAGCCAGCACCGGATATGGTTCCCACCAGCGGCACCCTGGCCGGGCCGAAGACCTTGTTCATCGCCTCGGTCGTCGGGCTCGACCCGTAATAGGCCAACAGCGCAAAGACCTTCTTGTCGTTGATCAGGGCGTTCGTGTTGGCGACCGTGCGGTCGGTTTCATAGCCGTCGTCAAGCGCCAGCAGGGAAACCTTGCGGCCATTGACGCCGCCACTCTTGTTCACCTGGTCGAAATAACTCTCGATCACCTGACGCATGTCGAGGCCATAGGCGCCGTTCGGTCCGGTAAAGGGGGACGACATGCCCAGCGTGATTGTGGTGGCGGTTACACCCGGTTCCGCGCCGGCCAGCGTGGAAACGGCGATGGCCGCAACGGCAAGCAATTGCTTAAGGAAATGCATTGTTCGTCCCCCCACTTTGACAGTCTCACGATTCTAACAGCCGAATCGTGGCGTGGGAAACAGTCACGGCGAGGACGGCAACAACCTTCCGGCCAGCACTTCTTGCCGCGAACCGCAATACCTCTCGGCCTTTGCTGCGGCGCAAGCAGGGCTTTTCTGCAGGGCCAGGCGATCAATCGCCGAAGAATTCCTTGACCTTGTCCATCCAGGATTTCGCCCGCGGATTGTGCTTGGCGCCGTTGTCCCGACTGGTGGATTCCTCGAGTTCACGCAGCAGTTCCTTCTGACGCTCGTTCAGGTTGACCGGCGTCTCGACGACCAAATGGCACATCAGGTCGCCATGTGTATGGCCGCGGACCCCCTTGATACCCTTGCCGCGCAGGCGGAACACCCGCCCGGACTGGGTTTCCGGCGGAATCCGGATGGCGGCGGCGCCATCCAGTGTCGGGATCTCGATTTCTCCGCCCAATGCCGCCGTGGTGAAAGAGATCGGCATTTCGCAATGCAGGTCGTTGTGATCACGGGTGAACACGGGATGCTGCTTGAGGTGAATCTGGACATAGAGGTCGCCGGGCGGGCCACCATTGACTCCGTGTTCGCCTTCACCGGCGAGACGGATGCGATCGCCCTCATCGACCCCGGCGGGAATCTTGACCGACAGCGTTTTGTGCTGCTTGGTGCGTCCGGCGCCGCCGCAATTCTTGCATGGTTCGGCGATGAAGCGGCCGGTGCCGTGGCACTTCGGGCAGGTCTGTTGTATCGAAAAGAAACCCTGCTGCAGGCGAACCTGGCCTGACCCGTTGCAGGTCGGACAGGTCTTGGGCTGTGTGCCCGGCTTGGCGCCGCTGCCGTTGCACGGCTCGCAGATCTCCATGGTCGGAATGCGGATCTTGGTTTCGGTACCATGAGCCGCTTGTTCCAGCGTGATTTCCAGGTTGTAGCGCAGGTCGGCGCCGCGGTAGACGTTGGAGCGGCCACCGCCACCACCGCCGCGGCCGCCGAAAATCTCGTCGAAAATGCCGCCGAAGGCGTCGGCAAAACCGCCGCCCGCAAAGCCGCCACCCATGCCGGCCTGAGGGTCAACGCCGGCGTGGCCAAACTGATCGTAGGCCGCGCGCTTCTGGCTGTCCGACAGAATCTCATAGGCTTCCTTGGCTTCCTTGAATTTTTCCTCGGCCGCCGTGTTGTCCGGGTTGCGGTCCGGGTGATGCTTCATGGCCAGCTTGCGGTAGGCCTTCTTGATCTCGTCGTCGGAAGCGTCGCGGTTGACGCCGAGAATTTCATAAAAATCGCGCTTTGACATGCTCTCGTCCCGTCAAGTGACAAAAGCGCCGAGCGCCGCCGGAAGGGACCGGAAGGCTCGGCGCCGGGAGGTGGCGTCAGGGATTACTTCTTGTCCTTGACCTCGGTAAATTCGGCATCAACCACGTCGCCGTCATCCTTCCTGGTGGCCTGCTGGCCACCAGGCGAGGCACCTGCGGCGCCGGCTTCGGCCTGCTGCTGCGCGTACATCTTCTCCCCCAACTTCTGGGCAGCCTGGCTCAAGGCTTCGGTCCGGGCGCTGATGGTTTCCTTGTCGCCGTCGCGCAGAACGTCCTCGACAGCCTTGATCGCCGCCTCGATTTTCGCCTTCTCGTCGGCATCGAGCTTGTCACCATACTCGGTCAGCGACTTCCGGACCATGTGCACCATGCCGTCGGCGGCGTTGCGGGCGTCGGCTAGCTCGTGCACCTTCTTGTCTTCCTCGGCGTGCAACTCGGCGTCCTTCACCATGCGCTGGATTTCGTCCTCGCTCAGGCCGGAGTTGGCCTTGATGGTGATCTTGTTTTCCTTGCCGGTGGCCTTGTCCTTGGCCGTGACGTGCATGATACCGTTGGCGTCGATGTCGAAGGTCACCTCGATCTGCGGCATGCCGCGCGGGGCCGGCGGGATGCCCTCGAGGTTGAACTGGCCGAGGCTCTTGTTGCCGGAGGCGACTTCACGCTCGCCCTGCAGCACGTGAATGGTCACGGCGGACTGGTTGTCGTCGGCGGTCGAGAACACTTGCGAGGCCTTGGTCGGGATCGTCGTGTTCTTCTGAATCAGCTTGGTCATGATGCCGCCCAGCGTTTCGATGCCGAGCGACAGCGGGGTCACGTCGAGGAGCAGCACATCCTTGACTTCGCCCTGCAGCACGCCCCCTTGGATGGCGGCGCCGACGGCGACGGCTTCATCCGGGTTGACGTCCTTGCGCGGTTCGCGGCCAAAGACTTCCTTGACCTTCTCCTGGACCTTCGGCATACGCGACTGGCCGCCGACGAGGATGACGTCATCGATGTCGCCAATCTTGCAGCCGGCATCCTTCAGTGCCGTCAGGCACGGGGCAACGGTGCGCTCGACCAGTTCGTCGACCAGCGACTCGAACTTGGCACGGGTGATCTTGATCGCTAGGTGCTTCGGCCCGGAGGCATCGGCGGTGATGTAGGGCAGGTTAACCTCGGTCTGCTGGCTCGACGACAGCTCGATCTTGGCCTTCTCAGCAGCTTCCTTAAGGCGCTGCAGGGCGAGCACGTCCGCCTTAAGATTGACGCCGGCTTCCTTCTTGAATTCGTCGATAATGTAGTCGATCAGGCGCTGGTCGAAGTCCTCGCCGCCGAGGAAGGTGTCGCCGTTGGTGGCCAGCACTTCGAACTGCTTTTCGCCATCGACGTCGGCGATTTCGATGATCGAGATGTCGAAGGTGCCGCCACCGAGGTCATAGACGGCGATCTTCTTGTCCTTGCTCGACTGCTTGTCCATGCCGAAGGCCAGCGCGGCGGCGGTGGGCTCGTTGATGATGCGCTTGACTTCGAGGCCGGCGATGCGGCCGGCGTCCTTGGTCGCCTGGCGCTGACTGTCGTTGAAGTAGGCCGGCACGGTGATGACGGCTTCGGTGACTTCCTCGCCGAGGTAGTCCTCGGCGGTCTTCTTCATCTTGCGCAACACTTCGGCGGAAACCTGCGGCGGTGCGATCTTCTTATCGCGCACCTCGACCCAGGCGTCACCATTGTCGGCCTTGACGATCTTGAACGGCATCAGCGAGATGTCCTTCTGTACTTCCTTTTCTTCGAAGCGGCGGCCGATCAGGCGCTTGACGGCGTAAAGGGTGTTCTTCGGATTGGTCACGGCCTGGCGCTTGGCCGGGGCGCCGGAGAGGATTTCGCCGTCGTCGCTGTAGGCGATGATGGAAGGCGTGGTGCGCGCGCCTTCGGAGTTTTCGATGACCTTGGGCTGGCCGCCCTCCATGATGGCGACGCAGGAGTTGGTGGTGCCGAGGTCGATGCCGATGATCTTGCCCATGTTCTGTTCCTTTGCTGAATGCTAATGACTGTGATGTTCCAGATTTGGGGGCAGTGCCCCGGATTTCAAGACTTGGGCCTGGCAACCATGACCAGCGCGGGCCGCAACACGCGCTCGGCGATCAGGTAACCTTTCTGCAGCACGGTGACCACGGTATTGGGCTCCTGATCGGAGTCGACCATGCCAATCGCCTGATGCCGATGCGGGTCGAATTTTTCGCCGGCCGGATTGACCTCGGTCAGCGCATTCTTCTCGAAGGCGGAAACCAGTTGCTTCAGAGTCAGCTCGACGCCTGCCTTGAAGCTCTCGGCAGTCTGCTCCGGTACCGCCAGAGCAGCTTCGAGGCTGTCCTTGACGGCCAGCAGTTCGCCGGCGAACTTTTCAACCGCGAACTTGTGCGCCTTGGAAATATCTTCCTGGGCGCGTCGGCGGATGTTTTCACCTTCGGCCTTGGCGCGCAGCCAGGCATCGTGATTCTCGGCGGCCTGCAGTTCCAGCTGGCGGAATTGTTCCTCGATGCTGGGCAGGGTGTCGGTACGCTCGCCGGCCGCCGGCGCGGGGGCCTCGTCACTAGCGGGTTCGCTGCTCAGCAGCGGCTCCTGGGTATTGTCGGGGATCGTCATGCGCGGTTCTCCAAAAAAACTGTTGGTTTATATGGGGACGCTTGTCCGGCATTCAAGAGCCAGGCCGCAGTTATTGGCTGCCGGCAAGCGGTGACCTGCAGGCCGGCTGCGTGCTACGATGACGTCCCTGAATCGACTTTCCACAGGCGCATGGAACAGATAGGCAAGTACCGGGTCATCCGGGAAATCGGCAAGGGGGCGACGGCTACCGTATACCTGTGCGTGAGTCCTGATTCGGATCGCCCGCTCGCCGTCAAGCTCATCCGATTCGGAAAGGACAGTGCCGCCATGTCGCGCCGCTTGCGCAAGCTGTTCGGGAACGAGCAGATGGTGGCCCGGCGCCTCAAGCATCCCAACATCGCCAAGGTTTACCAAGGGGTTGTCGAGGATGAGTTCGCCTATCTGGCGATGGAGTACATCGAGGGCTTCACGCTCGAGACCCACACCCGGATCGACAAACTGCTGCCATTGCACAGGGTGATCGGGATCATTTTCAAGTGCTGCATGGCGCTCGACAGCGCTTACCGCCAGGGAATCATCCATCGCGACATCAAGCCGGCGAACATCCTGGTGGCTGCCAACGACGAGCCCAAGCTGGTCGATTTCGGCCTGGCGCTGAATCTGAACAAGAACATGGACCGCGACTCTACCTTCATCATGGGCGTGGGGTCGCCATCCTACATGTCGCCGGAACAGATCAAGGGCTATGCCCTGAACCAGAAGACCGACCTATACTCGCTCGGTGTGGTCATGTTCCAATTGCTGACCGGACGCTTGCCGTTCCGTGCCAAGAACCAGGCGACGCTGATATACCGGATCATCAATACCGACGCGCCGGACGTGACCTCGCTGAATCCGAGCCTGCCTGAGGGCCTCAATGCGATCCTGCGCAAGGCGCTGGAGAAGGATCTTTACAGCCGTTACCGGAATGGTGCCGAATTCGCCAAGGATCTGGCCGCGGTCCGCTACCAGATCCTCGAAGACGACGAGACCGTTCAGGACAACCGGCACTTCGAGATACTTAGAAAGCTCGACTTCTTCATCGACTTCGAGAACGTCGAACTCTGGGAGATATTGCGCATCGCCGTCTGGCGCGAGATTGCTCCGCGTGTGACGATCATTCGCGAAGGTGAGGCCAGCCGCGTGTTTGGCGTTCTCATCGAGGGCTATGTGGAGATCTCCATCGCCGGCCGCACGCTGTGCCGTCTGGGAAAGGGCGAGGTGATCGGCGAGGTGGCGTATCTGCACCCGACCAGCGACGATCGCTCCGCAAGCGTGGTCACCCTCGAAAACTCGCTCTTTCTCGAAATCAATGCCCCTGCGCTGGGGTTGGCATCCGAGGAATTACAGGAGCGCATGCGATCGGCGCTGCTGGGACGGATGATCGACCGCATGCGCACGGTCAACGGCATCGCCGCGGCTTTGGGCGCTCCTGCTGTCGAGAGCACGAAGAGCCTGATGGCGGGTTCCACACGCTCGGGCCCCGGTTCGGGGATCGATCTCGAGTTGTCTCCGTTGTAGTTCCCCTGCGCGAAGGGGTATTCAAAGCTGCGCGCGAACCCAGCGCTCAAGTGTTGCCGCATCGACTGCGCCGCTGCGCCGGGTGACTTCGCGCCCGTTGCGGAAAATGGCCAGGGTCGGGATGCTGCGAATGTTGAAGCGGGCGGCAAGCTGCTGCTGACTCTCGGTATCGACCTTGGCCAGGCGGACTCCCGGCTCCAGTTCGCTCGCAGCGCGGGCAAATGCGGGCGCCATGGAGCGGCAGGGGCCGCACCATGGCGCCCAGAAATCGACGACAACGGGCAGGTCGCCACGTCCGATATGGCGATCGAAATTGCTGGCGGTCAGTTCGAGTGGTTGGCCGGTGAACAGAGCCTGCCGGCACTGGCCGCAGGTCGGCCTCTCGTCAAGGCGCACTGCCGGAAGGCGATTGACCGCGTCGCAATGCGGGCAGACGACGTGCAGATTATCGCTCATGATGCTTCCTTCGTATCAGAAAACTCTGATATCAGGGCAGCTTCGCGGGTTTCAAGATCTGGCCCCGTGCGCTTTGGCCTGCTGGGCTGAAGTGGCTAGCGCGACCGAATCGACTTTCTCTTTCGATGGCCAGCCAGCAAGGTGGCGCTCGACTAGGGCGGTCAGCGCTGCCAGCCATCGCTGGTCCTCGTTCAGCGCCGGAATATAGTGGTACTCCTTGCCGCCGCATTTGAGGAACGAGGCCTTGCCCTCGATGGCGATTTCTTCGAGGGTTTCCAGGCAGTCGGCGACGAAGCCGGGGCAGATGACATCGACCCGCCGCGTGCCCGCCTTGGCCAGCGCCTCAAGCGTCGGCGCGGTGTAGGGTTGTAGCCATTCAGCCTTGCCGAAGCGCGACTGGAAGCAGATTCGGTACTGTTCCAGCCAGAGATTCAGTCGTTCGGCCAGCAGCCGGCCGGTTTTCATGCACTCGCAGTAGTAGGGGTCACCGAGATCGAGATTGCGCCGCGGCAGGCCGTGGAAGCTGATGATCAACTGATCGCCGCTGGCGAGCGGCCCGTGCCGCATCCAGTGCTTGCGCACTGTCTGTTCAAGCGCCTCAATGTAGTTCGGGTCGTCGTGGAAATTGCGGACAAAGCGTATCTCTGGCTGATTGCGTCGGGTCAGCAGCCAGTTGCAGGCCTCGTCGCTCACCGTCGCAGTGGTGCTCGCCGAATACTGCGGGTACAGCGGCAACAGCAGGATCCGGGTGCTGCCGGCGGCCGTGAGCCGGTCCAGGACTCCAGGCAGCGACGGCGCGCCGTAACGCATCGCCCAGGCGACCGTCACGTGATGTCCGCGTTCGCCAAGATAGCCGGCCAGGAACTTGCTCTGGCGTTCGGTATGAACCTTGAGCGGCGAGCCCTCCGGCGTCCAGATAGCGGCATATTTCTCGGCGGATTTTTTCGGGCGGGTGTTGAGGATGATGCCGTTCAGGATCAGCCACCACACCGGACGCGGGATCTCGACGACGCGCGGGTCGGAGAGGAACTGCCGGAGATAGCGCTTGAGGGCGCGGGCGGTCGGCGCTTCCGGGGTGCCCAGGTTGACCAGGACGATCGCAGTGCCCGGCGCTGTGCCGTGCTGGTGTGGCGGTTCCGGATTAAACCTTGGCATCAGTGATTGTGCAGGCTGGAAAGTGCGCTGGAAAGCAGTTTGGCGGTGATGTCGACAATCGGGATGGCGCGCTCGTAGGCCATGCGGGTTGGCCCGATCACGCCGACCGAGCCGACGATCTGGCCATCGAGCGTATAGGGCGCAGCGATTACGCTGCATTCGTCGAGCGGGGCTATGCCCGATTCGCCGCCGATGAATATCTGGACACCGGCGGCCCGGTTCGAGAGCTCCAGCAGGCCCATCAGGCTGGAACGCTGCTCGAACAATTCGAACAGTTCGCGCAGACGCTTTACGTTGGATGACAGTTCCTCGAAATCGAGCAGGTTGTGCTCGCCGGAGATCACGTAGGGCGTTGCGTTGCGGGACAGGGCCTCGTCGCCGGCATCGAGCGCCAGTGCCATCAGCGGCCTGATGTCATCGCGCAGTTGCTGGATTTCCAGCGAGAGGCGGTGGCGGATCTGTTCGAAGTCCATGCCGGCGAAGTGATGGTTCAGATAATTGGCGGCAGTGACGAGTTCTGCTGCCGAATGCGCCCGCTCGGTGACCAGAACGCGGTTTTGCACGTCGCCGTCGGTGGTCACGATGATCAGCAGGATGCGTTTCTCGGTCAGATTGAGGAACTCGACCTGGCGTATGCGGCTGGCGCTCCGGCGCGGTGCCATCACCACGCCGGCAAAATGGGTGAGGCTGGAGAGCAGTTGCGAGGCGCTGAAAATGGCTTGATTTGCCGGTTGACCGTGCAAGGCGTCTTCCATTTCATCGAGCTGCCGTGCTTCGAGCGGACGCATCGTCAGCAGCCTGTCGACAAACAGCCGGTAGCCGCGGGGGGTCGGGACGCGCCCCGCCGACGTGTGCGGGCTGGCGACAAAACCTGCCTCTTCGAGGTCCGCCATGACATTGCGGATCGTTGCCGGCGACAGGTCAAGACCGGAGAACTTGGAGAGCGCGCGCGAGCCCACCGGCTGGCCGTCGGCTATGTAGTGTTCGACCAGAGCCTTGAGAAGGGTACGGGAGCGATCATCGAGCATGGCAAGGCATTGTACAAAAAACTGGCGACGGCGCACGCGGCCATTTTTGTGCAAGAATCCGCGCCATGAACTCCAGCTTTGCCTCCTGCCGCTCACCGCGGACCATTGCACTGGTCGGCAAATACCATAGTCCCGAGATTGCCGAATCCCTGCGCCGCCTGGCGGAATATCTGCACGAGCGGGGGGTGTCGGTTTTCATCGAGCGGGAAACGGCCGAGAACGTCGGTCGCCTGGTCGATCTTTCGCGCTGGGTTGCCTGCGACTTCAGCGATATTGGCGCGCATGCCGACCTTGCCATCGTGATCGGCGGCGACGGCACGATGCTCAACGCGGCACGCCGTCTTGCGCGCTACCGAGTGCCGCTGGTCGGCGTGAACCTGGGGCGGTTGGGGTTCATGACCGACATCGCGCGCAGCGACATGCTGACCTGCATGGACGATCTGCTCGACGGGCGCTTCACGGCAGAAAACCGCATGCTCCTCGACGCAGAAGTGATCCGCGATGGCAAGGAAATCTTCGACAATCAGGCACTCAACGATGTCGTCGTGGACAAGGGAGCGATCGGCCGGATGATCGAGTTCAAGTTGTCGATTGATGGCGAATTCATCTACAACCAGCGCTCGGACGGCCTGATCGTCTCGACGCCGACCGGGTCGACCGCTTATTCGTTGTCGGCGGGCGGGCCAATCCTGCATCCGACGCTAACGGGCATCGCCCTCGTGCCGCTTTGTCCGCACGCGCTGACCAACCGGCCGATCATGGTCAATGACCAAGCCAACATCGAGGTTCGCATCATCCAGGCCGATGACCCGCGCGTTCACTTTGACGGCCAGGTGACGCATGACCTCCAGCCCGGCGACCTTGTCCGTCTCAGGCGTTCGGAATACACCATCTGTTTCCTGCATCCACCCAGCTACAGTTACTTTGCGATGCTGCGCCAGAGACTGCACTGGAGCGAGCGCCCCGAGGGCACCTGATGCTACGCCACCTCGCGATTCGCGACTTCGTCATCGTCGATCGGCTCGAACTCGAGTTTTCGCCCGGTTTCGGCGTGTTGACCGGGGAAACCGGGGCTGGCAAATCGATCCTGATCGACGCGCTGGCGCTGGCGCTCGGTGACCGTGCCGATGCCGGCGTCGTCCGTGCCGGCTGCGACAAGGCGGAAGTCGCGGCCACCTTCACGATCGCCTGTCTGCCGCAGGTGGCGGCATGGCTGGCGGCCAACGACCTCGATGGCGACGATGAACTGTTGTTGCGGCGCGTGCTCGATGCCGGTGGCCGCTCCCGCGGCTATATTAACGGCTCGCCAGCGACCGCCCAGCAGTTGCGCGAGGTTGGCGAATTCCTGGTCGATATTCACGGACAGCACGCCCACCAGTCGCTCCTGCGTACCGATGCGCAGCGCGCGCTGCTCGACACGCATGCCGGATTGTCCGAACTGGCGCTGAAGGTCGCGGCGGCGTTCCGGATGTGGCGCGAAGCGCAGCAGATGTTGCAGTTGGCGACGACTGGCGCCGAGGCGCTCGAGCGCGAGCGCGAACAGCTCGAATGGCAGGTCCGCGAACTGGCGGCGCTCGCGTTTACCTCAGATGAGTGGGCGGCCCTCGAGGCCGAGCACAACCGTCTGGGACACGCTGCCGGCCTGATCGACGGCGTCCAGTTTGCGCTCGCGGCGCTGGCCGATGGCGAAACCGCCTGTTCGGGGACGCTCGACCGCGTGGCGATCCGACTCGATTCGCTGGCGGGCTACGATCCGGCACTGCAGGAGGTTGCCGGCTTGCTGCAGTCGGCTTCGGCAGAACTGGCGGAAGCGGTATCGACCCTGCGTCGTTATGCCGATCGGGTCGACCTCGATCCCGAGCGCCTGGCGGAAGTCGAGCGGCGCATGGAAGCGGTGCTTGCCTGCGCCCGCAAGTATCGCGTTCCGCCGGCCGAGCTTCCCGGGTTGCTGGCCGGCTGGCAGGCGCGCCTGGAGACGCTCAGCGCCGCCGCCGCCCTCGATGCG